>RRZU011254319.1_pt1 | contig 10420 bp, 6 predicted proteins | sample 2165561 | NCBI WGS metagenome assembly RRZU01 (sample SAMN10456909, study PRJNA506462) | wastewater metagenome | isolation source: wastewater sludge | place: USA: Moscow, Idaho | reverse complement strand
GTCTTGCCCTGGCCGAGCATGGTCGCGGCATTGATGGCGGCGCGATAGGGGCCGGCGATCAGGTCGGCGGCGCGCAGAAAGATCGCGGCGCGCTGGTCGTAGGGCAGCGTCGCCCAGTGCGGCGCCACCGCGAGCGCCGCGCCGATCGCCTGCTCGGCATCGGCGTGCGAGCTGATCGACTTTCTGCGGTTCAACGTGCATTTCGCGCAAGAGATCCACGCCAACCAACCGCTGAACAGCCCGGGCGTGTGGAACCGCATGGACTACCGGCCGCTCGAGGGGTTCGTCTACGCCATCACCCCGTTCAACTTCACCGCGATCGCGGGCAACCTGCCCACCTCGGCCGCGCTGATGGGCAACCCGGTGCTCTGGAAGCCCGCGTTGACCCAGATGTTCGCCGCGTCCGTGATCGTGGACGTGCTGCGCGCCGCCGGCCTGCCCGACGGGGTGATCAACCTGGTACCGGGGCACGGCAAGGAGATTTCGGACGTCGCACTCTCGCACCCCGACCTGGCCGGCATTCACTTCACCGGCTCGACCAGGGTCTTCCAGGGGCTGTGGGGTCAGGTCGGCGCCCACATCGCCGACTACCGCAGCTACCCGCGCATCGTGGGCGAGACCGGCGGCAAGGACTTCGTGCTCGCCCATCCCAGCGCCGACCCGGCGATGCTGGTCACCGCGCTGATCCGGGGGGCCTTCGAGTACTCGGGACAGAAGTGCTCGGCGGCGTCCAGGGCGTACCTGCCGCGCTCGCTGTGGACCCTGGTGAAGGACGATCTGATCGCCCAGACCGAGGCGCTGTCGGTGGGCGACGTGCGCGACTTCGCCAACTTCACCTCGGCGGTGATCGACGAGCGGGCCTTCGACAAACTATCGGCGGCGATCGACGCCGCGCGGGCGTCGTCCGATGCGCAGATCGTGGCGGGCGGCAGCTACGACCGCAGCGAAGGGTGGTACGTGCGCCCCTCGCTGATCGTCTCGGACAACCCCAAGCAGGACATCTTCGTCACCGAGTACTTCGGTCCGATCCTGGGCATCTTCGTGTACGAGGACGCCGAGTTCGAAGCGGTGCTCGACCTGGTGGACTCGGCGTCGGCGTACGCCCTGACGGGTTCGATCCTGGCCACGGACCGGGCCGCCGTCGAGCTGGCCCAGCAGCGGCTGCGGTTCACCGCGGGCAACTTCTACATCAACGACAAGCCGACCGGTGCGGTGGTGGGCCAGCAGCCGTTCGGCGGGGCGAGGGCGTCCGGAACCAACGACAAGGCGGGCAGCCTGTGGAACCTGATGCGCTGGGTCAGCCCGCGAGCGATCAAGGAGACCCTAGTGCCCCCGACGTCCACGGGCTACCCACACATGCTCTGACGGAGGCACATGCTCTGACGGAGGGCTTCGGGGCGGCTCTGACGGAGGCACATGCTCTGACGGAGGGCTTCGGGGCGGCTCCGGCGGGCGCATCCGGTCCCGGCACAGACCTCAGTGCTCGCGCGCGAGCCATTCGTCGCCGACCCGCTGTTGCACGGCGAAGCCCTCCAGCAGGGCCGGGGCGGCCTGAGCCTCCAGCTTGCTGCCCAGAAACGGCACCTTGATCGCGAACTCGCCGGTGAAATCGACCACCGTGCCGCGGCCGCCGGGACGAAGATCGATCGCCACGTCCGCCTTGGCCGGCATGCCCTTGACGGTCAGGTCGAGGGTGCCGGTGCGCGCCCCGTTGGCGGACGGCGCGTGCCAGTGGATGTTCTGCACCAGGGTGAGGGTGTCGCCGAGGAACTTCTTCACCGCGGACGGGGTCGGCATCTGCCGCTCGACCGCACTGTGGCCGGCGACGGCGTCCACCCGGTGCGTCAGGTCGCCCGAGGCGATGCACACCGCCGACAGGAAGGCCGGGTCGGTGAGCATGGCGTGCGTGGCGACGGGGTCGGCGGCGAAGTCGTTGTGGGCCTCGATCTGCATGCCGGCCATTGTGCCCCACCCACCGGTGGACGGACGCCGCCCCACCCCGCGACCGGGGATCTGCCCAGGTCGCGATTGCTCGATAGAGTGACGTGAGCACATCGGCGTGCAACGGACGAGGAGGCATGGTGGCAGCAGCAATTGCGTCACGCAGCGACTGGATCAACGAGTTGAACCGTTGCTTGAGCAACCAACCGAAGGATTCGTCGGACGCCGACCTGCTGCCAGGGTTTGCCGAGCGGTACGTGCAGCATCTGCCCGAGGGTGAGTTGGTCTCGCTCGACCCGGCCCACGTGGCCGAGTTGATCCGGCGCCACGTCAGGCTCGGTGGGGTGCGGCGTCCGGGTGAGGCGAAGATCAGCATCGTGCCGCCGTCGGACGACCGGGTCTCGACGTTGCTGCTGATCGTGACCGATGATCGTCCGTTCCTGGTCGACACCGTGAGCATGAACATCACCCGCAGCAACTGGAGCATCCGAGCGCTCTACCACCCGCAGTACGAGGTGTTGCGCGACGCGGACGGCCACCTCACCGCGGCCGATGCGGACGGGCGTGGCGAACCCGAGTCATGGATCTGCGTCGAACTCTTTCCGCCGCTCGGCCACGCCTCGCAGGAGAGCTCCGAGCAACTCGCCGACATGGTGGCCGCGGGCCTGGCGCAGGTCGAGGCCGCCGTCGACGACTGGCAGCCGATGCAACGCCGGCTCGCCGAGACGGTCGACTGGCTGGGCGAACACCCGCAACCGGTGAGCCCGCACGGCGTCCAGAAGGTCACCGACCTGCTCGAGTGGCTCGGCCGCGGCAACCTGGTGCTGCTCGGCTATCGCGAGTACCGCCGCGAGGGCGACGGCTACGTCAGCGTGCCAGGCACGGGGCTGGGCATTCTGCGCGACGACAACCCCGGGGTGAGCGGCTTCGACGCGTTTCCGCGGCCCGACGATCATCACCTGCTGGTGCTGACCAAGGATTCCCGGCGCTCGCCGGTGCATCGTCCGGCCTACATCGACTACGTGGGGGTGCGGTTGTACGACGCCCACGGCGAACTGCAGGGCGAGCGTCGCTTTCTCGGACTGCTCTCGGCGGCCGCGTACAGCGAGACGGTGCGCAAGATTCCGATCCTGGCGCAGAAGGCGCAGCAGCTGATGGATCGCTCGGGTTTCGATCCCCGCAGCCATGGCGGCTCCGCGATCCGCCGGGTGATCGCCACCTATCCCCGCGACGAGCTCTTCCAGGCCAGCGTGGACGAGCTCTTTCCGGTGATTTCGCAGGAGGCCCAGTTCAAGGACCGCCGGCTGGTCAGGGTGTTCGTGCGCCGCGATGCCTACGGCCGATTCGCGTCGGTGGTGGTGTACCTGCCACGCGACCGGTACACCACCGCGACCCGCGAGTCGATTCAGCAGATTCTGCTCGAGGAGTTCGGCGGCGAATCGCTCGAGCACCAGGCCCAGGTGTCCGAGGGGGTGCTGGCGCGGCTGTTCTTCGTGGTGAAGCGTCCGGACGACGCCGGGCCCGCGCTGCCGGTCGACGTGGCGAAACTGCAGCAGCGGATCGAGGGGGTCACCCGTAGCTGGGACGACGACTTCGACCGCGCCGCCATGCACCTGGCCAGCGAAGCCCGAGGCGTCGAGTTCAGCGATGCCTACGGGGAGGAGTATCCGGCGGCGACGGCGGTGGCCGACCTCGAACTCGCCAACACCCTCGCCGACGAGGCCGACCGCGCCTATCAGGTGTACGCGCCGATCTGGCCCTCGGACGAGGTGGACGTGCGGTTCAAGGTGATCGGCTACCGGCACATGTCGCTGACGGACGCCATGCCGCACCTGTCGGTGCTGGGCGTCGAGGTGGTGGACGAGCGACCCTATGAGTGGGTGCTGCGCGGCAAGCCGGTGTACCTCTACGACTTCGGACTCAAGCTGAACGGCGGTCTCGACGCCGCCGAGAAGTGGAGCCCCGAACTGCAGGAGCGCTTCATCGACGCGTTCGATGCGACGTTCCGCGGTAAGGCCGAGTCGGGCAAGTTCAACCGCCTGGTGATGACCGGAGGCCTGACCTGGCAAGAGATCGCATGGCTGCGGGCGTTCTCACGCTACCTCGTGCAGGCCGGTACGCCATACAGCCAGCCGTACGTGGCGGCGGCCCTGAACGACAACCCCGAGATCGCCGCCGCCCTGGTCGCCGCGTTCCGCACCAAGTTCGACCCGGCGCTCGAGTTCGACGACCGGACCGCCCGTGCGACGGCGGTCGAGGCGGCCTTCGCGGGCATCGAAGCCCAGTTGAGCGACGTGGCGAGCCTGGACGCCGACCGCATCCTGCGCCAGTTCCTGGCCGTGCTCAAGGCAATGGTGCGCACCAGCGCCTTTCAGCCGGACGCCGCCGCACACGCCTTCAAGCTGTTGCCGCGCGAACTGTCCCTGCTGCCCGAGCCGCGACCGATGTTCGAGATCTTCGTCTACTCACCGCGGGTGCAGGGCGTCCACCTGCGGTTCGGTACCGTCGCGCGCGGCGGGTTGCGCTGGTCGGATCGCCGCGAGGACTTTCGCACCGAGGTGCTCGGTCTGGTCAAGGCACAGATGGTGAAGAACACCGTGATCGTGCCGACCGGCGCCAAGGGCGGTTTCGTGCCGCAACAACTGCCCGACCCGGCAACGGACCGCCAGGCCTGGCTGGCCGAAGGTGTGGCGTGCTACGAAACGTTCATCGGTGCGCTGCTCAGCATCACCGACAACATCGAGAACGGCGCGGTGGTGCCGCCGCCGTCGGTGCTGCGCTGGGACGACGACGACCCGTACCTCGTGGTGGCGGCCGACAAGGGCACCGCGACCTTCTCGGACATCGCCAACCGCATCTCGCTTCGGCGCGGCTTCTGGCTGGGGGACGCGTTCGCGTCCGGCGGATCGGCGGGCTACGACCACAAGGCGATGGGCATCACCGCGCGCGGCGCCTGGGAATCGGTCAAGCGGCACTTTACCGAGATGGGCCGGGACTGCCAGAACGAGGATTTCACCTGCGTCGGCATCGGCGACATGGCCGGCGACGTGTTCGGCAACGGCATGCTGCTCAGCCGGCACACCCGGCTCGTAGCGGCGTTCAACCACCTGCACATCTTTCTCGATCCCGATCCGGACGCCGCCGGCAGCCATGCCGAACGCGAGCGGCTGTTCGCGCTGCCGCGCTCGTCCTGGGCCGATTACGACGCGAGTCTGATCTCGGCCGGTGGTGGGGTGTTCGACCGTTCGGCCAAGTCGATCCCGATCAGCGCCGAGGTGCACCGGGCGCTCGGCCTGCCCGACGGCGTGACGGCGATGACGCCCGCTGAGCTGATCCACGCCATTCTGCAGGCCCCCGTCGACCTGCTGTGGAACGGCGGCATCGGCACCTACGTGAAGGGCTCGACCGAGACCAACGCCGACGTGGGTGACAAGGCCAACGACGCCGTCCGGGTCAACGGCGGCGAGGTGCGCGCCCGGTGCGCCGGCGAGGGCGGCAACCTGGGCTGGACGCAGCTGGGCCGGGTCGAGTATGCCCAGAACGGAGGGCGCATCAACACCGACTTCATCGACAACTCCGCCGGCGTCGACACCTCCGACCACGAGGTGAACATCAAGATCCTGCTGGCCGATCAGGTGGTGCGGGGCGCGATGACTCTCGAGCAGCGCAACGAGCTGCTGGCGTCCATGACCGACGAGGTGGCGCACCTGGTGCTGGTGCACAACGTGGACCAGAACATCGCCCTGTCGAACTCGATGTTCCGAAGCGCCGAGCTGACCAGCGCCTACGAGGGCTGGATGCATCGCCTCGAAGAGGCCGGCTACCTCAACCGCGCCCTGGAGTTCCTGCCCGGGCCGCACGAGCTGTACGCGCGGCAAGAGAACGGACGCGGCTTGACCAGGCCCGAACTGTCCACCCTGCTGGCCTACACCAAGATCTACCTGTCCGAGCAGGTGCTCGCCTCGGACCTGCCCGACGACCGCTACCTGGCCGGCCGCCTCACCCAGTACTTTCCGAAGGTGCTGCAGCCGCGCTATGCCGACGACATGCCCCGGCACCGGCTGGCCCGCGAGATCATCACCACGGTGGCCGTCAACCGGTTCGTCAACAGCCAGGGCATCACCGCCTACCACCGGCTCTCGGGCGAGACCAACGCGCCCATCACCGAGGTGATCCGTGCCCAACTCGCCGCGCGGTCGATCTTCGCGGTCGGACGCACCGAGGTCGCGTTGTCGCGCATGCCCGAGTTGGACGCCGCCGTGGCCACCGAACTGCGCATGGCTCTTCGGCGCATGGTCGAGCGGGCCACCCGGTGGCTGCTGTCGGCACGCCGTTCCGGCATCGACATCGTGGCCGCGACCAGGCAGTTCACCGACGGCGTCCAACAGGTGCGCGAACACCTGGCCGAGCTGCTGACCACCCGCCAGGCGGCCCGGGCCGAGGCGAACGCTGAGCGACTGGTCGGGTTGGGGGTGCCCGCCGCGCTGGCGGACGAGCTGAGCCGCAACTCCTACGTCCATTTCGCACTGACCATCGTCGACATCGCCGATGCCGACGGTGCGGATCTGATGCGGGTCGCCGAGGTGTACTTCGCGGTCGCCGAGCAGGTCGGGCTGGACGTGCTGGAGTCGTCCATTCTGTCGCTGCCGCAGGCGGATCGTTGGGGCACGCTGGCACGGGCGGCGCTGCGCGAGGACGTCCACGGCGTGCACGGCGAGCTGACCGCGGCGGTGCTGCGCACCGGCGACGCACCCGCCGACGCGCTGGTGCGCGACTGGCTGCAGGGGGTGCCTGGCGTGCGCGAGAAGCTGGCCACCCTGCGCCAGGTCTGCGACGAGCCGGATGTGGTCCGGATGAGCGTCGGGGTGCGCACGGCGCGGTCGTTGCTGCCCGGCTGATACCGGGAGCAACGACCGGGCCGCATTCGTCACCCCGGGCCTGGATCGCACGCATCCGGAGTCCCGAGCCTGGACGAAAAGGCAAGGAGCGTGGCGGGAGGGCAGGATGGGGGCCATGCGGATCGACCTGCACACCCATTCCAGCGTGTCGGACGGCACCGACACGCCCACCCAACTCGTCCGCAAGGCGTCCGAGCAGGGGCTGGACGTTATCGGGCTGACCGACCACGACACGTTCGACGGCCTGCGCGAGGCCAAGTTGGCCGCCGAGGCCACGGGCATCGTGGTGCTACCGGGGTTGGAGATGTCGTGCCAGCTGGACGGTGCCAGCGTGCACCTGCTCGGGTATGGCTGCGACGCACACGTCGAGCCGCTGCTGGACGAGCTCGCCCGGGTGCGGGTCGGACGCTCGGGGCGGCTGCCCGAGATGTTGGCCAAGCTGGCTGACCTCGGCATGCCGCTGACCGAGGACGAGATCGCCCGGCAGGTGGGCTCGAGCCCGTCGCTGGGCCGTCCGCACGTGGCCGACGCGATGGTCGCCAAGGGCTATGTGTCAGATCGCAAGGAGGCCTTCGACAAGTACCTCTACGAGGGCGGCCCGGCCTACGCCAACCGTTACTCGTGCGACATTCGCCGCGGCATCGAGTTGGTGCGGCGAGCGCATGGCGTGCCGGTGATCGCCCACCCCTGGGGCCGTGGACGTGAGCGTGAACTCACTCCGGCCGTGCTGTCGGAGCTGGCCATGGAATACCGCCTGGAGGGCATCGAGGTCGATCATCCGGACCATTCGCCCGAAACCCGGGCGGCGCTGCGTCCGCTGGCGGAACGGTTGGGTCTGCTGGCGCTTGGTTCCTCCGACCACCACGGCCTGGGCAAGGTGAACCACGAGCTGGCGTGCGAGACCACGCCGGTGGAGGTCTACGAGGAACTGGTGCGCAGGATCAGAAGCCGCGGGGGCCAGCTGTAGCGGGGCCGGGCCGAGCACGTGGCCCGGCCCGGCTCAGCGCTTCTCGCAGGCGATGCCGTCCTTGTCGCGATCGAGGCCCTTCTTGTAGCCGATGACCTTCTTGTACAGGGTGGTGGACTTCTTGAAGTTCGTCACCCGCTTGCCGCTGGTCTTGTCCTTCGCGCCGTTCTTGCCCACCCCGTGCTTGTAGACCTTGTTGAGCGCGGTGCAGTTCTTGAACTTGTACTTCGCGGCGGCCTGCTGCGGCAGCACCAACGCCGCGGCCCGCGGCGTCGCGGCCTCGGCGGTAACGGTGCCGAGGGGCAGCATGGCCCCGGTGATGGCAACAGCGGACAGACCCAGCACTACCTTGCGCACGACTGTGTACTTCCTATTCATCAGGTAAAGAATGTGATCCCACCAGGCTAGATGGACGCGCCGCCGGCCGCCATCGGTAACGGTCACCCGGGCGGGTGACTGGGCATACTGAGGCCATGACACGCGCCAGGGAGCACGATGAGGCGGCCACGGATGGGCCGGACAACGCCGTGCGAACGCCTGCCCTCGAAGCCATCGACGTGCGTGCAGGCGCACGCACGCTGTCGATCGCCGCGGCGCCGGGAGCGCTCACGCTGTGGCCCGGCGACGACGGACCCGGGACGGCCGAGCTCACGCTGGCGTTGAGTGGTCGCTTCCGGCTGGCCGGGGGAACGGTACGCGTGCTGGACGAACCGGCCACCCCCGACCTGCTGCGGCGTGAGGTGGTGCTGGCCCGGGTGCTCGATGCAGTCGAGCCCGAACCCCGGCTGCGGGTGCCGGAGTTTCTGGCCTCGTGCCGCGTCCTGCACGGCAGCCGGCACAACCGCATCAGCGCCGAGCAGGCCCTGTCGGACGTGGGGCTGGCCGAGGTGCCTCGGGCGCGAATGGAGGAGTTGTCGCCGTCCGATGGGGTGCGGGTCTGCGTCGCGGGCGCCCTGCTGGCCCGGCCGGTGGCCGTCACCGTCGACCGGATCGACCGCGGTGTGGCCGAGACCGAGTGGCCCGGGCTGCTCGACGACCTGCAGCGTGCGGCCGACCTGACCGGGGTGGCGATCGTGGCGTCGTGCACCAGGACGGCGGAGGTCACCCGATGAGGCAGGTCTGGAACCTCACCCTGGCCGAGCTTCGCCGGTTCCGGGGTCCGCTGCCGATCCTGTCGGCGGTGTTCCTGGTGTGCGTCCCCCTGTTGTACGGGGCGATCTACCTGTGGTCCAACTGGGACCCGTACGGCCGGCTGGGCGAACTGAAGGTGGCCGTGGTGAACCTCGACGAGCCGGTCACGCACGACGGCAAGAACGTCCAGGGCGGCAAGGACCTGGTGGATCAGCTGGTCGCCGACGACTCGTCCTTCGCCTGGAGGGTGGTCGACCAACGCGCGGCGGCGGCAGGTGTGGCCGACGGCAGCTACGCGTTCAGCATCACCGTGCCGAAGACCTTCTCGGCCGACCTGGCCTCCATCGGCACCGAGAACGGACCCCGTCGCGCCCGGGTGGACGTGGCCTTCGACAACTCGCAGGGCTACATCCTCGGCATCATGGCCGAGACCGCCGAGAAGGAGCTGCAGAGCCAGTTGAATGCGGCGGCGGTGAAGGCCTACGCCGACGCTGCGCTCGGGTCGATCGGCCAGTTGCGGACCGGACTGGCCGAGGCCGCCGCCGCTGGTGACAAGCTGAGCGACGGCAGCCGGCAGGTGGCCGACGGCGTGCAAACCCTCGAAGACAAGGTCAAACCGGTGGTCAACCGGGTGTCGAAAGGCCTGACCGCCGCCGCCAAGGAAGCGGCGTCGGTGACCAAGGAGGTCGCCACGACCACCGCTGACATCGCCTCGCTCGCCAAAGACGCCGACGGCAAGCAGAACGAGGTGCAGGACGCCCTGGACGCGCTGCTCGCCGCGCACCCCGAACTGGCCGATGAGACGGTGGTCAAAGACCTGCGGACGGCCGTCAAGCGCGTCACCACCGTCTCGGGTGAGGTGAAGAAGGTCACCGGACGGGTCGCGTCCGACGCCAAGCGCGTCGCCGGGGTGGCTGCCGACGTCAACGCCCGGGTGCCCGAGATCATCGGTGCTGCGAACACCGCCGTCGACAAGGTCGATGAGCTGCGCAGCGGCGCCCAGAAGGTCAGCGACGGCCAGGCCAAGCTCACCACGGGGCTGAAGCGTGCCACCGGTGCACTGCCCAAACTGTCGGCCGCCGAACGTGCGAAGGACGCCGATGCGCTGGCCAACCCCGTCCATATCGCCTCGCACGTCGCCAACCCCGCCGTCTACTACGGACGTGGCCTGGCCCCCTTCTTCTTCGGCATCGCACTGTGGGTGTTCGGTCTGGTGGCCTTCGTGCTGATGCGGGCGATCTCGACGCGCGGCATCGCGTCCGGCACCAACCCCGTGCTCGTGGCGCTGGGTGGGTGGCTGCCGCCGGCGGTGTTGGGTTCGGCCGGCGCCCTGCTGCTGGTGGGCGTCACCGATCTGGCGTTGGGGCTGGATCCGGTCGATCGGCCCGGCACGGCCGCGCTCTCGGTGCTGGCCGTGGCCGCCTTCACGGCGCTGGCACAGGCGTTGCGCGTGTGGCTGGGCCTGGTCGGCAGCGCGATCATG
>RRZU011617227.1_pt1 | contig 10421 bp, 9 predicted proteins | sample 2165561 | NCBI WGS metagenome assembly RRZU01 (sample SAMN10456909, study PRJNA506462) | wastewater metagenome | isolation source: wastewater sludge | place: USA: Moscow, Idaho | reverse complement strand
GGCAACAAGAGCCTCGGACAGTTCAATCTTTCCGACATTCCGCCGGCGCCACGTGGCATGCCACAGATCGAAGTGACCTTCGATATTGATGCGAATGGTATTTTGCATGTTTCGGCCAAGGACAAGGCCACCGGCAAGGAGAACAAGATCAAGATTCAGGCGTCTTCTGGCCTCAGCGAAGCGGAAGTGCAGCGCATGGTCCAGGATGCCGAACTGCACGCCGAAGAGGACCGGAAAGCTCATGAGCTGGCCGAATCCCGCAACCAGTGTGACGGCATGATTCACACGGTCAAGAAGTCACTGGCCGAGTACGGCAAGGAGTTGTCGGATACGGAAAGAGGAGTCATCGAAAGCGCGATCAAGGATGCCGAAGAAGCCATTCGCGGCAATGACCTCGAGGCGATCAAGGCCAAAACCGAGGCACTCGGGACGGCTGCCCAGAAGCTGGGCGAGAAGATGTACGCCAAGCAGCAGGAACACGCGGCTGGCCCCGAAAGTGCAGCGGGAGCGGGCGGCGAGGCGAAGAAGGACGACAGCGACGTCGTTGATGCCGAGTTTACCGAAGTCAAAGACAAGAAGTAGGCATTCGCCGGCAGGGCGAGGCGTATAATCGCGCCTCGCTCCGCTCCTTAAAGTGTTCAGGAACAGATGGCTAAACGTGACTTTTACGAGATTCTGGGCGTCAACCGCGACGCATCCGACGATGAAATAAAAAAGGCCTACCGCAAGCTGGCGATGAAATTTCATCCGGACCGCAATCCGGACAACCCGAAGGCCGAAGAGCACTTCAAGGAAGTCAAGGAAGCCTACGAGATTCTCACCGACGCCGACAAGCGTGCGGCTTACGACCAGTATGGTCACGCCGGCATCGACCCGCAGGCGGGCATGGGCGCCGGAGCGGGTGGATTTTCGGACGCCTTCGGCGGTATCTTTGACGAGATCTTCGGTGGTCGTCGAGGCGGTGGCGGGCGCTCGAATGTCTATCGCGGCGCCGATCTGCGCTACAACCTTGAGGTTACCCTCGAGCAGGCGGCTTTCGGTACCGAAACCAAGATTCGCATCCCGACGATGGAGGTCTGCGACGCCTGTCATGGCAGCGGCGCGAAGGCCGGTACGCAACCGAAGACCTGCCCGACCTGCCAGGGCAGCGGCCAGGTTCGACTCCAGCAGGGCTTCTTCTCGATCCAGCAGACCTGTCCCAAGTGTCACGGCACCGGACGCTTCATTGCTGACCCCTGTGCTCCGTGCCATGGCGCCGGTCGTGTCAAACAGCACAAGACCCTGGCGGTGAAGATTCCGGCAGGCGTCGATGAGGGTGATCGTATCCGCCTCTCGGGCGAAGGCGAGCACGGCGTCAACGGCGGTCCCTCCGGAGACCTCTACGTGCAGATTCACCTCAAGGCGCATCCGGTCTTTCAACGCGAACAAAACGACCTGCATTGCGAGATGCCGATCAGCTTTACCACCGCCGCTCTCGGCGGCGAGATTGACATTCCGACGCTCGATGGCGCGGCGAAAATCCGCGTTCCGGCCGAGACCCAGTCCGGGAAAACCTTCCGCTTACGCGGCAAGGGCATCAAGGGGGTGCGCAGCCACACGCACGGCGACCTGCTTTGCCACGTGGTGGTCGAAACACCGGTGCATCTCACCGAGCGGCAAAGGGAACTATTGCGCGAGCTCGAGGAGTCCAGCCGAGAAAACGCCGACCACCATAACCCCCGCGCCAAGTCGTGGATGGACCGCGTGCGCGATTTCTTCGCGGCCACCTGAAACTACGCCAGTACGCCTGCTGGCGTAGTCCGCTGCGGCCGCGAGCAAGCTTGAATTCGCGCGTGTAAGGCGAGTGTCAGTTTGTCTCTCCATGCTTGGCGATTGCTGACAGCGGGTCGCCAGGCGACCGCGGCAAAAGCACTTGGCGAAGGGAATTGGCATGGGGTTTGCACGAGCGCTACTGTTCGGTTTCCTGATCTGGGTTGGCGGTGCGCTTGCGGGCGAGGTGGGCGTCACCGACAACAGCCTCCTGATCGGCATGACTGCGCCGTTTTCCGGGCCTAACGGTGCCTACGGACTGGATATGAAAATGGTCATCAACGCCTATTTTCGCCAGCTTAACGCCGCCGGTGGCATCCATGGCAGACGGCTGGAGCTGCGTGCTCTGGACGACGGCTACGAGACCGAGCGTGCGGTGGCCAATACGCGGGCCCTGATTGGCCAGGAGAAGGTCTTCGCCTTGCTCGCGTCGTATGGTTCAAGTCCGACGACGGCGGCGATGAACGAGGTTTTTGGGGTCGCCAAAGTGCCATTGATTGGCACCATCTCGGGTGCCGAATCGCTCCGCCAGTCGCCCGGGGAGAACCCGAACAACCGCTACATGTTCAATGTGCGGGCAAGCTACGCCAACGAAACCGAAGCGATCGTCAACCAGTTGGCCTCGCTTGGTTTCAAGAACATTGCCGTGTTGTACCAGAACGATGGTTTCGGCAAGTCGGGTCTGGAGGGCGTGGTCGCAGCGCTGAAGAAGCATGCGCAGGCGCCGTCTGCGGTAGCCACGGTGGAACGTAACTCGGTCGATGTCGGTCAGGCGGTGCAGAACATCGCCAAGCTTAACCCGCAAGCGGTGATCATGGTGACTTTGTACAAGCCGACAGCGGCCTTTGTTCGCGCCATGCGGAAGGCTGGTCAGACGCCGCAGTTCATGACCCTCTCGCCGGTCGGGGCCGACTTGCTGGTCCAGGAGCTTGGCGATGAGGCGCGCGGTATCGGTATCTCGCAGGTCATGCCGTATCCCTGGAATGACACGACACCGCTGGTAAACGAGTACCAGAAGCTGCTCGGGAAACAGGGAAAGCCGTCCTACTACGGCCTCGAGGCGTATGTGATGGCGAAGGTGCTGGTCGAGGCGATCCGGAAGGCGGGCAAGGAGCCGACGCGCGAAAAGCTGGTGCTTGCTCTGGAAAGCATGCAGAGCCATGATCTGGGCGGCTATCGCGTCAACTTCTCGGCCACCGAAAGGAGCGGCTCGCGTTTTGTCGACCTGACGGTTATCGGCAGTGGTGGCCGCGTTCTTCGCTAGTTGCGCGGGGTAAAGGGACTGACCAGCGGCCCGCCCGGCGCGTAGAGTCAGGCGATAAGGCGATCAGGCGCGCCGCCAGCCGGTTCCCGTGGGACCATCCTCGAGAACGATTCCCGCTGCCAGCAGTTCGTTACGGATCTTGTCCGCCGCAGCATAATCCTTGCTCTTCTTGGCCGTCGCCCGCTCCGCGATCCGCGTCTCGATGTCGTCGCCAGACAGCTCGCCTGCTGCTACCGGCGTCGCCTGCAGGAAGACCTGCGGGTCTTGCTGGAGCAATCCCAGCAATCCCGCCAGTCCGTGCAACTGGCTGGCCAGCGCCGGCGACTTGCCGCGGTTGACCGCCGTCGCCAGATCGAACAGCACAGCACAGGCTTCCGGTGTGTTGAAGTCGTCGTTCATCGCCTGTTGGAAGCGCAGCGCGTGCAGCTCACTCCAGTCGACGGCAGCGATTGCCGGTGACTGGGCTTTGAGCGCGGTGTACAGCCGGCTCAGCGCCTGCCGAGCGTCGTCGAGATGGCTGTCGGAATAGTTCAGGGGACTGCGATAGTGCGCGCGCAGGATGAAGAAACGCAGCACTTCGGGATCGTATTTCTTGAGGATTTCCCTGATCGTGAAGAAATTACCCAGTGACTTCGACATCTTTTCGTCATCGACACGAACAAAGCCGTTATGCATCCAGACATTGACGAACTGGCAGCGATGCGCGCCTTCGGACTGCGCGATCTCGTTTTCGTGGTGGGGGAACTGCAAGTCCTGTCCACCGCCATGAATGTCGAAATGCTCGCCGAGCAGCTCCGAGCTCATCGCTGAACATTCGATATGCCATCCCGGTCGACCATTGCCCCACGGCGACGCCCAGAAAGGCTCGTCTGCTTTGGCTTTTTTCCAGAGTACGAAGTCGAGCGGGTCGTCCTTGCCGGCGTCGACATCGACGCGTTCACCGGCGCGCAGGTCGTCGATAGACTTGCCCGAAAGCTTGCCGTAGCCAGGAAATTTGCGCACCGGGAAGTTCACGTCGCCGGCCGCAGCGTGATAAGCAAGGCCGTTTTGCTCGAGTCGCCGGATCAGCTCGAGCATTTGCGGGATGTACTCGGTTGCCCGCGGCTCATGGTCGGGTTTTTCCACTCCCAGGGCGGCGGCATCCTCATCCATGTAGCGGATGAAGCGGTTGGTCAGCTCGCCTATGCTTTCCTGGTTGGCTTGCGCCCGCTTGATGATCTTGTCATCGATATCGGTGATGTTCCGGACGTAGCACAGCTGCAGTCCGCTGGCTCGCAGCCAGCGCTGAACCATGTCAAAAACCACCAGAACGCGGGCGTGGCCAAGGTGGCAGTAGTCGTAGACGGTCATGCCGCAAACGTACATGCGGACGCTGCCGGGGGTGATCGGAACGAAGTCCTGCTTCTCTCTGGTCAGCGAGTTATAGATTTTGAGCATTTTCTGGTCCACGGTGGCGCTCCGCGGCAAGGGGACGCGTGCGGAGTACTTTGGTATGGATGCACTTCTTGTTAGAATTGTCCGGTTTTGTGACACCCAACCGCTGCTTCGGCAAGTATACCATAACGATGTGTTTGACCCTTTTGCGAAGGAATTGGCCGATGTACAGAAGACTTGCCTTGATCGTCGGTGGCCTGCTGTCGCTGGCCGCGCTGGCCGCGCCCAGCGTTGAAATGCAGACCAGCATGGGTCGCATCGTCATCGAGCTCGATTCAGAAAAGGCACCAAAGACCGTCCAGAACTTCGTGCAGTACGTCAACGAGGGTTTTTACAACGGCACGGTTGTTCACCGCGTGATCCCCGGCTTCATGATCCAGGGCGGTGGTTTCACCGTCGACATGAACCAGAAGCCAGCAGCCAGAAAGGTCGAGAATGAAGGCAGGAACGGCCTGAAGAACGACCGCGGAACGATCGCCATGGCCCGTACCGCGGACCCGCATTCGGCGAGTTCGCAGTTCTTCATCAATCACCGCGACAACCCGTCCCTCAACTATCCCGCGTCCGATGGCTGGGGTTACACCGTTTTTGGCAAGGTCACCCAAGGCATGGACGTGGTGGACAAGATCGCCAAGGTGGAAACCGGTAACCGCTCGATGCACCAGAACGTTCCTCTTGAACCGGTCATCATCCAGTCGGTCAAGATCCTTCCCGCAAAATAACAAGGACGACCATGATCAAGCTGCACACCAATTTCGGCATCATCGGTATCGAAGTGGACGCCGACAAGGCACCGCTGTCGGCCAGGAACTTCCTCGACTACGTTGCCGCCGGCCACTACGACAACACCGTCTTTCACCGCGTGATTCCCGGTTTCATGGTTCAGGGCGGCGGCTTCGAACCGGGAATGAAACAGAAGGCCTGCCAGGAACCGATCAAGAACGAAGCCGACAACGGCTTGAAGAACGAAGCCTATACAGTGGCCATGGCGCGCACCGCAGACCCGCACTCGGCGACGGCGCAGTTCTTCATCAATCTGGTCAATAACGAATTCCTCCATCTCCGCGCGCCCAACGCCCAGGGCTGGGGCTACTGCGTGTTCGGCAAGGTGGTCGAAGGTTGCGACGTTGTTGACCGGATCAAGGCCGTCAAGACCGGGACTTCCGGATTTCACAGCGATGTGCCGGTAGACGATGTGTTGATCGAGCGCGCTGAAGTCTGTTGAAGCGCGCGCAGGTCGACGCTCGGCAGCTACCGTGATCCTGTTCATTTCTGATCTGCATCTGGCGCCGCAGGCGCCGGGGGTGACCAGGATTTTTCTCGATTTTCTCGGTGGCCGGGCACGCGCTGCCGAGAAACTGTTCATCCTCGGCGATCTTTTCGAAGCCTGGCCGGGTGACGATTGCCTTGACGATACCGAGGATTCGTTCGCCGCCGAGATCGTTGCTGCGCTGCGTGCGCTGGTCGTCGCTGGTGTTCCCGTGGCGGTGATGCACGGCAACCGCGATTTCCTGCTTGGCGAGGGTTTTGCTTCCCGGAGCGGCGCGGCGCTGCTCGCGGACCCTTACGTCTTGTCCTTGCCTACCTGGCAGTTTGTCCTGTCGCATGGCGATCTGTTGTGTACCGACGACCATGAGTACCAGGCGTTTCGCCTGCTCGCTCGTCGGCCGGACTGGCAGGCCGCTTTTCTCGCCAGATCCCTGCCGGAGCGCAAGGCAATGGCCGTCGCGGCGCGCGTGCAAAGCGAATCCGCCAAGCGCGACAAGGCCGGCTACCTGATGGACGTCAACCCCGGGGCGACCGATGATTTTCTGCGCGCCAACGGCTACGCAACGCTGATCCATGGGCATACGCACCGTCCGGCGACGCACGCCCACCTGGTCGACGGTATCCACGCCGAGCGCTGGGTGATGGCGGACTGGAACGAAACGCAAGGCGAGTGCCTGTGCTGGAATGGTGAGGCACTCACGCGGGAGCGTCTGACCTGATTCCGCGGCGCCGCCGATCGACGATACGCCGCGCTGCTGCGAGTGCGCTAGCCCACCGCGGGCCAGGCTGGCGATGCCGCAGGAGTTGACTTCACCCGCCCTGGCGGTCCTCCGCCGTGTATTCAGCTATCCGTCGTTTCGTGGCCAGCAGCAGGAAATCGTCGAGCAACTCGTTGCTGGCGCCGACGCGCTGGTACTGATGCCGACTGGTGGCGGCAAGTCGCTCTGCTATCAGATTCCGGCGCTGCTGCGGCAGGGCGTCGGGGTGGTTGTCTCGCCGCTGATCGCACTCATGCAGGATCAGGTCGATGCCTTGCGGCTGGCCGGCGTGCGTGCCGCCTTCCTCAACTCATCGATGGACTTCCGGTCGGCGGTCGATACCGAGCGCCGGCTGCTGAACGGCGACCTGGATCTGATCTATGTGGCTCCGGAACGGCTGCTCAGCGACCGTTTCATCGGCCTGCTCGAACAACTGGTCGCACGCCGGCAACTCGCGCTCTTCGCCATCGACGAGGCCCATTGCGTTTCGCAATGGGGACACGACTTCCGCCCGGAGTACATTCAGCTCTCGCAACTGCACCAGCGTTTTCCCGAGGTGCCGCGCATCGCCCTGACGGCGACCGCCGATCAGCTGACGCGGCAGGAGATCATCACGCGGCTGCGGCTCGAAGACGCGAGCGTGTTTGTCGCCAGTTTCGACCGGCCAAACATTCGCTATACGATCGTCGAGCGCGACAACCCGCGCAAGCAGCTGCTCGGCTTTCTCGGCGCTCACCAGGGTGCTGCCGGAATCGTCTATTGCCTGTCGCGCCGCAAGGTCGATGAAACGGCAATCTGGCTGAATTCGCAGGGGGTGCTTGCCTTGCCCTACCACGCCGGCCTGTCGGCCAGTGAACGGCAGCGTCACCAGCAGCGCTTTCTGCGCGAGGACGGTCTGGTGATGGTGGCGACCATTGCCTTCGGGATGGGGATTGACAAGCCCGACGTACGCTTCGTTGCCCACCTGGATCTGCCCAAGAGTGTTGAAGCGTACTACCAGGAAACTGGCCGCGCCGGGCGCGATGGCGAAGCGTCGGAAGCCTGGATGACCTATGGGCTCAACGATGTGGTGATCCATCGTCAGATGATCGATGAGTCGGCGTCGCCGCCCGAGCAGAAGCGTGTCGAGAGGCAGAAACTCGACAGCATGCTCGCCTACTGCGAATCGGCACAATGCCGCCGCGTGCTTCTGCTCAACTATTTTGGCGAGGAAGCCGCGCCTTGCGGCAACTGCGATGTCTGTCTCGATCCGCCACAGCTCTGGGATGGCACGGTGGCGGCGCAGAAGGCGCTATCAGCGGTGCTGCGGACCGGTCAGCGTTTTGGCGCCGGCCATCTGATCGACATCCTGCGTGGCAAGACTACCGACAAGGTGAAACAGTTTGGTCACGACCGCCTGCCCACCTTCGGGGTCGGTACGGAGATGGACGACATGGCCTGGCGTTCGGTATTCCGGCAGTTGCTCGCCGGTGGCGTGCTCGAAGCCGACGCCATGGCCTATGGCGCCCTGCAGCTCACCGACAGCGCGCGGCCGATTCTCAAGGGAGAAATCAGCCTCAAGCTGCGCCGGCGGGCGGCTCGACCAAAGGGCAGGCAAGCGCGCAGCAAGCCCGTTTCCGGCAGTCGACGCCAAGCCGACGAATCACCCCTGGTCGCCCGACTGCGCACCTGGCGCAGTGAGAAGGCGCGCGAGCAGGGCGTCCCGGCGTACGTGATCCTGCATGATCGAACGCTCTACGAAATCGCTCTGCTGCTGCCCGATTCGGCACCGGCGCTGCTCGCTGTGCCGGGCATCGGCGTCGCCAAGGCGGAACGTTACGGCCAGGAACTGCTGGAGATCGTTGCCGCAGCCGACTGATTTCAGGACGCCGTGGCCGGGTTGCTGTGGCAGCGCAGGGCCAAGGTGTACCCCCAGGGTGACGAGCAGCAGGTCGAGCCTATACGGCTCCCTTCGGTGTTAGAATCGAGCAGGTCAGCTATAAGTGTACGGGATTTTTGATGACCTCTACCGCCATGCTCGATGCCGAAATCGAGCGGAACGTCGCTGCCGCGCTCACTGAGGACGTCGGCAGCGGCGACCTTACCGCGCAACTGGTCCCTGCCGGCGAGCACCGGCGCGCCACAGTCATTGCCCGCGAGGACGCGATCCTCTGCGGCAGCACCTGGTTCGAGCGCTGCTTTGCCCGGCTCGATGCGGCGATCCGCATCACCTGGCGGGCAGGCGATGGACAGAGCATCGTTCCTGAGCAGATACTCTGCGACATCGAGGGGCCCGCGCGCGCCCTGCTCACGGGCGAGCGCAGCGCGCTCAACTTCCTGCAACTACTGTCCGGAGTCGCCACCAGGGTGCGTCAGTACGCCGACCTGGTTGCCGGGACGGGAGCACTGGTGGTGGACACGCGCAAGACGATTCCCGGACTACGTCTGGCACAAAAGTACGCGGTCAGATGCGGTGGCGGCGGCAATCACCGCCTCGGTCTCTATGACGGGATCCTGATCAAGGAAAACCACATTCTCGCGGCCGGCAGCATCGCCGCGGCGCTGAGTGCGGCGAGGCAAGTCGCCGAGCGTGCGGCCGGCAACTGCCAGTTCGTTCAGATCGAAGTCGAAACGCTGGACGAACTGCGACAAGCTCTCGCTGCCGGCGCAGAAATGATCCTGCTCGACAACATGAGCCTGGTACAGCTGCGCGAAGCCGTTGCGGTGGCTGCTGGTCGAGCGCTGCTCGAGGCGTCGGGTAACGTCGGCCTGGATACGGTGCGTGCCATCGCCGAGACCGGGGTGGACCGGATCTCGATTGGCAGTTTGACGAAGGATGTCCGCGCAGTCGATCTGTCGATGCGTTTTCAGGTCTAGCAACGGTCAGCCAGCCGCCAGCCTGCGGGGTGGCGGCGCCGGTGCGAGTGGTGACAGGGACGGCTGCTGAAGCGCTTTACACGCTTAACGTGAAAGTCGCGTCAGCGACTCACGAACCTCCCCTCGCCCGCTTGTGGGAGAGGGGTCGGGGGTGAGGGAACGGTCATGGCTTTCATCATCGGGGGTGTCTGGAATCGTCATGACCGTTACATAATTTGCTCCAGGCGCTGCGAGGGAGGCTGGCAGCGGTGGTTTGCGCCAAGAAGAGAGAGGGTGGTCTGATGCTGTTTGCGCTGTTTTACGTCGTGGCGATATCGATTCTGGTCATGCACTTCACGGGATTCCTGAGGCGGCACAATCTCGAATGGCTGGTGCTGGTGCTCGCCGTGGCGGTCTTTCCGGCGGTGATTTACCTTTAGGAGGCGGTCTCGGTGCCGCTGCTTCGGGGCCATCGGCAAGCGGCGCAGTTTCCCCGGGCTCAGCGCAGCCGCTGTTCGATGAAGCGCTTCACCGCATCGACGCTGACGTCCATCACCTCGACCCGTTGCGGCAGGTCTTCGATGCCTTGCAGGCTGGCCGGTCGCTCCGGTTTGCGGCCAAGCGCCTCGACGATGGTGTCTTCGAACTTGGCTGGTAAAGCCGTTTCGAGGACCACCATCGGCATTGCCGGCGTGCGCAGTTCACTGCCGACCTTGAGCCCGTCGGCAGTGTGCGTATCGATCATCAGACCGTACTTTTCGAAGGTTCGGCGGATCGTTGCCAGGCGGTCAGCGTGCGTGCTTTTCCCTGAAACGAACCCGAATTCAGGCAGTCTGGCAAAGAAGGGCGTTCCCGAGAGGTCGAAACTACGGCCCTGGTCGACCTCGGCCCACAGCTGGCGAACCACTTCCGGGTCGCGGCCGACGAGATCAAAGACAAAGCGCTCGAAGTTGGACGCTTTCGAGATGTCCATCGAAGGGCTGGAGGTCGCGCAGGTCTCCGCAGTGGCGCGTGGACGGTAAACGCCGGTATGGAAAAATTCGTCGAGCACG
>RRZU010814760.1_pt1 | contig 10422 bp, 9 predicted proteins | sample 2165561 | NCBI WGS metagenome assembly RRZU01 (sample SAMN10456909, study PRJNA506462) | wastewater metagenome | isolation source: wastewater sludge | place: USA: Moscow, Idaho | reverse complement strand
GCAACAAAAAAACGGCACAAGCAATCGGCATGTACCGTATTTAGGTTTGTTGCGCTGCAGCGTATGAATTAGCGGGCGCGGTAGGTGATGCGGCCTTTACTTAAATCATACGGCGTTAGCTCAACACGAACTTTATCGCCTGTTAAAATGCGAATATAGTTTTTACGCATTTTCCCAGAAATATGCGCAGTAACGACATGCCCATTTTCTAACTCCACACGGAACATGGTGTTAGGCAGGGTGTCGACGACAGTGCCTTCCATTTCGAAGCTGTCTTCTTTCGACATGCAGTAAAACCCTCAAAATACAATAAAAAACCCGATGCTTAAAACACATTCAGGCAAAAGCGGCGGGTATTATGCCGTATTAAGTTAGAAAAGGCCAAATATCGATGACTAATAATCCTATGAGCTGCGCGTTGCTGGTTGTTTGCTCGGCTTTTTATGCAGGGAGCGGCTGCCATTGCTCATTAATAAAGCCCTCAAGGGGTTGGTATTGGGTTTTGTAATTCATCTTTTGGCATTCTTTAATCCAGTAACCTAGATAGAGATAAGGTAAACCGAGTCGCAGGCTTTCTTGAATCTGCCATAAAATGGCATAGCGACCTAAACTGCGACGCTTGTCATCAGGATCAAAAAACGTGTACATCGCGGATAATCCGGTAGGCAATACGTCAGTCGCAGCCACAGCGAGTAATTGCCCGTCTAAACGAAACTCGTAAAAGCGTGCAAACGCTAAATCAGAGGTTAAAAAGCTTTGAAATTGCTCAGTGGACGGTGGGTACATGTCGCCGTCGGCATGGCGCTGCTCAATGTAGCGTTGGTATAGCGCATAATGCTCAGGGTTAAAATCAGTCGCAACCGGTTGTACTGTCAGATCTTGATTGCGACGCATGATTTTCTGTTGGGCCGCTGTTGCAGTGAAAGTGTCAACAGCAATACGTACCGATATGCAAGCATTACAATCGATACAGTGTGGGCGGTAGACATGTGTCGCACTGCGACGAAAGCCCTGTGCAATAAGCTGGCTGTATAAGTGCGCGGTGACCGGTTCAGCGGGATCAATAAAAATTGAGCTGGCATGGCGCTGTGCTAAGTAGCTGCAAGGGTGCGTTTGAGCAAGGTAGAGTTGCAAGGTCTTCATTGTGCTAAGGTGCTCGTGATAAGGGCAGGGCTGCGCCATTGCATGGCGTTACTCTGATCTAAATGTTTTGTCAGATATTCAGCGAACTCACTGCGACGAATGCTTTGCGCGCCGAGGCTGATTAAGTGCGCCGTTGGCATTTGACAGTCGATCAGCACAAAGCCGGCTGCTTTCAACGCCCTAACTAAGGCCACAAAACCAACTTTTGAGGCGTTACTGACATGGCTAAACATGGATTCGCCAAAAAATAGCTGACCAATAGCAATACCATATAAGCCGCCAACCAGTTGATTGTGCTGCCAGACTTCCACAGAGTGGGCGTACCCTTGTGTATGTAGAGCACAATAGGCCGTTTGTATTTCGCTGGTAATCCACGTTCCGCTCTCATCTTTGCGTGGTTCGGAGCAGGCATGGATCACATCGCTAAAGTTGCGGTCAAAGGTTACGCTAAATAGATCACTGCGTAAGACCTTGCGTAAACTGCGGGATATATGCAGATTATTCGGCAATAAGACCGTACGCGGATCAGGTGACCACCAGAGTATGGGTTGGCCATCCTGATACCAAGGAAAGCAACCGTGGCGATAGGCCGCCACTAAACGTTCGCTGGACAAGTCACCGCCAGCCGCCAGCAAACCATTGGGTTCGTGTAGTGCCTTGTGCAGTGGTGGAAACTCTAGAGAAGCGCGATTGAGCCAAGTGATCATAAAAACCTTAATGGGGCAGCAGAGCGCAAAAATCGAAGATACATAGAATAAAGCTGCTATTAAGATAGGCTAATTTGACGAAAAATTCATGTGTAGAACCAATGCAGTACAGACTCAATGGCTAAAGATGAAATAACCCACTTAAATCCGTACAATGGCGCGTTATTGAACATTTATCATGATTCTATTTTTTTTGATGAGCCTTAATCGAGCAAGGCCGTGCAGGATGCTTTTTTGAAGAACCCAACACACACTCAAATGACTGATAAACATACTTGGCAAGAGCAGGCTCAATTACGTTTAAAAGAAGGCGTACTGATCCTCTTGGCCGTGTTGTGTATTTATTTATGGATGGTGTTATTGACCTTTGATGTCAATGACCCAGGCTTTACGCAGAGCGTTAGCCAGCAAGACACTGTAAATAATGCCGGTGGGCAGATTGGCGCTTGGATTGCCGATGTATTGTTTAGCGTGTTGGGTTATTTTGCTTGGCTGTTTCCTTTAGTGCTGATGCTCAAAACCGTTTTAGTTTTCCATAATCGCTATCAGCCAATGGTTTGGAATGGCTGGTTGTTTGCACTGCGTGCATTTGGTTTTATTTTATTGCTGTGTTCCGGTGCGGCGCTGGCCCATGTGCATTTTCCGTTACCTGAAATCACTCCGAAGAACTTTAATATTCTTGGTGAGACCTTAGGCCAAGCCTTAACTGCTGTGCTGAATATCGAAGGCGCTACGCTGTTATTGCTGGCCTGCTTCTTATTTGGCTTGACCGTGTATGCCAATTTTTCTTGGTTTAAGGTTATGGAAGGCGTGGGGGCGCTGACTTTACAGGCGATTGAGGCAGTGAAGTCGTTGGTACAACGTATCTGGGATAATGCCCAAGCCCGCAAACACGCCAAGATTAAACTGCGTGAGGTCGATGAGCAGGTCAGTCAAGTGACTGGTTCTTTGCGTGTCGACAAGGATGAGCAAGTACGAGTGCGTGAGCGTATTTTAAAGCGTGATGAAGCCTTGGCACAGCATGTCAGTGCCCGTGAAGGTCGTAGTGAGCCGGTGATTGCTGCACCGAGTGTCACGCAGGCAGCACCTGCGCCCAGCAAACGCGTACAGAAAGAAAAACAAGCACCGTTGTTTGTCGACAGTGCAATTGAAGGCACTTTGCCGCCCTTGGCTTTGTTGGATAAGGCTGAGAAGAAAAAGCCGAGTTACTCCGAAGAGTCACTACAGGCGATGTCGCGCTTGTTAGAGATTAAGCTTAAAGAGTTTGGCGTTGAAGTGCAGGTTGAGTCCGTGCATCCAGGTCCTGTGGTCACGCGCTTTGAAATACAGTTGGCACCCGGGGTGAAAGTCAGCCGTATTACTAACTTAGCCAAAGATTTGGCCCGCTCTTTAGCGATGATCAGTGTGCGAGTGGTGGAGGTGATTCCAGGAAAAACCACTGTGGGAATTGAGATTCCTAACGAAGATCGGCAAATTGTACGTTTCTCAGAAGTGCTAGAAACGACTGATTTTGATGAAGCTAAGTCCGGCGTCACCATTGCCTTGGGGCATGATATTGGTGGTCATCCAGTGATTGCAGATTTAGCAAAAATGCCACACTTGTTGGTGGCTGGTACCACAGGTTCAGGTAAGTCGGTGGGTGTTAATGCGATGATTCTATCGGTGTTGTTTAAGTCCACACCGGAAGAAGCACGCTTGATTATGATTGACCCGAAAATGCTTGAGCTGTCGATCTATGAAGGCATTCCGCACTTGTTATGCCCAGTCGTCACCGACATGAAAGAAGCCGCCAATGCGCTGCGCTGGTGCGTTGCAGAGATGGAGCGCCGCTATAAGCTGATGTCGGCGATGGGCGTGCGTAACTTGGCAGGTTTTAACCGTAAAGTTAAAGACGCACAAGACGCTGGCACGCCGTTGGAAGACCCATTATTCCGCCGTGAAACGATTGACGATGAAGTGCCGCATTTAAGCAAGTTGCCGACCATTGTCGTGGTGGTCGATGAGTTTGCCGATATGATTATGGTGGTCGGTAAGAAAGTTGAAGAGCTGATTGCGCGGATTGCGCAAAAAGCGCGTGCCGCTGGGATTCACTTGATTCTTGCCACGCAGCGTCCATCGGTGGATGTGATTACTGGTTTGATTAAAGCCAATATTCCTACCCGTATTGCTTTCCAAGTATCGAGTAAAATTGACTCGCGTACCATTCTTGATCAAGGCGGTGCGGAACAGTTATTAGGTCATGGTGATATGTTGTATTTGCCACCGGGTACCAGTTTACCGATTCGTGTGCATGGCGCTTTTGTATCGGATGATGAAGTGCACCGTGTCGTGGATGCCTGGAAACTACGTGGTGCGCCCAACTATATTGAAGACATCTTGGCCGGTGTTGAAGAGGCTGGAAGCGGTTTCGATAGCGGTGATGGCGATAGCAGTAACGAAGATGATCCGCTTTACGATGAGGCGGTTAACTTTGTAACGGAAACCAGGCGGGCCTCCATTTCATCGGTGCAGCGTAAATTTAAAGTCGGTTATAACCGTGCCGCGCGTATGGTTGAAGCGATGGAAATGGCCGGCGTAGTGTCGGCCGCTGGGCATAATGGCTCGCGTGAAGTGATTGCGCCACCACCACGGCGTGATTAACCAACAGTGCTTGTTAATAGCTTTACTGTCTTTAATCAGTAAGGTTTCACCTTTAAGCCAGACAAAAAGAGAGTATCGATGCGCACAATGTATAAAGGTTTTTTAGGCTGGATCTGTCACCTGATGCTCAGTAGCGCACTGCTGTTGTCGGTCTCGACTGCTCAGGCTGACGACAGTGAACAACAGCGCGCGGCCAATAAGCTCAGTGAATTGCTCAGTCATACACAAACCATTAGGGGAACTTTTTCCCAGTTGACTTTGGATTCCACAGGCACCCAACTGCAAGAGGCGTCAGGGCAGATGGTGTTGCAGCGCCCAGGTTTGTTTCGCTGGCACACGGATCCACCACTGGAGCAGCTATTGATTTCTAATGGTGAGAAAGTTTGGTTGTATGACCCTGACTTGCTGCAAGTGACTGTGCAGAAAATGGATCAGCGCTTAACCCATACGCCAGCCTTATTACTGTCTGGTGATGTGTCGAAAATCAGTGAAAATTTCAGTATCACTTATAAAGAAGGTGGTCCGGTAATTGATTTTATTTTAACGCCAACCGCGAAAGATACTCTGTTTGATACGCTGCGTTTATCCTTCCGCAATGGCGTAATCAATGACATGCAGCTGCTCGATGCCGTTGGTCAGCGCACCAATATTTTGTTTATGGGCGTTAAAGTTAATGAGCCGGTGGATGCCAGTCAGTTTGTCTTTGATGCACCGACTGGGGTTGATGTCATCGAGGATGGTGAGTAACAGTGCAACTGTTTAGCAGTGAGCCGGTTGCTCAACCATTGGCGGCGCGTTTACGTGCCAATACTTTAGATGAGTATGTCGGTCAGCAGCATATTTTAGCTGTGGGCAAACCCCTGCGCGAAGCCTTGCAGCAAGGCGCTTTGCACTCGATGATTTTTTGGGGGCCGCCAGGGGTAGGCAAAACCACCTTGGCACGCTTGCTGGCGCAGGTCAGTGACGCGCACTTTATTACCCTATCGGCGGTATTGTCAGGGGTGAAAGAAATTCGTGAAGCGGTGCAAGAAGCCAAGCAGCAGTCGGCGCAATACAATCGTCGTACCATCTTATTTGTCGATGAGGTGCACCGCTTTAATAAAAGCCAGCAAGACGCGTTCTTGCCTTATGTGGAAGATGGTACTTTCATTTTTATTGGCGCCACCACCGAAAACCCCTCGTTTGAACTCAACAACGCGTTGCTGTCGCGGGCACGTGTCTATGTGTTAAAAAGCTTAGATGATCAAGCACTGCAATTGCTGCTGGCGCGCGCTTTAAGTGATCCGCGTGGGCTGGGTGAGCGTGGCTTAACCATTGAGTCGCAAGCCCAGCAATTGTTGGTGCGCGCTGCCGATGGTGATGGTCGACGGTTGCTCAATCTACTAGAAAATGCGGCGGATTTACTGGAAGACGGCGACTGCATCGACGTTGATCTGTTAGGTGACATTCTCGGTGATGGCATGCGCCGTTTTGATAAAGGCGGTGAGGCGTTTTACGATCAGATTTCTGCCTTGCACAAATCGGTACGTGGTTCTAACCCTGATGCCGCTTTATATTGGTACACGCGCATGCTCGATGGCGGCTGTGATCCACTCTATATCGCTCGCCGTGTGGTGCGTATGGCCAGTGAAGACATCGGTAATGCAGATCCGCGTGCTCTGACCTTGTGTTTATCTGCGTGGGATGTGCAAGAGCGCTTGGGCAGCCCGGAAGGTGAGCTGGCTGTCGCACAAGCGATCACGTATTTAGCCTGTGCACCGAAAAGTAATGCGGTCTACATGGCCTATAAAGCCGCGCGCCAAGATGCACAGCATTTTGGCTCATTGGACGTGCCGTTGCACTTGCGTAATGCACCGACCAAGCTTATGAAAGAGTTAGGCTATGGCGATGAATACCGCTACGCCCATGATGAGCCTGATGCCTATGCCGCCGGAGAGGATTACTTTCCAGAAGCCTTAACACCGCGTCAGTATTACCAACCGCCGGCGCGCGGTTTAGAAATTAAAATTGGTGAAAAGCTGCAACATCTGAAAAACTTAGATCGAGCCAGTTCACGCCAGCGTCGAGATGCACCATGATGAATTTTTTAATGGTTGCTTTAGGTGGTGCTCTGGGCAGTGTTCTGCGCTACAGCGCCGGCTTTGCTGTGGCCCATGTTTGGCCGCAGCACCTGTACATTGCCACTGTTTTGGTTAATATCCTCGGCTGTTTTTTGATCGGCTGTGCTTTTTATTGGTTTTTGCTTCGCCCAGATGTCTCTGGTATGACAACTTTATTGTTGATGACCGGTTTTTTAGGTGGATTTACGACCTTTTCAACTTTTTCACTGGATGCGCTGCGTCTGTTTAATGATGGGCTGCCAGTGCAAGCGGTACTCTATATGGGCGTGACTTTAGTCGGTGGTTTACTTGCCACTTGGCTGGGGATGGCCTTGATTAAATTTTCTCTGTAAGAACGGATACCTTTATGCTTGATTCGAAATTGTTACGCACACAACCGCAAGAAGTCGCCGAACGTTTAGCGGTGCGGGGTTTTGTCCTGGATGTTGCCGCTTTAGAAAACCTAGAAGGGCAACGCAAAGCGCTGCAAACCCGCACCGAGCAGTTGCAAGCTGAGCGTAACAGTCGTTCCAAATCCATTGGTCAAGCCAAAGCGCGTGGTGAAGATATTGCGCCGTTGTTAGCGCAAGTCGATCAGCTTGGTGGTGAGTTGGAAGCGGGTAAACGCGAGTTGGAAGCGATTCAGGTCAAGCTTGATGCTATTGCCTTGAATATTCCTAATCTACCAGACGCCTCTGTGCCACAAGGCGCCAGTGAAGATGACAACGTGGAAGTGAGTCGCTGGGGTACGCCGCGCCGCTTTGATTTTCCAATCAAAGATCACGTGGCGCTGGGTGAAAACCTTAACGGCTTAGATTTTGCTGCTGCGTCTAAATTATCCGGTGCGCGCTTTGCGGTGATGCGTGCTGGTATCGCCCGTATGCATCGTGCTTTAGCGCAATTTATGCTGGATTTGCATACGTCTGAACATGGCTATGTAGAAATGTATACGCCGTATTTAGTGCAAGCTTCTGCACTGCAAGGCACTGGACAGTTGCCAAAGTTCTCTGAAGATTTATTCCGCATTGAGCGCGAAGAGCAAGCGCCTTTATATTTGATTCCAACAGCTGAAGTCTCTTTGACCAATACGGTGGCCGATGAGATTTTAGATGCGGCGCAATTGCCGCTGAAAATGGTTGCACACAGTCCTTGTTTCCGCAGTGAAGCCGGCGCTTCAGGTCGCGATACGCGCGGCATGATCCGTCAGCATCAGTTTGATAAAGTTGAGTTGGTACAGATTGTCAGTCCTGAAACGTCGTTTGCCGCTTTAGAAGAGTTGACTGGGCATGCGGAAAAAGTTCTGCAAGCCCTTGAACTGCCCTATCGCAAGATGGCTTTATGCACGGGTGATATGGGCTTTGGCGCGAGCAAAACCTATGACTTAGAGGTTTGGATACCGAGTCAAGAGAAATACCGTGAAATTTCTTCCTGCTCAAATTGCACGGATTTCCAAGCGCGCCGCATGCAAACCCGTTTCCGCAATCCGCAAACAGGTAAAACTGAGTTGGTGCATACGCTCAATGGTTCAGGTTTAGCTGTAGGTCGTACCTTGGTTGCGTTGCTTGAAAACAACCAGCAAGCCGATGGCAGTATCACTGTGCCGGCTGTATTACGTCCGTATATGGCGGGTGTTGAAGTTATTCGTTAAGCCGAAGTTGCGGATGTGCTATTTTGCCGTAGTGTGTGGCTAAACAAGAAGGGCGACTAGGCTGAGGCTAAGTCGCTTTTTTTGTGCCTGAGATTGATTGCAAACAATGCAAAATATAGCCTGAGCTTTTATAAAGAGAGCATCGGTGGCTTGTGCTGTTGTGTTTAAGCGCAGCACTTATTGGTCACTATTAATGATTCGCATAAGGGTGTTGCCATGGATTACTTGCCGTTATTTCATAAGCTGCAAGGACGTGTTGTGCTGTTGGTGGGCGGTGGTGAAATGGCCTTACGCAAGGCGCGTTTATTACTGGAAACAGGTGCAAGGCTACGGGTGGTTGCGCCTTGGGTCAGTGATGAATTGCAATCTTTGCTAGCAGCTAAGCAAGGGCAGTGTGTGTTGCGCGAATATCAAGCAGCCGATATGCAGGGCTGTTGTCTGGTGCTGGCAACCACTGATCAGCCAGCAGTTAATCTGACAATTGCTGAGCACGCTCAAGCGTTGGGGATTCCCGTGTATGCGGTTGGCGCGCCAGAATTATCCAGTATTATTTTCCCGGCCATTGTGGATCGTTCGCCTTTGATTGTTGCTGTTTCAAGTGCTGGACATGCGCCCGTGTTGGCGCGTTTAGCTCGGGCGAAAATCGAAACATGGTTGCCGGCCAGTTATGGGCGGCTGGCAGGGTTGGCTGCGAAGTTTCGTGACCAAGTGAAAACTCTGTTGCCGCATGTGCAGCCGCGTCGAGTGTTTTGGGAAGATGTTTTTCAAGGGCAGATTGCTGAGCATGTGTTTGCTGGACGAATGCACCAAGCCGAGCAGTTGCTTCATGAAAAAATTAGTGGCGCGCAGAATCAGGTGGTGGGTGAAGTGTATTTGGTCGGGGCAGGTCCCGGTGATCCAGATTTGCTCACCTTCAAAGCGCTGCGTTTAATGCAACAAGCGGATGTGGTGCTGTATGACCGTTTAGTGGCGCCGGCAATTCTGGAGTTGTGCCGGCGGGATGCTGATCGTATGTATGTGGGTAAGCAAGCGTCAAACCACAGTGTGCCGCAAGATCAAATTAACTTGAGGTTGGTTGAGCTGGCTCGGCAAGGTAAGCGGGTGGTGCGGCTGAAGGGTGGTGATCCGTTTATTTTTGGTCGGGGTGGCGAAGAGATTGAGGAGTTGGCGGCGCAGCATATTCCGTTTCAAATCGTGCCAGGCATTACGGCTGCTTCAGGCTGTTCGGCGTATGCGGGGATTCCGTTAACCCATCGTAATTATGCACAGTCGGTGCGTTTTGTGACGGGGCATCCTAAAGAGGGTGTGTTGGATTTGCCGTGGTCTGAGTTGGTTTCGCCGACGCAAACGGTGGTGTTTTATATGGGCTTGGGTTGTCTACCTGAAATCTGTCAGCAGTTGATGGCTCATGGCCGTGCGGCGCAGACACCAATTGCTTTGGTGGAAAACGGTACTACTGCTCAGCAGCGTGTGTTTGCTGGAACCTTAGCGACGATTAATCAGCAGGTCAGTGAGTTTGCGGTGCAGAGTCCAAGTTTGATTATTGTCGGGGAAGTTGTGGCGCTGCGTGACAAGTTAAATTGGTTTGCTGGCGCTCAGGCGTTTGCGAGCGCAGGCGGATCGCCTGTATGACAGCAACATAAAAGCAGCTCGAACGATATACACATACTGTACCTTGTTGATCAGCGCTGTTGTTTACACATTAGGAGCGCGGGCGGCTTGCTCCGAAGCACAGCATGCACTTGTCTGGGAGCGCGGGCAGCCTGCCCGCATTACAATTTATGCAGAGTTACTACTTTTTAGTACAGCAAAGCAGCGCGAACGTTAAGCGCATGCCGTCCCTTGTAGGTATCGCTTTTCCCTCAACGGGTCATCCTGCCCCGATTCGGGCGCTTCGTCATCCATGACTCGCTCGCCGCGACACCCACAAGGCACTCTTGATCAGTGGTGTTGTTTGGGAGTTTCGCGTATGACGCTTTTTTGGCAGCGCGGGCAGCCTGCCCGCATTACAATTTATGCAGAGTTGCTGCTTTTTAGTACAGCAAAGCAGCGCGAACGTTATGCGCATGCCGTCCCTTGTAGGTATCGCTTTTCCCTCAACGGGTCATCCTGACCCGATTCGGGCGCTTCGTCAGCCATGACTCGCTTGTCGCGACACCCACAAGGTACTCATTGATCTGCGGCG
>RRZU010678530.1_pt1 | contig 10423 bp, 8 predicted proteins | sample 2165561 | NCBI WGS metagenome assembly RRZU01 (sample SAMN10456909, study PRJNA506462) | wastewater metagenome | isolation source: wastewater sludge | place: USA: Moscow, Idaho | reverse complement strand
GTGGCGCATCTCCAGGTCGAGGTGGTTGGTGGGCTCGTCGAGCAGCAGCAGGTTGGGCTGGTGCCAGATCAGCAGGGCCAGGGCCAGGCGGGATTTTTCGCCACCGGAGAAGGGGCCGCAGGGGGTGGTGGCCCCGGCGCCGGAGGTGCTCGTGCCATCACCGTGGAAGTCGAAGCCGCCCAGATAGTTGCGCAGCTCCTGCTCGCGGGTCTGGGGGTCGAGGCGCAGCATGTGCTGCAGCGGGGATTCGTCGGGGCGCAGGCTTTCGAGGGCGTGCTGCGCGAAGTAGCCCAGCTGCAGGCCTTTGCCCTCCCGGCGCACGCCGGCGCTGGGCGTGAGGCCGCCGGAGAGCAGCTTGATGAGCGTGGACTTGCCGGCGCCGTTGCGGCCGAGCAGGCCGACGCGCTCGCCCGGGCGGAGGGTCAGCTTCATGCCCGACAGGATGGGTTTGTCTGCATAGCCGACGGCGGCGTCCTCGATCTGCAGCAGCGGGTCGGGGGCCTGGCCGCAGGCCCTGAAACTGAAACTGAAGGGTGTGTCGATGTGGGCGGCGGAGATCAGCTCCATGCGCTCCAGGGCCTTGATGCGGCTCTGGGCCTGGCGGGCCTTGGTGGCCTTGGCGCGGAAGCGGTCCACGTACTTCTGCAGGTGGGCGCGCTCGCGCTGCTGCTTCTCGAACATCGACTGCTGCTGGGACAGGCGCTCGGCGCGCTGGCGTTCGAAGTCGGAGTAGCCGCCGGCATAGAGGGTGAGGCGCTGGCCTTCGATGTGGGCGATCTGGTTCACCACCGCGTCGAGGAAGTCCCGGTCGTGGGAGATCAGAACCAGGGTGCCCGGGTAGTCGGTGAGCCACTGCTCCAGCCAGATGACCGCGTCCAGATCCAGGTGGTTGGTGGGCTCGTCGAGCAGCAGCAGGTCGGAGCGGCACATCAGGGCCTGGGCCAGGTTGAGGCGCATGCGCCAGCCACCGGAAAAGTCGGCCACCGGGCGCTCCAGATCAGTGCTCCTGAAACCCAGTCCGTCGAGCAGGGCCGCTGCGCGGGCGCGGGCCGCATAGCCGCCGATCTCCTGCAGACGGCCGTGGAGGTGGCCGATCTCTTCCCCGTCGTGGTTGGCTTCGGCTTGTTCGAGGGCGGCCTCGATGCGCCGCAGCTCGGTGTCGCCATCCAGGGCGTACTCAATGGCCGGGCGGGGCAGGGCGGGGGTTTCCTGGGCCACATGGGCAATGGTCCACGCCGCGGGCATTTCCAGATCACCGGAATCCTGGTGGAGCTCGCCTCGCAGCAGGCCGAACAGGCTGGACTTGCCGCAGCCGTTGGCGCCGGTCAGGCCGACTTTCCAGCCGGGGTGGATCTGCAGGCTGGCGCCTTCGATGAGGGTCTTGACGCCCCGGGCGAGGCGGAGGGAACGAAACTGGATCACGGCAGCAGGACGGGGAGGAAACCGGGCGGTAAATCCGGTATTGTAAGCGGTCCAAAAGCCTTCAGCCCTGCCCGTCCCATGCGTCTGCATCGCCTGCCCCTTCTGTCCGCCTGCCTGTCATCCCTCCTGCTGGCGGCTCTGGCCAGCGGCCCCGCCCATGCCCAGGAGGCCGCAGCGCCCGTCGACCCCGCCGCCGAACTGGCCCGTGCCGAAAAGCTCAAGGCCGAGGCGTCGACCCTGCGCAGCGCCGCCGAAACCCGTTTCAAGGCCGAGGAGATCGCCTGTTACGAGCGCTTCCTGGTGAATCGCTGCATCGACGAATCCCGTGCCCGCCGGGTGGCCGACGTGCGCAAGGCGCGGGAGATGGACAATGAAGCCGGCCGTATCGAGCTGGCCGAGAAGAACCGGCGCTACAACGAGCGCCAGGCCGACGAAGCCCGGGATGCGCCGACCAAGGCGGTTGAGCGGGCCGAGCAGGAAGCCCGCAACCGGGCCGACAGCGAATCCCGCCTGCGCCAGTTCTCGGAGAAGGATGCGGCACGGGTCAAGCGCGAGCAGGACGGCAAGAGCCAGGCCATGCAGGCCGCCGCCGACCGCAATCGCAAGGACACGGCCGACGCCCGGCGCCGTGCCGCCGAAGCCCGCGCCGCGGCGGGCCGCGCCGAGCAGGCGAGCAGCGACAGGGCCGATTACAACGAGCGCGCCGTCAAGGCCGCAGAGAAGAAGGCCGAGAAGGCCCGCAAGGCGGAGTCCGGCAAGCCGTCGGGCGATGCCGCCGCGCCGCTGCTCGGCAAATAGGCGTCCGGGCTGTCCGGGCGGGCGTCAGGCTGCGGCGGCCCGGGTCTTCACCCACTCCAGCGCATCCTCCAGCCGGTCGTTGCCCCAGAAGAGTTCCCCGTCCGGGGTGATGAAGCTCGGGGCACCAAACAGGCCGATCTCCCCGGCCCTTTCGGTTTGCTGGCGCAGGGCCTGCTTGTTTTCCGGGCTCTCGGCGCGGGCCAGGGTGTCGTCCACCGGCACGCCGAGGGTGGCCAGGATGCTGCGGATCACCTCCACCTCGGCGATGTCCCGGTCTTCGGCGAAGTTGGCGCGCATCACCGCCCGGCAGAAATCTGCCATCCACACCTCTTCTGCGCCCGCCAGGGCGACCCGCGCGGCGAGCAGGCCGTTGCGCGGGAAGCGTGAGGGCACCTGCAGGGGCAGGCCGTAGCGCCCGGCCAGCCGCGCCAGGTCACGCCACATGTAGCGCCCCTTGGGCGGATAGATATTGAAGGGCGAGTCGTTCCAGCCCAGGGACAGGAACACCGGCCCGAGCAGGAAGGGGCGCCATTTCAGCGTCACTCCGGCTGCCCGGGCCAGGGGCTCGATGCGCATCACGCTCAGGTAAGAATAGGAACTGGCGAACTCGAACCAGAATTCCAGGGTCTGTTTGCTCATGGGGGCTCCGGCGCCGGGCAACGCTTCAGTCTAGCACTCGCGCATGGCGCCGCCGGCCAGGCGCCGCGCGGCGCTGTGCCAGCGCGGTGCCAGCAGCCCCGCCAGCCGGGCCGCGAGGCCGCGTCGGGCCGGATGCGGCGCCAGGCCTGGAAGGATCTGCAGCACCGCCCCGTGATGGGCGGTCATCACCACGGTGCCGGGGCCGTCGATGCGGAAGCTGTCGCCGGCGTGAAGGATGAGGTCGCGGGGGTCACCGTAGCGGGTCAGCCACACGCAGCCCGAGGTGCACGCCACGAGGGTGCCGACACCCTCCGGCAGCACCGTGGAGGCATGGCCTTCGAGGCACACACGGCGGGGGCTTGAATGCTCGGTCATGGTTTTCTCCAGCTCCGCTCAGGATGCGCGGTGCGCATTGCGATGGCGGGTATGGCTGCAGTATTGGCGTGCAGGCCTGCCTTCACAAACGGATAATCGGCATCGAAAGGATGCGTTTTTCTCATGGATGATCCCCTTCTCCGCCTGCCGCCCATGGACCCCCTGCGCGGCTTCGTCGCGGCGGCCCGCAGCCTCAGCTTCACCCGCGCCGCGGCCCAGCTGTGCCTCACCCAGTCGGCCGTCAGCCGCCAGATCCAGACCCTCGAAGAGGCGCTCGGGGTGAGCCTGTTTGTGCGCGGAACCCGGGCCTTGTCCCTGACCCCGGAGGGGGAGCGCCTGTACCGCCTGGCCAGCGGCTGGCTGCGCGACTACGGTGAGCTGGCCGCCAGCCTGCGTGCAGATCCGCTGAACCTGCCGGTCACCGTCACTGCCAGCCTGGGCATCACCGCCCTGTGGCTGCTGCCCCACCTGCGCGACTTCCAGACCCGCTACCCCGATATCGACGTGCGCCTCGCCAGCAGCAACCGGGTGGTGGACCTGCGCCGCGAGGGCATCGACCTGGCCCTGCGCCATTGCGTGGATGCGGATGCGCCGGCGGGCAGCGTGCGCCTGTTCGGCGAGACGGTCTTTCCCGTCGCCAGCCCGTCTCTCGGCCTGGCCGAGCTGACCCGGGACAATCTGCCGACGGTGGCCCTGATGAACTACGACGATCCGAATTTCCCCTGGCTGGGTTGGGCCGACTGGCTGGCCACCTGCGGGCTGGAGGGGGTGCGCCCCCGGGCCGTGCTGCATTTCAATCACTACGACCAGCTGATCCAGGCCGCCGTGGCCGGCCAGGGGGTGGCCATCGGCCGGGCCGAGCTGCTCTCCGACCTGATCGCCGAGGGGCGTCTCCAGCCCGTCGGCGCCGCCCGCCGCCAGGTGGCCGAGCGGGGCTACTGGCTCGTTGGCGCCAGCGACACGCCCCGCGAGGCTGTGGCCTGCTTTCGGGACTGGGTGTGCGAGGCCGCCACTCGCACCCGCAGTGCCGCCGAGGGGCTCACGGGGCCGGGTTGAGGGCGGTGTGATCGCCCGCCCTGCGCTCGCCACAGAACAAAGACAAAAACTGTCCGCGTTATTGTTGCGCAGAAAAACGAGGACGAGTACAGTCCGCGTTATGGCACACATCACTTCAAGCGTCGAATACGGGATCCACTGCCTGCTGTGGCTGGTCAATGTGGGCGACACGCCCCTGAGCAGCCGGGACCTGGCGGAACTGCAGGGGGTCTCGCCAAGTTTCCTCGCCAAGATCTTTCCCAGGCTCGAGAAGGCCGGAATCGTCACGGCGAGCGACGGGGCGCGGGGCGGCTACCGCCTGGCGCGGGCGCCCGAGCACATCAGCCTGCTGGAAATCGTCGATGCGATAGAGGGCGAAAAGCCCCTCTTCGACTGCCAGGAGATCCGTGAGCGCTGCGCCGTCTTCGAGGGGGCTGCGCCTGACTGGGCCACCTCCGGCATGTGTGCCATCCACGCCGTGATGCGCAAGGCCGAAGACGCCATGCGTGGCGAACTGGCCGCCCACTCCCTGGGCAGCATCGCGGTGGCCTTTGCGCGCAAGGCGCCGGGTGAGTTCTTCATCGATGTGAACGAGTGGATGGGCGAGCGGGCCAGGAGCAAGAAGCCCGGACGACCGCCAAAGCTTCCCGAACCCCCCTCCTGACCGCTGCCGGAGCGCTGCTCCGGCCCGTCTTCCCTTTCCCCTGATTCTGACTCGGTGCGCCTGCCGGACGCGCCGTGACGGTGGCCGCACGTCTGCGGCCGGGGATCACTGCGCCCGGCATTTCACGTCATAAAGGAGCTTCCACCATGAAAAAGCACAACATCGTCATTGCCGGCTCGGGGTTTGCCGGTGTCTGGGCCGCAGCTGCGGCAGCCCGCGCCGTGGCCCTCGCCGGGCAGGAGGGCAGCGTGTGCATCACGGTGGTGTCTCCGGCCCCCCGGATGGTCATCCGGCCGCGGCTGTACGAGGCCGTCATCGACAACATGGAGCCGGATGTGCTGCCCCTGTTCAATGTCCTGGGGGTTCGCCACATGGCGGGGCGGGTGGTCGAGATCCGGGCTGAGGCGCGCCAGGTGGTGGTGGAGGCCGACGGCTCCCATCTCACCCTCGACTACGACCGCTTTGTGCTGGCCGCTGGCAGTCAGCTCTTCGCGCCGCCCGTCCCCGGCCTGGCGGAGTACGCCCTCAACGTCGACCAGATCGAGGGCGCGCGGGCCCTGGCGGCGCATCTCCAGGCGCTGGCCTCCAGCCCCGAGTCGGCGGCCCGCAACACCGCCGTCGTTGCCGGTGGTGGCCTCACCGGCATCGAGACGGCGGCGGAGATGCCGGACCGGCTGCGTGGGGTGCTGGGGGCCGGGGCGGCTGTCCGGGTCGTGGTGGTGGAGCGGGCAGGCGGGATCGGCCCCGATCTGGGGGCCGCGCCGCGCCCGGTGATTGAGGCGGCGCTGGCCGAGTGTGGTGTCGAGATCGTCCCGAATGCCGCGGTGAGCGCCGTGGATGCGGGGGGCGTGACCCTGTCCACCGGGCTGCGCATCGACGCCGCCACCGTGGTCTGGACGGCCGGCGCCCGGGCCCATCCCCTCGGCGCGCAGGTGCCTGGCCGCCGGGACGAGGTGGAGCGGGTGTTCGTCGACGCCTTCCTGCAGGCAGAAGGCGCAGCCGAAATCCTGGTGACCGGCGACATGGCCCATGCGCCCACCGACGGCCTCGGCAATACGGCCCTGATGTCCTGCCAGCATGCCTTGAGCCTCGGGCGGGTTGCCGGCTACAACGCCGCGGCCGGGCTGCTCGGCCTGCCCCTGCACCCCTACAGCCAGCCCAAGTACGTGACCTGCCTGGATCTGGGGCCGTGGGGGGCGCTGTATACCGAAGGCTGGGATAGGCAGGTGTGCCTGACCGGGGAGGAGGGCAAGGCCCTCAAGCGCGAGATCAACACCCGCTGGATCTACCCCCCTGCGCCGGACCGGGAGGCCGTGTTTGCCGTGGCCAACCCGGATTTCGTGATCGTTCCCTAATCCGCTTCCGGATCGATCGCGGCCCGCCCCTGCCCAGGCGGCCTATAGCCTGTCGAGGGCCTCGCCCAGGGCCTCGGCCTGGCTGCGGATGGCGGCCCGCTCCGCCGTGTCCATCCGCGCCAGGGGCTTGAGCATCAGGGTGCAGCGGGGGTTGGCGGCCAGCCTGTCGGCGTGGCGGTCGAGAAAATCCCAATAAAAGGTGCTGACCGGGCAGGCCCGGGGGCCGGTCTTCACTTCCGGGCTGTAGCTGCAGCCGCTGCAGTAGTTGCTCATGCGCTTGATGTAGGCGCCGCTGGCCACGTAGGGCTTGCTGGTGAAGCGCCCGCCGTTGGCATACAGGGCCATGCCCGCCACGTTGGGCAGCTCCACCCATTCCACCGCGTCCACGTACACCGCCAGGAACCACGCCGCCACCGCCTGGGGTGACAGCCCGGCCAGCAGCGCAAAGTTGCCGGTCACCATGAGGCGCTGGATGTGATGGGCGTAGCCGTGGTCCAGGGTCTGGCGGATCACCTGGCGCTGGCAGTTCATGCGCGTCTCGCCGGTCCAGAACCAGGCGGGCAGGGGGCGGGTGTGGCCGAAGTGGTTGGCCTCGCCCATGCCGGGCTGGTCGCGCCAGTACACCCCGCGGACGAACTCCCGCCAGCCCAGGATCTGGCGGATGAAGCCCTCCACCGCGGGCAGGGGCGCGTGCCCGCTCCGCCACGCGTCCTCGGCGGCGCGGATCACCTCCCGCGGGTCGAGGAGCTTGAGGTTGAGGGCCGGGGCCAGCAGGCTGTGCCACAGAAAGGGCTCGCCGGTCCACATGGCGTCCTGGTGGGCGCCGAAGCCGGGCAGGCGGTCGCGGATGAAGGCCGTGAGGGCCTGCAGCGCGTCGGCGCGGGTCATCGGCCAGGCAAAGTGGGCCAGGCTGCCGGGGTGGTCGGGGAAGTGCGCCTCGACGCTCGCCAGCACTTCCCGGGTGAGGGCGACCGGCGTGAAGCGCGGGGCGGGGGGCAGGCCCGACGGGCCGGCGCGGCCAAAGGCCTGGCGGTTGTCCTTGTCGAAGTTCCAGGCGCCACCGGCGGGTTCCTGGCCGTCCATCAGCACCTGGTGGTGCTTGCGCATGCTGCGGTAGAAGTGCTCCATCAGCAGGGTCTCCCGCTCGCCGGCCCAGCGCTGGAAGGCGGCCCGGCTGGTCAGGAAGTGGCTGTCGGGGCGCAGGGCCACGGGCAGGCCGAGTGCGTCTCCAAGCTGCCGCAGGGCCTGTTCGAGTCGCCATTCGCCGGGCTCGCAGACGATCAGTCCGGCGGGCGCGTGCTGTGCGATGGCGGCACGCCAGGCGGCCTCCAGGCTGGTGTGGGGGTGTTCGCCCAGGCGCAGGTAGTCCACCGGCCAGCCCCGTTCCGCCAGTTCGGCGGCGAAGTGGCGCATGGCTGAAAGGAAGAGCGCGATGCGCGCCTTGTGGGTCCACACGTGGGTGGCTTCGGCCGGGGCCTCCACCATCAGGACGCGGTCGCAGGCGGGGTCGAAGCCGGCCAGGGCCGGGTTGTCGTGGCTGAGCTGGTCGCCCAGCACCAGCACGAGGTGGCGGGTGCTCATGCCCTGGCGCTCCGGCGACAGGCGTCGGAGCAGTAGCGGACCTCGTCCCAGCAGCGCGCCCACTTGCGCCGCCAGCTCATGGGGCGGCCGCAGGCGGCGCAGGGCTTGCTGGGCAGGGACTGCTTGTTGCCACGGAAGGGGGTGGAGGGGGTTTTCATGGGCTCAGCCAAAGTCGAAGCCCAGCTGGGGCGTGTCGGTGGGTGGGGGTGAGCGGCGCTTGCGGGGTGCGCCCTCCCGGTTGGGGTTGCGGCTGCCGTGCTTTTCATAGACCGCGCGGGATTCGCGGCGCACGGCGTCGTCCTTGCGCAGGCGCCACAGGGTGTCGCGGGCGTGGCGGGCGGCGGCTTCGTGATCCACCAGGGGTTCCGGGTAGTCGCGGCCGATCACCAGGCCCTGGCGCCGCTGCAGCTCCGGCGGCATCTTCCACGGTTCAAACAGCCAGGTGTCGGGCAGGCGTTCCAGGGCGGGCAGCCAGTGCCGCACGAAGCGGCCGTCCGGGTCCTGGTCGCGGGCCTGCTTGACCGGGTTGTAGATGCGCAGGGTGTTGATGCCGGTGGTGCCGGACTGCATCTGGACCTGCGGGTAGTGGATGCCCGGCTCGTAGTCGATGAACGCCCGGGCCAGGTGCAGGGCCGGCTTCTGCCAGGGTTGCCACAGCTGGTAGCTGGAGAAGGCGATGAGCAGCGCGCGCATGCGGAAGTTGATCCAGCCCGTCTCCCGCAGCATGGCCATGCAGGCGTCGATGAGCGGATAGCCGGTCTCGCCCCGGCACCAGCGGGCCAGGTGCTCTGGGTCGAAGTGGGCGTCCCGCAGGCCGGCGAAGGCCGGGTGCATGTCATGGCATTCCAGCCGGGGCTCGGATTCCAGCTTCTGGATGAAGTGGCAGTGCCAGTGCAGGCGGCTCTCGAAGGATTTGAGGCCGGGCAGCACGCCGCGGGGGCGCAGCTCGGGCGGCAGGGCCTGGAGTTCGTCCCGGCGGCGCCACACGGCGTGGACGATCTCCCGCACCGAGACGGCGCCAAAGCTGAGATAGGGCGACAGGCGCGAGCAGGCGTCACCGGCCGACAGGGGGCTGGACATGCCCTTGCGGTAGTCGGGCAGGTGCTGCGCGAAGAAGCCCCGCAGCAGCCGGCGCGCCTCGCTGCGTCCACCGGGCTGACGCGCCGGCGGGGCGGGCAGGGTGTCGGGGTGCCAGCGCAGATCCCGCGGGGCGCTGCCGGGGGGCAGGCGCAGGGGCGAGTCCACCGGGCAGGAGGGCGCCTGCAGCGCGTCGGGGGCGGCCAGGGGGGCGGGGCCCATGCGCGCCATCCACAGGGCCGACCAGGTGTCCCGGTCGTGGAGGCGCCGCACTACCCCGCCGCTGGGCCATTCCTGCCACACCACGCCGTTCTCCCGGCACCAGCGGGCCACGGCCCGGTCGCGGGCGTAGCTGGCCAGGTTGCCGGTTTCCTCGTGGCTGAACAGGCGGAAGGGGCCCAGGGCCGCACGCAGGGCGGCAAACACCGTCAGCGCCGGCCCCTGCCAGCGTTGCAGGGGGCTGCCCAGGGCGGCCAGGCGGGCTTCCAGTTCGGCCAGGCAGTCGAGGCAGAAGGCCAGATGGCCGGGGGCGCTGTCGGGCTGGGCCAGCAGGTCCGGCTCGAAGAGATAGACGGGCAGGACGGGGCCCCGGCGGGCGGCCTCCCGCAGGGGGGCGTGGTCGGTGACGCGCAGGTCGCGCTTGCACCACACGACGCTGATCATGCGTGCCAGCGCCGGCGTGGCGGGGCTTGCCCGGCGGCGGACCAGAAGCGGGTGAAGGACGGGCACAGGCTGTCGGGGTCGGGCAGCCAGCGGGGGGCCGGGTCGAGCTGGGCGCCGAGCCGCGCCAGGGCCTCCCGGTAGCCCGGGTTGAGGGTGGCTTCGGCCCGGAAGTGGCCCTGCAGCGCGCCGATGTCACCCACGAAGAGGCGGTCGGTGACGGCCCTGAGGCGGGGCAGCACAAAGGCCCAGCGGGCCTCCGACCAGGGGAAGCGCTGGTGGAAGGGCAGGTGGATCACGCCGATGCGCGGGCCCTCGCCGGGGCGCAGGGCCCAGGGATGAACCAGGGTGGCCCGGCCGCCCGGGGCGGGCGGAAGCCGGTCTTCCGGGTAGATCAGCGCAGCAGGGGGCGCATCCAGCAGCGTCGGCGCCGCTTGCCCGAATGCGCCGCTGGCGGGGAGGGCCGTGGGGCTGCGGGCGAGGGCGTCGAGGCTGTCGTAGCCGGTGTCGATGGCGCTGCCCGGGCTGTGCCAGGGCGCGGGGGCAAAGCGTGCCACGTTGTCGGCGTTGAAGAGGTAGGGCTTGCTGCTGAAGGTGGCAGCCACCCACTGCCAGGACAGGTGATTGGAGGCCAGGTCGCCGTCCAGCAGGTGGGCGTAGAGCCAGTCGGCGCCGACCCGCCAATGCACCTTGCGCAGATGCACCACGTAGCTGGCCAGCCACAGGCGGGCGTGGTTGTGCAGGTAGCCGGTGGCGTACAGCTCGGCCACGCTGCGGTCGATGGTTGGAATGCCGCTTCGCGCTTCGCGGATATCGG
>RRZU013053650.1_pt1 | contig 10427 bp, 12 predicted proteins | sample 2165561 | NCBI WGS metagenome assembly RRZU01 (sample SAMN10456909, study PRJNA506462) | wastewater metagenome | isolation source: wastewater sludge | place: USA: Moscow, Idaho | reverse complement strand
TATCCGGCCTAGTTCTTCCATTACGGTCTACACCAAAATGTTCAATGTAAAGTTCAGGTTCTATGATTTTAAAGTCTGGGCGATAGTCAAAACCAATATCGATGCGCCGTTTGGTCACATATGGAGACTCATACTTATACTCAACACCATTTTCATAAAGGAAATTTGCTATAAGGAGTTCCTGGTAACCCTTAACGAGATCACTGTTGAGGGTTCTGAATTCGTTGTCCCTGATATACGCTTCATATTCTGACTTTGACTTAAAATCAAAAGGGTTAACGGGTTCTGGGAACAAGTTTATAAAGTCATAAATTCTATCGATATCCGATGATAAATATTCTTCAAGCCATGAGGTGACCCATAGTTTTAGTTTTACGTCATCCTCAGTAAAAATAGATATGTTGGTATCAACGTTTGAATTACGTAGGATCATCCTGCCTAACGCATGGAAAGTAGCAATCTCTGGAGTCGATTCTAGCTCAATATTAGATTTCTTAGCTTTATCTTCGAGGCGTTCACGTAGTTCGTTTGCAGCGGCATTGTTATATGCAAGAACCAAGATCTCCGATGGCTTTGCTAATCCTCGGTCTATCAGATCGAGGGTTTTAGCAACCATGACAGATGTTTTTCCAGTACCAGCTGCTGCAAGCACCATATTCCTATCATTGGAACGTAATACGCCCAAACGCTGTTCATTAGTTAATGGATTTGATTCTACGACATCAAAGAACTCTTTTCTTTTTATAAGTTGATACTCTTCATGCTGCTCGCGTATGTAGTCAATATTAAGAGGATGATATGATATTAGATTTTTTACCTTCTCTATTAGTTCAGGATTTAAATATCTTTCCCATTGTTCGCACTGGGCCTGATAGTCGTGGCTTAATGAAGTACATATTTGAGCAAGATTGTTCACCCAAGAATCTCTTGGGTACTCGTCAAAAGCAAGACTATAAAACTCGGTAACTTTCTGCTCTATTGTTGTTGTAATATGCTTTGCTATTAAATTATTTAGCGACTCAACGAAGCTATCTGAATCAGTACATCTAATAAATTTTTGTTTTTTAGTCTTACATCCAATTTTATAGGTAAGTATCCCGCCTAGAAATTTTCTTTCAAAAGTTGCAAAACTCCTGAAATCGGGTGCAGAATCATTTTCTAAAATAGTATCTTTTTTTGAGGTTACTAAATTATCTCCCTGCACAACAATAGTATCTGAGCCAAGGATTTTCCCAATGAAATTAAATGATAGCTTGGCTATGTAATCATTCATTAACAACTCTCTAATTAATGCGTCATGCGACTTATTTACTTGCCCACAAGTTGTGGTGCCAAATGAGTGATATCGTAACAGATTACATGAGTGGTTTGGTCACAAACCTATGAGTAGAGAAAACTAGATGAGAGGGCGATCACACCGAGCTGCATGTTTGGGATTGTGATGTCAACTGGCTGCACACCTGGTGTTGTTTGACCTCAAGAGCATGTGACATTGCGTACAAGCCCCATGGGACTGGCAACAATGTAGCACTCCATGCGGCCACGTTGGCAACAAGCGGGAAAGCAGCGCGTATCCACGCGCCAGCATCATCGTTGAAGATACTGCGATTCCAGATAGTTAACTGATAAAGCCAATAGAAAAGATCTTGATGAGTCCTCTTTATTCATGGCATGATAGTGTCATGGGTACTTCTGCACCCAGTTAGCCGACCTAGGCGAAGGTGTGTGACCAGCAGAGTGAAAGAAAATTCAATTAACCCTATTCTTCTATAGGGCGTATGTCGGCTAGCGCATCTAAATTGATGAAGGACAGGCGTATCATGAAACACCAAAACGATCACATCAAATTCCCTTCTGGTAATACCGTTGAATTCTGCCGTAAAAAAGCCAAAAAGCTCGCCAAGGAAAAGGGAATAAAGCTAGCCCAAGCGTTAGACATCATGGCTGAACTTAATGGGATTTCTGGTGGGTGGCACAATGCCATGCAGCAGCTTAATAATAAGCTTCAGCCTTCTGCGGTAATATCACCTAAACTACCTGAGAAATTGGAAAAACTGTTTGAAAAGATTGGTGCAGCAATACCTAAGCAGCCTGATCATGTTGAGCAGCTGATTAAAGATGCTGCAATGCCTAAGTTGCCCGCTAATGTTGAGCAGCTGATTAAAGACGCGGCAATGCCTAAGCTGCCTGCTAATGTTGATCGGCTGATTAAAGACGCTGCAATGCCTAAGCTGCCTGCTAATGTTGAGCGGCTGATTAAAGACGCGGCAATGCCTAAGCTGCCTGCTAATGTTGAGCGGCTGATTAAAGACGCTGCAATGCCTAAGCTGCCTGCTAATGTTGAGCAGCTGATTAAAGATGCTGCAATGACTAAGTTGCCCGCGAATGTTGAGCGGCTGATTAAAGATGCTGCAATGCCTAAGTTGCCTGATCATGTTGAGCAAATTCTTAAAACTGTTGATGTACTTATTCCGCGTGAAATAAGGGAGTATCAAAAGACACTGAAGCAGTTTGAGGATGTAGTTAACAAGCCGCTCTCTGACTTGAGGAAATAAGGCTTCATGTAATAGAGTGTACAGATATAGTTATCACTTGACACCGGCTTCAAACCGGTGTCTTTTATGCTACTAGGTTAGTAATGATGTTTTTATAAGCCCACAGAAGATCGCTTCCTAGCAGCTCATATCACCTCTTAGCGCCTACTCTTGGCTCTTTGCATCCAACGTCTGTTTAACGCCTTTTCTTGCAGTCATCATATACACAGCAAATAACCCTGTGATACCAGTAACACCTGCCAGTACAAACAAAAAAGCTCCAGATGAATGGCTAAGTACAAATGCTCCTATGAATGGCGCTATAAGCATCGCGCTGTTCTGGATTGCTTGCAGCCGTCCAGCTGCAATCCCAAGGCTTGCTTGAAAATTTTCAGCCAGGTATACATTTGATGAGATCGCAAATCTAGAACTGAAAAGCCCTACAACAAAAAATACTATAGCCAATGATGCCAATTGCAATGTAAAAGGTTCATATAATATGGGGGCGATCAAAATAAACATACACATAGTAATAAAGGCAGGGAATAAGATCTCCTCAATTAGTCCTTTAAGAGAAGAAGACGTAGCATTACGAGCACTCCACAACCCATACAGAAAGTTTCCTATAGCAGATGAAGATACTAATACACCAAGGGCACTTTTATCTAACCCGTTATCTCTAAGTAAAATTGGGAGTTGATTGTTGACCATGAAAACGGCGATAAAAAATATTGCCATTACTATGGCATATGAATTCCAACTTTCATTACTCAATGTTGATGGCTTTGAGCTTGGTGAATTGTCCAGTCCATCTTTAACTGTTGTAGTCTTTATTGTCCAGAACACAATGCAGCCAGCAAGCGTTAATCCACCTGAAATCAACAATGCATATTCGTCACTCCCGAATGACGCGATTGCTCCACCAAGTGCAGGGCCAGTTATCTTTGCTGCACTATTCATCATATTTAGCAAGGAATAGTAGCGAGTTCTGTTTTCCGCTGGTACACAACGAGCACTGATAACTGATATAGCTGGTGTGGCTATGCTATTAAATAGAGATCTAATTACAGCTATTGCCACAAAGATATATAGGTTGCTTGCAGTTAATAGTGCAACAGTCAGCAACGCCCTTAGCACGAGACTCGTACGCAACCAATAAAGAACTTTACAGCCATTAACCAAATTACTAATAAATCCGGTAAATATGATACCTGGCAATAGCATACTTGCGCCGATAATTGCTATCTCCATGCTATCAACTTGAAATCGATACACACATATTGTCAGTATGGCTATATAGTCAATCCATCCCCCGAACACGACCAACCCATCACCCAGTAAAAGTAGCTTGAGACGGTTTGAAAATGAATGAGTTATTTTATCCAAAAGAATACTCCTGCAACTTCATCTGCAATTTGAAGTGGTTTTGAAATTCCATTTTTTTCTCTAAATTCATCAACCGCTAGCTTACATCCTGGTAGATTATAATCATCAATGATGATGAATCCACCATCGGATATTAGGTGATATACGTTATCTAGAACGTCTTTTGTTGAGCTATACCAATCCGCGTCAATTCTTACAACACTAAACTTAACATTAGCAGCTGATAATGATGGTAGTGTATCTTCAAACCAGCCTGGCATGAAAATTATGTTATCATCGAGTAATCCATAACGATTAAAATTTTCCTTTACATCATCAATGCTTGCTAAGCAGTCCAGGTTATATATCGGGAGTGCCTTAGAAAATCGATACCAGAAATGATTTGCAAAAATCCCATCCTGGGTACTGGGAACCGGTAGACCTGAAAAGGAATCTGCTACATAAACCTTACGAGATGAGTTTAGGCTTTTCAGAACTCCAGCCATGTAGATTGAAGTCCCCCCTCTCAAAACCCCACAATCTAATACATCGCCAACAATCTTTTTTTCATTTGTGATTGTTATGGCATCTCGTATATTATTCAATGCGTCAATGCTAACGTATGTATGAATATTTCTAGATCTCTTGGTGTACTGAAGGATTTGAGTCAAGTCTTCTGCGCTGATATTAAGATTGATACCATCGTTCATTAATAAGTCTAGAGTCTTCTTTATTTCGTCCACTTCATCAGGTGTTGCTTTTGGACTATCAGGCTCATAGATTTTGTTTGTTAGCACTTTACTTAATAAATCAAGATACACGAAAACGCCCCTTTAATGTTACTCTAAAATGAGAATGCCAACATTAGCCAACTCTTGACAGAGCAGAACTTTCGACTCTAGGTTTAGGTCGCCAGAGAGCTGACTTGGAGTAAAGCAAACTAATCCACTTGAGCAAATATAATCTATTTCACCCTGACAATAATCAGGAAGAGTTACATTCGAAGGCCTTGAAACAAGCGGTTTTCCTGGGCTGATTGTCGAACTAAAATATATTGATATAGAACCGTCACCAGTTCTAGCTTGTATATCAACACCTTGCCTTAGCCGTAGCTTTGTTGACTCAGTAATCGCATGTGATGCAGCAAGAGTTTCCAGGCGTCTATCGCAGGTCTCATGTTTGGTTGCGCTATATGCGATATCAAAGTCAGCTTTAATTACATCAAAAGGTACTTTCTTTAATCGATCTAAAAGTAGTTTTGTATTTTTATCAAGAAGATCTCGTTCAGTGAATGGATAAATATTCTGTCTGAGTTCAACTATGTGCTCAGACATTAGCCGTAGGTATCCTTCCAGTACTTCAAAAATTTTTATTGGTTGCAAACCAATAGCCATATGTAATGAGTGGCTATCTAAGCATCGTGCAGAATGTGGCGCTCCTGCTGGAATATATAATATATCTCCAGGTTCTAGAATAACCTCAATTGATGGAGCTCCAAGATCGACATCTTTAAAGTTCTGTTGAAGTGGAAGAGTTGGATTATCGATTACCTTGTCCCAAACATGCCAAACTTTACGCCCTTCTAGTTGGACAACAAAAACTTCTGTGGTATCAAAATGCGTATCAAGGCCTGGGAAGTTTGCGCCAGTAAGGAATGGTTTTGCGAAAACATATCCACCAAAAATGTCCTCAAGGCTTTTGCAGATCTTAGCGATGTCACTGTGACGATTATCAAGATCTTCTAGCTTAAGTGTCGCACCAGATTTGAACGCTTCAAGTACGAATTCTCGTTGTGTTGTTGCTTGACCATGATAGGTCGGTATCGTTATTGCCACCCCATCCTTAGTTATTCTAACTAAGTTATGTAGCATGCCCTCTCCAGCAATCAAATAGCGATCAAAGTCAGCCAGGGTGAACATATTGATGAGACTGCTCTCTGCTCTTTGGAAGAGTGGCTTTTTTTCGAAGTAATTATTAAAAAAACTTTCTTGGTCAATAGACCCTATAATTTTATGCAACATTCTATAATCCCCTATTAAAAAAGGATGGTGTATACACACCATCCTTTTTCATACGTTCATATTCAGAACAGTACGTGCTGAACATGTTTCAGTGCAGCCGCAGAAACGAATTTAATATCCTTTTTATTCAGAGTCATTTTTTATTTCCTTATGAAATGAAGGTTGATGAATACCAGGAGCGAAGGCTCCAAACGGCGATTTCAATTTAATGGCCGAGAAGTTAGATGTAAACACCTTCTAGCAGGAAGATGCACGAGTGTTGATTATTTGTAACAAGCGATAATCCGTAGGATGTTGAGTCGAGTAGTGATATTGACTGAGGAAAATGCATATTTGATATAGAAAATTCAAATTCTTTACCAACATTAAGGCAAAAATATTTTTTTGACCCTAAGTGATTACTTATCTGGGTAACAAAAATCAATTGACATCTATATGTGAAATGTGGGTTTCACTATAAATTAGATTAATAGACTTCTTTTACACGTCTTGCGATTACTCAGTGGTTTTAAATCTGGTAAATGAGCTTGGTTATAGTTGTTTTGAAATAAATCAAACATACAAGCTATGTTATGCTCAGTCTCCTGCTCTACATGTAACCTCTGCATTGGTAAGCAAAGGTACAGAAAGCAGTAGCTCGTAGCCTATGATGAACATGGTGATATCAGACCGACTTCAACTCAGACAAGAATAGAGTCAAGGACGCTCAAAGACATGTTCTGTTGAGAGTAGTAGGTCAGGAGTGAAACGCTAGAGCGACCCGTCATCACATAATGTGACCGTATCTGTGTGTATTGGGATCCCATGGGTTTGTAAAATCGTTCCGGTTGTGACAACCAGGGTCGGGTAGCAGGGGGGGGTAAGGATGGCGTTACAGTAACGCCGTATGCGATCTGTTCATGTGTAGCGAATGCTAGCAGAGAAGTGCTTGCATAGGTAAAACAATCATTTTTTAAAAGCACGTTTTTTATTTCCACCCTACAGGGCGAATATAACCACACCTAACTGAGGTTATGTTGCTGTTTTCTGTTTATAGACATATAACTTACTACTAAGTGATGAAGCGTTGATGTCTTAAGCCAAGTTAATGAATTTTAATTTATCAGAGCTCTTTAAATTCCATTGATTTAATAAAAACAATTTGTAGGGGTAGTAAAAACTGGTTTCTCTTCGCTGCGCAGCAGCGGAATGTTGAAACGGAAAAATTTATTTATAGCTCTCATAATTAGTAAATGGACAGTTTACCGAACTTTTCAAGTGGGGTGGATGTGAAAAATTTTGAAAATCATTCTGTTTGGTTTAAGTTTGACCAACTGAGCTGGTTTTATCCTCACAGCCCCCCTGATTTATTGCTTATATGCAAACCCCATGCTGAATTCGTCCCACAAGATCGATAACTGCCTGAACTCCCATCTGTGTAGTCAACAACGTGGCTGGAGCCACGCCACCAAGGCCCCTAGCTGGACGGTGTAACCATGACAATGCCCTGAGGGCATCGTCTTCCTGAAGGGACAGAGCGGCATCGAGGGCGAGCACTACTCCATACACCCTGGCTCCTTGTGATATTGATAGCGCGGTATCTGCTTTGAGCCTGCGAGTCACAGTGCTCCGGCTAATACCAGTTAGCTTACATATCACACCCACATCAGTTTCAACCAGCGCAGCTAGCTGATGAATGATGTCCGCAGGAACTCCAGCCACAATCCACAGATGAACGTTCAATGCTTCACGAGGAACATCCAAGGATTCAAGGCGTGTTGTTCTACGAAGCGGGTGATGGACTGCATCGGGTGTCATGTTACATACCTCTGTCTGCATGTGCTCTTTATCATGCCCTATCTCAACCCACCCTGTCGTGCCCAGTGTTCAACAAATTTTGCACATGTTGCAGGGGCGACTCTGTTAGTTTCCAACCAACTAGGTTTGTGTCTTGATTTATTGATGGACATCATGATTAACCCCGAGCAATATTCTGTAGTTTAGAGGAGTTGATTAGGGATAGGATAAATGCCTATTTATACAAGTGTTTTAAAGTTGGATAAACCAATTGGAACACCACCCCATCCAGTAGAGGTGAGCGTCTATTCCAGCCCGTATGGTGGCTACATCAGAGTCAGTGAAATGGATGTTCATAATGAGAATGCTGCCGCATTCACATCCGCTTTAATGTCCGCAGATGAGTGTCGTGCCCTTGCTCGGTCACTAGACGCGATGGCTTCCGTTCTTGAACAATCGGAAAAAAATGGTGATATGTCCTAGCACCGAGGAGAGTCGATGACTGAGCTGATCTGTACTGAGCCTGGCATAGGTATTGAGCTTGGGACTACTTTTCAGGTTCTATCGGAGAACGGCTCTGAATGGGAAATCCTGTTGGGTAATGAATACCGAAGGGTCAACAAACGCAGCGGGCGCGTTACAGGTTGGAAAACACCTCCAAAATTTGAGTGCAAAGACATCCAAAAATAACAAATGAGAGTTCAATGCTGGTTATGCCAGTGATAAATAGCCAGCCCAGGTTACTCCCAGATCAAAAGCAGAAAATTATAGTTTTCATAAAGCCTTAAATAAGGGGCTCAGCATGCTCGTAAAAGAAATTGTGCCAACAGAACAGGTCGTTGACATTCTCTGTGATGTCTGTGGTCGTAGTACAAAAACGAATTTTGGAACCAACCAATACGGCTCGTTATCGGCGGATTTTGGCTATGGTTCCCGTCACGATGGTGAACGTTACAAGGTGCATCTGTGTGAAATGTGTTTTTTCGGTATACTCGCAACAATGAGGGAGATGCATCGCGGGGAACATATGTTTGACGATGACTATGAGGCTGCAAACCCAGACACATTTGGGCGTGATTATTCTAATAGGGAGATAATCTGAATAGTATGCCCCCATATTCGAGTTTGTGTGGAGAGAACTATTTCCTATCATCGACTCATTCTGTGAGCCAATGATATTGTCCAATCGGCTCATTTCGTGAGCCGATCAAGATCGTTCATCGGCTCATCTGGTGAGGTGGTCTCAACGCTCACTACCACCTAGATTAAGTTTTTGGCTACACAGTTTCATAGAAGATTGGAGCCAGGCCACTAAGCAGATCCAAACGCGATTTCGCTCACGTCTTTTTGAATAATGCTATTTATCTAATCGTCTTGGTGCCAAAAATAGTGGAGCTGATGCTGGGATTAAGAGATAATTTTCCTGATATAAAAATGTGATACATGAGGCTATCAATGAACGAATTTCTGAAAATCCTGCTGAATATCCGTAGCCTTCGTGCCGCATTGCGCGAGTTGTCTTTCGAGCAATTGGTCGAAGTTAAAGAGAAATTGGATGAAGTTTTTGCTGAGCGTGAGCAACAAGAAAACAAAATCAAGGCCGAGTCCGCTGAACGCCTGCAAAAGCTGGCTGAGTTCACCGAAATGCTGAAAACAGCAGGCATCGATCCGAGTGAGCTGGTTGGTGCAACGGCTCCAGCGAAAGCTGATGGTTCAGCTAAAGCGAAACGCGCTCCTCGTCCTGCAAAATACAAATACGCCGAGGATGGCCAGGAGAAGACCTGGACTGGTCAAGGTCGCATGCCCAAGGCTATCGCGGAAGCGGTGGCTAATGGTCGAGCATTGGAAGAATTTTTGATTTAGTGCTGAGAGCCCATGCCAGCTCGGCGTGGGCCTTTAATTCTGTTTTTAGTAGGAGCACCGTATGGGGAGGACATTGGAGGATATGATTTCATCCGAATCACCCGAGGTTGTCCAGAGAGCCAAGGCTCTTGCCGAAGAGCAAATGGTACGTCTCAGTGTGACCAAACTGCTTTCAAATCTCGGGCCTGGTGATGTTCCTGAAATTGCTCCCGATGTTCTCGATAGTTTGTTGTCGCTCAAAAGGTCAGTGGAGAGCCAAGACTGTCGGCTGAGTTTATTTGTCCATATGCCAGATGGTACGCATCATGGCGTCAATATTTAATTTTTCATAATCCAACATGGATTAAATGGTTTCATACAGACAGCATCTTACGAAGCAATCCGAGCTATTGCTTCTGAATCTATCTAACAGAATGTGTCATTATTCCTAGACAGACATAGAGGTGTAGCTGGTCTGACGAAGAGCATCAATAGTCGCTGACTCCATCGACACAACAGACATAACACTAACAGCAATGCTGTTAATAATTTCCTCTCTTGGGCCATTGCGCCAAATATCGCTTTGGTAAAAGGCATCAAGAGATTTTTCCCTATGCTCAGGGTTATCAAAGGCTCGAATCAAAACATAGCTGTCTGGATCATGTTGCGACTGACCATAAGTGACTACATCAATTCCTGCGGCCTGATGCAAAGGAACGCTGACACTTCGCATGATCTGATGAAATTCATTACCTGTACTTGGCTGTAAAGTGTACTGGAGAAACTCGACCGTTCTCATTAAAGATCCTTCATATCAACTTAAATAGATACGGATACTGTACATGAGGTTTCTCAAAAATACATTAAAAGGTGAGATGCCCGTAACTAG
>RRZU011417902.1_pt1 | contig 10427 bp, 8 predicted proteins | sample 2165561 | NCBI WGS metagenome assembly RRZU01 (sample SAMN10456909, study PRJNA506462) | wastewater metagenome | isolation source: wastewater sludge | place: USA: Moscow, Idaho | reverse complement strand
TTGGAAGAAGCAATAGAAGATTACATATATTATTACAACAACAAAAGAATAAAGGAAAAATTAAAAGGATTAACTCCTGCTTCTTACAGAAGTCAATCCTTATTAGTAAGTTAAGTCTAACTTTTTGGGGTCAGTTCATTATTCCTTCTTTTTTTAATACACTCCACTTTCAAATGCATAAGGATTATATTTACCATTTCCATCTTTTAAGCTTTTAATTATACTCACTACTTCATCATCAGATTCAAATGTAAAGTCTAATCGTAATTCATCTAATCCTAATTTTTTTATTTCATCTATTTTAGGTATTAAGTTCATAGGTTTATTTAGATAAACTTCAATATTATCAATATCATTTTTTAATACCTTATAGTCATCTCCATAACTACCATGTAGTTCTTTATATGTTTTGTCAAATATTTTATATTCTATATACATACTTTTTAAATATCCATACACAACAATCCCTTTTTTAATATTTCCACTCTTTATTTCTTTTAATTGCGAATAATTTAATTCAGGTGATAAGAAAACAGTATCTACACATTTAAATTTTGAATATAAAGATATTGTATAGTTATTAAATATATTTAAATTCCAATCTACACTTGCTTTTATAACTTCATCATACTTTGATAATAGTGATAATTGATACATATTTGATATTAAATTCGTATTGATTGATATTTTATCTAATTTATTTTCTTTTGCTACATCAAATTGTTTTTTATATATTTTTGTTATACCCATATCTCTGCATATTTGTGCTTGTTTTTCTGTACTTACTAATGCAGATATTACTGGATCTTCACAATAACTATTGTCAAATTTACTACTCTTTCCATTCAATGATTTTCTAACATATGATTTCAATAGATTACTATATAATTGTTCTGCACATTCTCTTTTTAATTTTTTTAATTCACTAAATGCAAAAAACGAAACATTATCGTAATTAAATTTAAATTCTTCTAAATAGAATGTTGTCTCTCCTAATTCTGATATTTTCTCTAATACTTTATCATATGTTATTATATTTTTTGCATTTTCTGCTATAATATCTCCAAACACTTCACTAAATACTACTTTTCCATTGTTATTAGTTACCTTCATAGTTAATTGCAATCTATTTTCTTTAATTACCTTTAATTCTGCTACTATTGGCATTTGTCTTTTAGTTATTTTTAATTTATGTTTTATGTCATCATTTATTTGTTTTGAATAATTTTTGTATATATATTTTGTATTTTCGGGTAATGAACCTATAAAAACAATATCTCCATTTTTAGCTTTTTCTACTTTATGTTTATTTATATATATTTTATTAATGTATTCACCACTAATTTTCTCATAATTTTCATCAACATATTGTATTCCATCACCTAACATTATATCATCCAATAACTTTATTTCATTATTATCATTCACATTTGCTAATAAGTATCCAAAATTTGATGAATATTTCATATTCATTAATTTTTCATCAGCATAAAAATATCCTTTTGAGTATCCTCTATTAAATAACTTATATGACTGCATTTCCTTTTGATTTCCTTGTATTATATTTTTGTAGTAATCAACTGTTTCAAATACATATTCTTCTGATTTTTTTCTTCCTTCTACTTTAATTGCATTAATTACAATTTCTTGTGATTTTTTTATTTCTTCTTTTTCTAGAAATTGATCATTTGGACTTAAATAATATGCTTCTTTATTATTTTCATCTTTAAATTTTTTTCTACATGAATATGCACAAAGTCCTCTATTTCCACTTCTACCACCTATAAAACTACTAACATAGCAATTTCCAGAATATGCTATACACAGGGACCCTGATACAAATATTTCTAACTCAATTTTTGTCTTATCTCTTATTGATTTTATTTCTTCAAAAGATAATTCCCTAGCTAAAACAACTCTTGAAAACCCTAATTCATATAAAAAATTTGCTTCTTCATGATTTGCGATTGTCATTTGTGTACTACCGTGTATAGGTAAATCTGGAAAATTATCTTTTAAAAACTTAAACAATCCTAAATCTTGGACTATTATTGCATCTACTCCATGTTCATATATTCTTGATACATTATAAAGTAAAGATTCTATTTCAATATTTCTCATAAGTGTATTTAATGTTATTAGTGTTTTTACTCCTCTTGCATGTGCATAGTCAATACCATCTAAAACTTCTTGTATTCCAAAATTATCATTATTTCTTCTTGCACCAAATCCTCTAATTCCAAAATAAACTTCATTTGCTCCTGCTTTTATTGCTGCTTCTAATTTTTCATAATTCCCAGCTGGCGCTACTATTTTCATCTATATTCCTTTCAATTAACTAATTTTATATTTCAATTATACTACTATTTAATATTTTTGTCATAGTTTTTTATAATATAAAACTATATTTTAAATAATTAAAATCAAAGAATATTGTTTTACAATTCTATTACTTCTCTTATTGCAAAACTATATCTAAATAGGCTATCTCTAAAAATGAGATAGCCTATTTTAATTATATTATTTTTTATTTGATTTAGTAGATATTTTTTTATATTCTTCTTTTGCTTTAGCTAATTGTTCATTAAATTTAGGATGACTATGTAATCTTGCAACTACTGTACTAGCTACAACTCTGGCTGCTTCTACATCACTTTGCCAGTGATAACCACAAATAACTCTACTTTGACCTAATTCATATCCTCTTTTCATTATTTCATCTTGTCTATCTGGATTTATTTCTGCTAGAACTAAAGCTGATGCCCATCCTATTGATGTATGTCCTGATGGATATGCTCCATTTTTAGATAGTTTATCTTCATCTTCTGGTCTACAAGTATGTTCACCAAAATATGCAAATGGTCTTATTCTCATATATGCTTCTTTTGCTCCACGAGTTGCTAAATCTCCTGCATCTTCAAGAAAGTTGTGTAATAATTTAGCTATTTCTGGAGTTGTTTCTTGTGATATTTTCATTCCAAATGCCTCTGAAAATGCTTGTGGTACTCCTTCACCACTTAATTTAGCATCATTATATGCTAACTCTCCTCTTGGTGTATTTCTCAATAATTTACCCTTTTCATATTGAGCTTTGTCATTTAGAAATGCAATACTATCGATTGCAGGTGGTGGTGGTAGTAATTCATAACTCTTTGCTACTTCATCGATTGTTAAATAATAAAGATCTGGTTTTGTTCTCACATCGTTTCCTGCTGATATTGATATTGCACTTAATACTAATGAAAATATAGCTATTGTCGCTTTCTTCACAAAAATCACTTCCTTCATTTAATTTGTTAATTCATTTATACCTCGATTTTTAGAATTAGCAAATTATTTTTAGATTAATTTTATCTTTAATATAAATGAAATACAATATATACAGTAATATATAATTCATTTTTATTATTTTTTTTTGATATTATTTATAATAATCAACTTAATTTATTTACATAATTGATTTTTTAATTTATAATATATCTATAAATATAATTAGGAGCTAAACTATGACAAAAAAAAGATATACTGACTTTATCTTAAAATATTCTAAATATTTTTCTATTACAATTTTATTAATATTACTTATTTCATGTTCCTCTTTGGATAATAAATTTAATTGGTATTCTTCTAAAAAAATATTAAATAGTTCAGAACAATTAGAAGAAGGTGACATATTAATATTTTCTAAAGGTAAATCCATTAAAACCATATGGGGACATTCTTCAATAATAAATAAAGATCATAAAAATGTTGAATTTCTTGCTTATGGAACTGGATATTCTGAATCACCTTTATATACTATTTTATCTAGAAATAATAAAGTTGCAGTTTTTAGATTAAAAGATATAACTCCCGAATTAAAAGAAAAGTTAAGTATTGAAATTGATAAAACAAAAAATAAAACATATGGTCTTACATTAGATAAAAATTTTGATAAACGGTTATATTGCTCACAATTTGTGTATATTGTTTATAAAAATGCTGGACATGAAATTGGAAGAAATATTGATTTAGATTCTGATGGTGGAATTTGGGTCATGCCTTTTGACATTATGGAATCTAAATTATTAAAGAATATTAAATTAAAATAATTACTTTATTATAAAAGTGTTATATCAAATAATTTAATTTGACATAACACTTTTTTTCTTTTCTAATAAATTTAAATTTTTATTCTCTTTATACATAAAATAGAATATTACTATTGTAAATATTACATCTGTAAATGGCTGTGCATACCAGACACCATCTAATTTCCATATTTTTGTAAATACTATTAACGTTAATAAAAATATAACTACTTGACGTAACAAATTCAATATAACAGCTTGTTTTGGTTTACATATTGCCTGAAAATAGTTGGGTACTATTATTCCCAGTGAAGCTGGTACTATTAAAGAAAAGTATATTCTAATAGCCTTAATTCCTTCTTTTAATGATTCTAGTCTACTCTTCTCATTCAAGAATAATATTAATTCTTTAGGTATTAACATAATTATTATCCAAAAAAATGTTGAAATAATTAGTGCACTTAATATAGTTATTTTTATCGCTTTTTTTACTCTAATATAATTTTGTGCGCCGTAATTAAATCCTATTATTGGTTGAGATGCTTGTGATATTGAATACACAGACATAGTTATTACAGGTAAATATGTATTTATTATTGTCATAATAGCTACACCTGACGTCTCACCATTTATATCTACAATTTTATTTGTAGCTATACCTACAAATGAACTTGCAAATTGAAGTAAAAATGGTGATAATCCTATTGACAATATATCTTTTATTATCCCATAATCTAATTTAAGATTTTTTAATTTTACCCTTAATAATCCTTTTTTTTCAAGTTTATATCCAAATAAATTTATTGAAAATGGTATTCCTCTAGCAAATATAAAATACATAACAAATATAGATGACAGTGTATTTCCTGTTAATGTGGCAATTGCTGCTCCTCTAACTCCCATATGTAGATGAATGATAAATATATAGTCTAATATTATATTTGTTAAAGCACCTATCATCATCGAAAACATTGCTATTCTCGGTGTTCCTTGTGCAGATAATATATTTGACATTCCAAATGAAAAAAACATCGGTATAACTGCGGGTATGAGTATTCTCAAAAATTCTCTAGCATATGGTAGAGTTTCATCATTTGCTCCTGAATGTCTCAAAATTATATCTAGATTTAATTCAAGAGTTACCATAAGTAAAATTCCTAAAATTAAAAATAAAATAATTGAATTTCCTAATATTTTATTTGCTTCATACATCTTTTTTTGACCTAGTCTTATAGATATCATGGTTCCTGCTCCTACACCTATAAGCATTGAAAATGCAATGAACATCATGATAATATAAAATGCAACCCCAACTCCTGCAAATGCTTCTTCATTTATTTTACCAACAAATACTCTATCTACAATACTATATAAAACTATTACAGTATATCCTATAAATGATGGTATTAAATATTTCCAAAAGAGTTTGATTATAGGTTCATTGTTCAAATCTTTTCTTTTAAGTTCCATAATAACCCCTAACTTTGTTGATTATCATCAAAGTTTCTTTCATACAATGATTTATAAATACCATTTAGATCCATTAGTTCTTGATGTGTTCCCATCTCTTTTACTTCTCCTGATTGTAAAACTATAATTTTGTCACAATTTATAATAGTTGATAATCTATGTGCTATTACAAATGATGTTTTATCTTTCATAAGTCTTTCTAATGCATTTTGTACTAACTGCTCTGATTCATTATCAAGCGCACTTGTAGCTTCATCAAGTATTAGTATTTCTGGATTTTCCAATATCGCACGTGCTATTGCTATTCTTTGTTTCTGACCACCTGATAATTTTACTCCTCTTTCTCCTATTTCTTCATCATATTTATTTGGTAATTTTTCTATGAATTCATGTGCATTAGCTTTTTTTGCCGCCTCTACTATATCTTCATATGTTGCTTGTCTATTTCCATATTTTATATTATCTTCTACACTTCCTGAAAATAAAAATGTATCTTGTGGAACTATACCAATTTTTTTTCTAAGTGATGTTATCTTATAATCACGCAAATCAATTCCATCAATCTTTATGCTTCCATCACTCACATCATAGAATCTTGGTATTAAATTTACTACTGTTGATTTTCCACCACCTGAATTTCCTACTAATGCTATTTTTTCCCCTTTTTTTATTTCTAAATTTAAACTTTTAACGACTCTATCACCTGTATCATATGAAAAATTTACATCTTTAAATATTATATCGTTTTTAAATTCAGTAAATTCTATTGCATTTTCTTTATCATAAATTTTTGAGTCTATTTCTAAAATTTCAAATATTCTATCTATTGAAGCTAGATTTGTTGTTATGTTATTGTATAGTTTCAATCCTCTTTTAACTGGTGTATATAAAGCTGCAATTGATCCTATTAATGTCATGAATTCTCCTGCTGTAAAACTTCCTGACGATCTTACAATTCTAAATCCTCCGAAAAATAGCATTAATGCTATTAATATATAATTTAATGATTCTGACATTGATGTGGCTTTGGCATCATAATTTATTCCTTTTTGAGTGTACAATTTTAATCTTGATGTTATATTTTTAAATTTTGATTTTTCATATGTTTCTGTTGTAAATGATTTTATCACTCTTATTCCTGATATTGTTTCTTGCAATTTAGAATTAAGTTCTCCTGATATTTCTTGTCTATTTTTACCAGCTTGTTTTAGTCTTGTAGAATATCTTTTAACTATAAATAATATTACTGGTGCAACTAATGTTACTCCCAAACTTAATTTCCAATCTGTTTTTATAGCTACCGCTAAATAAAATAATGCTGTAAAAGCGTACAAAACCATTTGAAATACATTTAATACAATTCCATTTATCATTGTTGCATCATTACTAAATCTTGACATTATATCTCCAATTTTAGAATCGGAAAAGTATTTCATATCTAACGTCAAAATTTTAGCATGTAAATCATCAACAACTAATTTATATATTACTGTCGATACTCTTCCAGATAAAACTGCATTTAAATAAATAAATATACCAGAAAAAACTGCCAATCCAATCATTGCTAATGAAGCATATATAATATCTTTTTCTGATCTCCCTATTAATCCTTTGTCAAATAATCTTTTAATAAGTAATATTGGTGCACTTGATATAACTCCTGTTATCATAGATATAAACATATTTAATAAAACTAACTTATAAATCGATTTGACATATCTTTTTAGTTTTAAAATAGAATCTTTTATTGAACTCATTTAAATTGACCTTTCTAATATACTATTGTATATTTTATCACTATTTATTTTATTTTAAAATATCTTTTATTTTCTCAATTATATTTACTTTAGATGTTTCATCATATCGTTTAAATAAATAAAACCAATTATCTTTACCTAAATAATTTAATTTGAACAACTTTGGTTTTTTGAATATAGTCATCATATACAGACCTTGATCATCATCTACTATATTTTGCATCAGTAATTCATTTTGATTTTTTCTTAATATTTTATAAAATTCATTCCATTTATCTCTACTACCTACAATTGATCCTCCAATAATGTAAACTTCATTATTGAATATTGCTCTATGTACATCTTCTATTTTATTTAATATATAATGTTTTCTTATTTTAAAAAAATGAATTTTATTTTTATCAAAGTTATATCTCCATATTTTAACATTATTTAATGTCGACTTTTCTCTAACATATCCAAAATCTATCCATGCTACTAAATCATTCGATACTAATTTGTTTTTTATTGCTTGATTAACAAAATAACCTTTTAAATTATTAACTAATACATATTCTGGAGACCAATATTCTATATTTAAAATCATTTCTTTTTTTATTTTATTTTTGAATTCTTCACTTTCTTGAATTTTTTTTATAACTTTTAATTGTGATTTGAATTTTTTTTTCAAATCAACTAATATTATTTTTGTTGGTTTTCCTACTCTAATCTCCAATATTTTATTTTTAAATTCTTTTGATGTGAAAACTATCATTTCATTTTCTAATTCTGATAAATTAGAAAAATATTCAAAGTAAGTTTCTGTTGTTCTTTTTAAGTAAGTTGGATAATTTTCATCTATATTTCCGCGACCAATATCGAAAAAAGCTGTAACTATACTTATATCATTTATCATAACAACTCCAAATATCAATTTTTTATTTAATCTTTTTAATTATGTGTTTTGCAAGTTTTTCTATTACTCCTGAATTTCCAAGTTTATTTCTTTCTTCTTTTAATAAGTTTACCATAGTTTCCTTAGAATTTCCTATGTTATTGATATTTTCTAATATTTTTTCATAATTAAAATCATTTTGTAATAGTTCTGGATATATTTGTTTGTTAGCGCATAAATTTGTTAATGTTATATACTTTATTTTCAATATTTTTTTTACTATAAATTCATTGATTTTTGAAGTTTTATATACAACAACTTGTGGCACACCCATCAGTGCTAATTCAAATGTCACTGTTCCAGATGTTGATACTGACATATAAATTTTATCTCTTATTTTTTCTAATTTATCTGATGTAATTTGTAAATTTATTAGTTTTAACCACTCTTCATTTAAATATTTTCTATGTTTATCTGAAGCTAACTTCAAAATATAATTTCTATCAGAATCTTTCTTTATTAAATCAAAAAATACAGAAAGTGATTTTTCTATTTCCTGTTTTCTGCTACCTGGAAGTAATAATATATTTTCTCCTAATTTATCTGAAAATTTATATTTGTCTATAAATGGATTCCCTAAATAAGTTACATTATTCATATTTTCTGAATCGAAAAATATCTTTTCGAATGGATATATTACAATTATTTCATCAAATTTTTTCAATGTTTTTATTCTATTTTTACCCCACGCCCATACTTTAGGTGGAATATAGTATATACATTTAACATCTTTTATCTTTTTCTTTAATTCTTTAAAAAATGCTAGATTAAATCCACCGTAATCTACAAATATAACATTTTTTATATTATTACGTTCAATATATTCGATATATTCTTTTATTTTTCTTTTAAAGTAATTATATTTTTTTTTTTTTTTAACAAATCCCATGACATCGTTATTAGCTATATTATTTACACATATTGCTCCTGCTTTTATAGATAATTCTCCAACTTGACCATGAAATTCTACATCTTTATTGTTTTTTTTTATTTCTTCAATAATATAAGAGAGATGTAAATCTCCTGACATCTCTCCACATGATACAAAAACTTTTTTATTTATAACTGAACTAGTCATATTTTATTCCTTTTATAAATATTTTATGTTTATTTGCATATTCTACTACCTCTGCTTGATCTAAAAATAACATTTTATTAGCTTCTATTATTATTCCTTTAGCTTTTATTTCAACAATACGTTTTATTGTTTCAATACCTATTGTTGGTATATCTATTCTCAAATCTTGACTTGGTCTAGCTGCTTTAACTACTATACAGTCTTCACCTGCTAATTCTCCAGCTCGTAAAATTGCTTTATCTGTTCCTTCTATTCCCTCTAATGCTATTACAGATTCATTTTTAACTATAACAGTTTGTCCTGCATCAATAGTTGTTAACATTCTAGCAGCTTCCATACCAACATTTATAGTCATTTCATCTGTTTCTTTAGGCTTAATATTTGTGTATATTCTTTCATTAACCATAATTTCATCTAATAAATAATTCTGTGGTAAAACTTTTATATTTTCAGATTCAATATAGTTTATTATTGCTAATAATATATTTTTATCTTTTTTATTTTTAACTGACAATAGTATTTTAGTTGCTATTAAATCAAATTTTAGATTTGAAAATATCAGGTTTTTCTCTACTTTTCCAAGCATTACTAATTCTGAAACATTATTTTTTTTAAAATATTTCATTATTTTCCCTACTTGCGCAACACTATATTTTGAAGAATTTTTATGATTGATTACTTTTTGATCCACTGAATCAAATAAATATACTGAATATACATCATATCCGTATTCTTCACATTTTTTTATAAAATGTGCTGGTAACTCTCCATTACCAGCAATCAAGCCTATTTTTTTCATTATCTCGTTATTCCTCTTTTACTTTTTCTAATAAATTCTATCATGTTTACAATATTTTTATCTTGTCCATATTTTTCTTCTAACATATGTAATGATTCTTCTAATTTTAGTTTCTTTTTAAATATTATTTTGTATGCATCTCTTAATATGTGTATTTCTTCCTCTGTAAATCCTCTTCTTGTTAATCCGACAATATTTATGTATGCTGCTCTAGCTTTATTTCCTTCCGCTAATGTATATGGAACTACATCTTGATTTACTGCTGATGCTCCTCCAACCATAGAGTGTCTACCTATTCTAACAAACTGATGTATTGGAG
>RRZU011067251.1_pt1 | contig 10427 bp, 2 predicted proteins | sample 2165561 | NCBI WGS metagenome assembly RRZU01 (sample SAMN10456909, study PRJNA506462) | wastewater metagenome | isolation source: wastewater sludge | place: USA: Moscow, Idaho | reverse complement strand
TTTATAAGCAATCAACGGGGCTAGAATTAAACAATTGGAAAATCCGTCGTCACATTAACGCCGATCAATACCACCGCATCGCCTTGCGTATACGTATGAAAATTGCCGTGAACGCCGCCATCCGTCCAGCCGCTGTTCAGCCCAACCACACTATCTCCTGCATTGCCTTTGATTTTCAGCGTATTCGCCTCACCCGATAGATCAATGACATCCTGCGCGGTCAAGGTCAGCATGTTGTCACCCGTACCATATAAAGCAATGGTCTCGATGCCATGAATTTTATCGACTACGCTGGGCAGATCCAGATTGAGCCCACTACCAGACAATCCCAGCGTATCGGTACCTGAACCGCCGTCAACAAACAGAAAGTCATCGCCCAATATGCGAATGTAATCGTTACCCGCACCGCCATCGAACGAATCCGCGCCGCCACGGCCGATCATGCGGTCGTTGCCGCCACCTCCCACAAAACTTTCCCCAGCGGAGGTGCCAGTTAAAATATCATCGCCAGACGTACCGAAAAAATCTACCCCGCTTCCGGTAAAATCACTTCTGCCAAATACGATATAGCTGGAACCGGAAACATCACCGTTCGGGTCGGCTCGATCAACACCGACAATCACATCATCAAAACCGTCTCCGTTGACGTCCCCCGCACCACTAACGGAAGGGACTCCAGAATAATCATCAGTACCCTTTAGGCGAAAACCGTTAGCACCACCAAGGCCGGATAGATTCATCACCGCATCAAAACCGGATGCGCGCCCAAATACTACATAGCCGTAATAGGAACCCGGGCCAAGAGCACCAATAATCACATCATCAAAACCGTCTCCATTGACATCCCCTGCACAGCTGACGGAATGACCTGTTGTAAAACCACTTCCATCATTCAGACGGAAGCCATTACTGCCGTCAAGACCGGATAAATCCATCGTGGCATCAAATCCGAACGCCTTGCCAAATACTACGTAGCTGTGGTTGGAGTCGGAGCCCCGAGCATCAATAATCAAGTCATCAAAACCATCCCCGTTGACATCTCCCGCACCGCTCACAGAGTGGCCCGAATGATCACGCTCTGCTTCACCATCAAGACGGAAACCGTTAGTTCCATCAAGACTGGATAAATCCATCGCCGCGTCAAAGCCAGATGCGCGCCCAAATACCACGTAGCTAGAACCGGAATCAAGATCATAGTAATTAGACTCAGCATTAGGAGCGCCGACAATCAAGTCATCAAAACCATCCCCGTTGACATCTCCCGCACTGCTCACAGAGTAGCCAGCGCGATCATACGTTGCCTCACCATCCAGACGAAAACCATTACTACCATCCAGATCGGATAAATCCATTGTGGCATCAAATCCGGATGCGCGCCCAAATACCACGTAACTGGAACCGGAATTATTGCCATTTGGATCAGCAGAACGGGCACCAATAATCACATCATCAAAACCATCACCATTGATGTCTCCTGCATTGCTGACTGACTCACTTGATGAATCGCCCGCAACCCCATCCAAACGAAAACCATTACTGCCATCCAAGTCGGATAAATCCATCGTCGCATTAAATCTAGATACAGTACCAAATACCACGTAGCTAGAACCGGATCCATTACCATTTGAATCCAAAGAACGAGCACCAATAATTACATCATCAAAACTATCCCCGTTAATGTCCCCCGCGCCACTGACGGAATAACCTGAATAATCATATTTCGCCCTCCCATCCAAACGGAAACCATTAGTTCCATCCAGATCGGATAAATTCATCGTCGCATCAAAACCGGATACCTTACCAAATACCACGTAGCTGGAGCCAGAAGACTTATCACTCGGGTCAGCAAAAGGAGCACCAATAATCACATCATCAAAACCATCCCCGTTGACATCTCCCGCACTGCTCACAAAGTAGCCAGCGCGATCATACGTTGCCTCACCATCCAGACGAAAACCATTACTACCGTTGAGGCTGAATAAACTAATAGCATTATCTTCCACAAAATCCGTACTCACGGCCGCATCGATCTGCAACACGGCTTCATGTTGAAAGTGAATGTAAGTGCGAAGAACATTACCCTGGATACCGCCATCCACCCAGCCGCTGCCAAGTCCGGCCACGCTATCCCCGGCATCGCCTTTTATTCTCAGGGTATTGGTCTCATCCGACAGATTCAGCACATCCTGCATTGACAAGATCAGCTTATGATTTCCATTACCTGTCATGTCAATAGCCTCGATACTCTGCATCTTGTCTCCAGCACTGGACAGATTCAGATTAAAACCGCCGCCAGCCAATTCCAGAGTATCGAAACCGGTGCCGCCATCGGCAAGCACAAAGCCCGCATCCGCGATCTGCATGACATCATCGCCCGCTCCGCCTGCGAACGAGTCCGCACCGCCTCCGCCGATCATCCGATCATCACCATCAAACGCCACAAAACTTTCCGCAGCGGGAGTACCTGTGAAGACATCATCCTCAGGCGTGCCCAGGAAATCAGGCCCAGCGGTAAAGTCGCTGCGGCCAAAGATCACGTAGCTGGAACCTGAATTTTTGCCATTCAAATCGGCACCGGGAACACCGGCAATCAAATCATCGAAACCGTCGCCATTCACATCCCCGGCACCACTGACCGATGTAACCACGATACCTTCCTTCGCCACTCCGTCCAATCGGAAGCCTTGGTTACCTTCAAGATCGGATAAATCCGTTACCGCATCGAATCCCGAAGCTTTGCCAAACATCACGTAGCTGGAGCTGGAATCAACAATACCATAGCTGCTTTCGTTATCAGGATCAGCGATGATCAAATCATCAAATCCATCCCCATTCACATCGCCCGCGCCACTGACCGATACGCCCGAGTAATTACCCTCCTCGTTCAGACGAAAACCATTACCGCCATCAAGCTCGGATAGATTCATCTCTGCATCAAAACCTGACGCTTTGCCAAATACTACGTAGCTGCCTCCACGCATATTGGTATAACCATAATAATAATCACCCACTTGAATTCCCCGGGTGCTAATAATCACATCGTCAAACCCATCCCCGTTGACATCTCCGGCATTGCTGACCGACCCAGCTAAAATATCGTACGCTCCTCCCTTCATGCGAAAACCGTTGCTGCCGTCAAGTTCCAATAGATTCATCGTTGCATCGAATCCCGCCATTTTGCCAAATACCACGTAACTGGAACCATAACCACCAATAATCACATCATCAAAACCATCGCCGTTGACATCTGCCGCTGTGCTGACTGAAATACCTGAACGAGCGTTGAATTTTCCATCCAGACGAAAACCATCACTGCCATCAAGCGCGGATAGATTCATCGCCGCATTAAATCCGGATGCTTTACCAAATACTACATAACTGGAACCATCTTCGGTAAAGGAACCCATCGAATTAGCACGAGGAGCACCAATAATCAAATCATCATAACCATCTCCATTGACATCCCCCGCGTTGCTCACTGATTGGCCTGAATTACCAAATCGAATCGTCCCATCCAAACGGAAACCATTATCGCCAGAGAGGTCGGATAAATTCATCACCGCATCGAATCTTGATGCTTTGCCGAATACTACGTAGCTTGAACCGGTAGCGGGATCGTTGTTGTCAGCATCAGGCGCCCCGATGATTACATCATCAAAACCATCGCCATTGACGTCCCCTGCACTGCTGACCGATACGCCAGAACCATCACTTCTCGCCACCCCATCCAGACGGAAACCATTGCTGCCGTCGAGACCGGATAAGTTCATTCTGGTATCAAATCCCGATGCACGCCCAAATACCACGTAACTGGAACCGGAGAAACCACCCGCGCCAGTAGCACCGATGATTACATCATCAAAACCGTCCCCGTTGACATCCCCCGCACTGCTCACAGAGCGGCCTGAAGAATCATACGCTGCTTCACCATCCAGACGAAAACCATCATTTCCATTCAAATCGGACAAGTTCATGTGGCCGCCATCTACAAAATCCGTACTTACAGCATCCGCAACCATCAACACCGCTTCATTCTGAATAGAAAACATATGAAGCTCACCCTGAAAACCACGATCGACCCAGCCACTACTCAGCCCGGCGACCTGATCACCGGCATTGCCCTTGACTACCAGGGCATTGGTGCCTCTCGACAGACTCAGCACATCCGCTTCCGTCAACGTCAGCTTGTTATCCCCGGCACCGCTCAAATCAATGATTTCAAAACCGACAATCTTGTCACCCGCAGCCGTCAGATCCAGATTCATTCCACTGCCATCCAGACTCAGCGTGTCATTTTCTTCATCCTGAGAAGAAATGAAATAGTCAGTACCAACAACCCGCAAAAAATCCAGATCGGATACCCGGATGGTGTCATTACCACTCCCCCCTCGAATCGTATCCGCGCCTCCGCCACCGATCAGCGTATCGTCACCATCGCTTGCATAAAATATTTCGGCGGCCAGCGTGCCTGTGCGAACGTCATCGCCCGAGGTGCCAAGGTATGCTGTCGAGCCGGCAAAATCACTGCTGCCGAATACCACATAACCAAATCGGGAAGAACCGACCATCAAATCATCCAATCCATCCCCATTCACGTCTCCCGCATCACTGACCGAACTAGCTGAAGAACCGTTCAAGGACATCAGATCCACCGTAGTATCAAATCCGGATGCCTTGCCGAATGCCACATAACTGCTGCCGTACCGATCCACGACTATCAAATCATCCAGTCCATCCCCATTTACATCCCCTGCGGGACTGAATCTATTCCCTTCATCCAAACTAAAGCCATTACTGCCATCAAGATCAGGCAGATTCACCAATTTTCTGAATTCGGATGCTTTACCAAGCATCACGTGAGCTCCGACAGTCACGTCATCAAAACCATCGCCGTTCACATCCCCCGCAGCGCTGACAACAAACCCTCCATACAGGCTAGAACCATTGGTGCCATTCAGATTACGTAAACTCATCACAGCATCAAAACCGGATGCCTTACCGAATACCATGAAGCCGGAATTAGCTCCCACAGCACCGATCAGTAAATCATCAAAACCATCGCCGTTCACATCTCCCGCAGTGCTGACCGAAACACCTGAATAAGCTCCTCTGAATCCTCCATCCATACGAAAACCATTACTACCATCAAGGCTGGATACATCCATCGTGGCATCAAATCCGGAGATCTTGCCGAATACCACATAACTTGAGCCTTCGTTATCGAAAATGGAACCATTCAGATCGGCTCTGAAGTTGCTAATGATCAAATCATCAATGCCATCTCCATTCACATCCCCGGCAGAGCTGACATTATCAGCCCCTACATTCAAATGAAAACCATTATTGCCATCAAGTTTCGATAAATTCACCGCCGCTTCAAATCCCGCAGCCTTGCCAAACACTACACTTGTACCCTTAAAAGAACTAACGATCACATCATCAAAACCATCTCCATTCATATCCCCTGCGTTACTGATTTCTGCGAATCGGCCACCCCCCCACAAGCGAAAACCATCACTGCCATCAAGATCAGTTAACTTCATCGTTGCATCAAAACCCGTTGGTTCACCAAACACCACATAAACGGAAGCCCTATCAAGGCTGACCATCACATCATCAAAACCATCGCCATTCACATCGCCCGCATTACTGACTAAACGTAAGGAGCTCTTTGCTTCAACATCCAAACGAAAACCATTGCTGCCATCGAGATCAGTTAAATTGATACTTGTTGTTGCCATTATTTTTGTCTCCAAAATAAGAAGAGATTTGCAAGTCATCCATCAATACTGAAGTAATTCACCGTCATCTTGGCCATGAACCGGGTGATTTGATGATTGGGTTGCTGCATACCAGCAGAATATCCACCACGCACACCACAAATCATTAATTTAAATTAGTTTTATAATAATATTTTGACGAGATCAGGCACTGTGACACAAAAATACTTGAATGTAAATTCAGATAATTTTGACTGCATGCATAGGTTTTGCAAGGGCTCGATCAGTGCTTGAAATATTGCGGAAAGATTGTTGAAAAATGCATTTAGTGCAGACCGTTTCCATGCAAAAACGGGTCAGAAAACACCAGCTTTCTGACCCGTTTCTAACGCCGGACGACAGTGCAGATTGTTTTCTTAAACGACCCGTTAAATCACCGGAAAATCCGTCGCCACATTCACGCCAACCAGTATCACTGCCTCGCCTTGCGTGTAGGTATGGAAATTGCCGTGAACACCGCCATCAACCCAGCCGCTGCTCAGCCCAGTCACGCTATCTCCGGCATTGCCTTTGATCTTCAAAGTATCAGTTTCATCCGACATATCAGTTATATGTGTTGCCTTCAAGGTGAGCGTATTGTCTCCGACTCCATATAAACTAATGATTTCTATTCCATGAATTTTGTCGATTACGCTGGATAGATCCAGATTAAAACCACTTCCAGCCACTCCCAGGATATCGGTGCCCGAACCACCATCGACACGCTGAAAGTCTGCGCCCAATATGCGAATGTAATCATTCCCAGCACCGCCATCAAATGAATCCGCGCCACCTCGGCCGATCATCCGATCGTTGCCTTCTCCACCCTCAAAGCTTTCCGCAGCGGAAGTGCCAGTGAAAATATCTTCTCCGGGCGTGCCTGGAAAATCCACCTCCTCATCGGTGAACTCACTTCTGCCAAAGATCACGTAGCTGGAGCCGGAACTTCTGCCATGCGGATCAGCCCCGGGAGCGCCCACAATCAAATCATCAAATCCGTCGTCATTGACATCTCCTGCAGCACTAACTGAACTACCCGATCCGTCCCCCTCCGCCACTCCATTTAAACGAAAACCATTACTACTATCAAAACCACTCGCAAAGCTCGGCAAATCCATCGCAGCACTAAAACCTGAGGCCTTGCCAAACACCACATAACTAGAGCCGGAATTGAAACCATTAGGGTCAGCCCCGGAAGCGCCCACAATCAAATCATCAAAGCCATCGCCATTGACATCTCCTGCACTGCTGACTGAACTACCCGATCCGTCCCCTGCTGTCACCCCATCCAAACGAAAGCCATTACTTCCATCAAGAATGGATAAATTTATGGCAGCACCAAAACCTGCAGCCTTGCCAAACACCACATAACTGGAGCCTGATGCAAAACCGTTCGGGCTAGCTCTACCAGCTCCGATAATCACATCATCAAAACCATCCCCATTCACATCCCCTGCAGTGCTGACTGAACTACCTGATCTGTCCTCCTCCGCCACCCCATCCAAACGAAAACCATTACTACCGTCAAGGCTGGATAATTCCACTACATCACTAAATCCTGAGTTCTTACCAAACACCACATAACTAGTACCTGATGCGGAACCGTTTGGATCCGCTCCCGGAGCACCAACAATCACATCATCAAAACCATCGCCGTTGAAATCTCCGGCAGTACTGATTGAGCGGCCCAAGTAGTCCTCCGCCGCCACTCCATCCAAACGAAAACCACTACTACCATCAAGCCTAGATAAATCCATGGCGGCACTAAAACCTGAAGCGTTGCCAAACACCACATAACTGGAACCGGAGGCATAGCCATTTAGGTCAGCTCTATCAGCACCGATAATTAAATCATCAAAGCCATCGCCGTTGACATCTCCCGCACTGCTGACTGAACTGCCAGACTGATCTCCTTCCGTCACTCCATCCAATCGAAAGCCATTGTTGCCATCGAGACTGGACAAATCCATCACAGCACTAAAACCGGAAGCTTTGCCAAACACCACATAACTGGAGCCAGATGCGGAACCGTTTGGGTCAGTTCCAAAAGCACCGATAATTAAATCATCAAAACTATCGCCGTTAACATCCCCGGCATTGCTGACTGAAGCGCCTGAAAAGTCATACGCTGCTACTCCATTCAAACGAAAACCATTAGTACCGTCAAGGCTGGATAATCTCATCGCAGCACTAAAACCTGAGGCCTTGCCAAACACCACATAACTGGAACCTGATGGAGAACCGTTTGGGTCAGCTCCTCCGGCACTGACAATCACATCATCAAAACCGTCACCGTTGACATCTCCAGCATTGCTGACTGACTGGCCCGATAAGTCATACGCCTCCCCATCCAGACGAAAACCATTATTTCCATCAAGATTGGCCAAGCTGTTGTTGAGTAGCCCGGGCTCCACTGGTAGGTCCGTGTGCACAGCTAAACTTACGCGCAACACCGTCCCGCTATTGGTATAAAAACGATAATTATCTTCAGTACCATGGTGCACCCAACCGTCAATAAGCCCAGTAACACTATCGCCCGCATTGCCCTTCACGGTAAAAGTATTTGTGGTGTCGGATAAACTCTGTAAGTCTGGCAAAGTAAGTATCAATGTAATATCCCCGTTACCGGCCAGATCAATTATTTCGATACCATTGATTTTGTTGTGGTAGTCGGCCAAATCCAGTTTAAGATCACCGCCAGTCAATACTAAGGTATCATTGCCCGTTCCGCCATCTACTAATTGAAAGTCAAGATCAGGAACCGTGATGGTATCGTCACCGGCTTCTCCATGAAATATGTCCGCTCCGCCAAGGCCGTTCATGCGGTCATTGCCATCATCCGCATCAAAACGCTCTGCCAGGATAGTGCCTACGAGACTATCCTCTCCTGATGTTCCCAGATATACTGCCTCATTGAGAAAAATCCCTCCAAAGACCACGTAACTTGCATTACTGTCACTGAGAATCAAGTCATCAAAGCCGTCGCCATTCACGTCTCCAGCCCCACTGATCAAACTTTCCCTTGAATATGTGTCTGCTTCTATGCGAAACCCACTGTTGCCGTCCAAGTTGGATAAATTAAATGCGGCATCAAATCCCGATGCCATGCCAAATACCACATAACTAGCCCCGAGATCACGCTCACCGATAAGCAAATCATCAAAATTATCCCCATTGACATCCCCGGCGGCGCTGGCTGAGCTACCTGAGCGATTCTGCGCCGCTACCCCATCCAATCGAAAGCCATTGTTGCCATCAAGACTGGACAAGTCCATCACGGCACTAAAACCGGAAGCTTTGCCAAATACCACATAGCTGGAGCCGGAAGAATCCCCATTAAAGTCAGTCCCCGGAGCCCCGACAATCAAATCATCAAAACCATCCCCATTGACATCCCCGGCACTGCTGATTGAACCCAATTGGTCATACACTGCCTCCGCATCTAAACGAAAACCATTACTGCCATCGAGACTGGATAAATCTATCGTGGCATCAAAACCCGATGCCTTGCCAAACACCACATAGCGACCATTCATCACATCGTCAAAGCCGTCGCCATTCACATCTCCAGCATTGCTGAATGCTCCCCGAAAACCATTGCTGCCATCAATATTAGATAAATCCATCGTGGCTTCAAAACCTGATGCCTTGCCAAATACTACGTAAGTGCCATCGGCATCAATCATCACATCATCAAAGCCGTCGCCATTGACATCTCCAGCACTACTGACAGAAACGAATGTTCCCTCCAGATCCACGCGAAATCCGTTACTGCCATCAAGGTCGGACAAACTCATCGTCGCATCCAACCCGGATGATCGTCCAAACACCACATAACTATTAGCCTCAATGATCTGTGGATTACCATAATAGTCAGAAAACCCCCGAGCACCTATGATTACATCGTCAAATCCATCGCTATTGACATCTCCTGCTTCGCTGACTAAGTATGGGAGGGAGCGAGAGGCATTCTGAAAGCGGAAACCGTCATTACCATCCAGAAGCGCTAATTTTGTCGCAGCATTAAAACCGGATGCTTTGCCAAATACTACGAAACTTGCGCCATTGGGAGAAGCACCTCGAGAAAAATAAGAAGCACCAACCATCACATCATCAAAACCATCGCCATTAAAATCTCCTGCCGTACTCACTGATTCAATATTGTATTCACCGCTGTGTCTATCCAATCGAAAACCATTGCTACCATTAAGTATAGAAACATTAATAATTGGTATTGCCATGGTCAAAACTCCTTATAAAACACAGTTCATGGTATCAGGCAGATCAAGCACACTTTCACTATTCTTTTCAGAAATATTCATTCGTAAGTTTATTGGAAGAAAATCTATCGCATATTTTGCTGTTTTATGTTATATAAAATATGCAATTAATGCAACGCTGAAAAAATCCAAAAATCAACTGACATTCTCTGATCCATCAACCTTAAGAATCTCTGTCAGGCTTATCAGATCGTTGCGGCTTTTGTATTAGATATTGTGGAGCATCAGGTTGCTTTGGTTCGTGTTTGCGCACAAACCAGGAAAAAAATAACGGTATAAAAATGGTTGCGATCGTAGTCGCCATGATCATGCCGCCAAAAACACCGGTTCCCATCGATTGCCGCGCTGCTGAACCGGCGCCGGTGGCGATTACCAACGGAACCACGCC
>RRZU012980223.1_pt1 | contig 10428 bp, 9 predicted proteins | sample 2165561 | NCBI WGS metagenome assembly RRZU01 (sample SAMN10456909, study PRJNA506462) | wastewater metagenome | isolation source: wastewater sludge | place: USA: Moscow, Idaho | reverse complement strand
TCGGCGCTGACATGACGCCATTTGGCACCGTCGTACTCGGCGCGGGCAATAACGAGCGTGATGGACACGAGGGCGTACTATATCGAAACGTGATCGGCACGTACTTGCACGGTTCGCTGCTACCAAAAAACCCTCAAGTGGCAGATTTTTTGATCGAAACGGCATGGAAACGGCGCTATCCGAAGGAGCAATTGCCACTACTCGACGCGCCGCACATCGATGAGCTCACCGAACGCGCTCGTACAACCGCTGCCGCTCGCCCACGATAGATGCTACAATAGAGCTATGAAATCACTATTTTCACGCAGTAGAACGTTTTTCTCGCAGCCCATCGCCTTTGGCGCGCTGCTCGGTGGCGTTGCGCTCATCGTACGTAGCCTATTTCTCACCAAAGCCAGCGTCTGGCATGACGAAGGCTATTCGGCGATGATCATCAATTATCCACCCGGTGATATAATTGCGCGAACCATGCATGACGTGCATCCACCGCTGTATTATCTGTTGTTGTCGGGATGGCAGGCGATATTTGGCTCTGATATTATATCACTGCGTGGATTTAGTGTGGTATGTGGCGTGGCGACTGTTGTGCTGCTATATGCCCTGCTGCGACGATTATTTTCCTCTGAAACCATCGCCAAAACAGGGGCAACCCTCGCCGCTATCGGACCATTTCTCGTGCGCTACAGCGAAGAAATGCGCATGTACAGCCTCGCCGCCCTGATCGCCGTCGGTGCAACCTACGCATTTGTGCACGCCGTCCAGCAAAAACAACAGAGCTGGAGCTGGTGGATAGCGTACGGCGCACTGCTCGCCGCTGGACTATATACGCAATATTTCATCATCCTGATCGTACCTGCACACCTCCTCTATCTCTGGGCTCTCAAGGGGGGGGATTGGCATAGCGCCAAACAACTCATCGCGCATAAAGGACTGTGGCTCGGCGCCACCACCGGCATCGCACTCTTCGCGCCATGGGTCCCGGCGATGTTCGCACAAGTCACGCGGGTCAGTGGCGGATTTTGGATTCCACCAGTAGATTGGTTTAGCATCCCAAACGCACTATCGTCATTCATCACCTACGATCACCGCATCACCGAGTGGCTTGGCATTTCGTTCACGATCGGACTCGTCTGGGCAAGTCTCGCCCTGGCTCGTCGAAAAAAGACACTGCGCCCTGCCATCTGGTTGCTGCTCGGCTGGATATACATCCCAATGATCCTCGTGGCGCTGCTGAGCCTGCGCAACCCCGTGTTCATGGATCGCTACTTTGTTTTTGTGACACCAGCGTTGTATGCACTGATCGGTGTGCTGTATTGCTCGTATACGATTCGCTGGAAGAATTGGCAACGCCTGGTAGCTGGAGTAGGAATCGTCTGGCTGCTGTTGATCGGTATCAGTGTGGTGGGAAATTCCGCAACACACCAGATGGGCGGAGCGGGCGCACTCGTCAACCGCGAGTACCGACCAGGCGACATGATCGTTTCCGCCGAGCTTTACACGTTCTTTGATTTTTCCTACTACAATCACACTAGTCAGCCAGTTCATTTGCTCTCTCCAGAACCATTTGGCCAGTATGGCGAATGGTCGCTCATCCACGACAAAGAGACTGAGCTGCGCGTGGCAAAATGCTCCAACATCAACGCGCCGCGCGTCTGGCTGGTGGGCAAAATCGGTGAGCGCGCCTATTTTGGAAAAGATGTGCCGAGTTCGTGGCGTGTAGTGACGGAGTTTCGGGGCGGAGATACGGTGGTGCGGCTGTATGAGACTAATTGATAGGCGCTACAGAAAAGAAAAACGAGTACCATTTGGTACTCGTTTTTCTATGGTCGGGGTGAAAGGACTCGAACCTTCGACCTCACGGTCCCAAACCGCGCGCGCTAGCCAACTGCGCCACACCCCGAAACCAGACACACTTTCGTGCACTGATTTCATTATAGCACAGATCGACGAAAAAGTCTACGCTTTTGGTGCTACGATGTCGATTTGGCGGACTTCGCGATTGACCGGCAGCGCATCAGATTCATCGAACGTATATACTAACACCTGCCCGAACGGCATCTCAACATTTGCCATGTCCGCCTCTGATATCTGATCGAGTTCTTTCATCAACGCACGGATCGAATTGCCATGCGCAACTAGCAGAATGTTCTCGCCTGCTTGCAATTTTGGCAAAATTTCCCGCTTAAAATACGGCAACACCCGCTCATACACCATTTTGAGCGTTTCGCCACCCGGCACTGGATAATCCCACCCGCGACGAATGCCATTAAACGCCTCTTCGCCGATTTCTTCTTTGACTTCCCACTTGTTTTTGCCGGTCATATCACCATAATCACGCTCATTGAGCTCAGTCGCGCGCGTCACTGGCAGATCCGCCTGCGAACCTTTGCCCTCGAGCAGGGCGTCGAGCGTCTGATGCGTGCGTTTGAGCGCCGACGTATATGCCTCGTCAAATGTCAGATCTTGCAGCAGCGCTCCGAGTCGCACGGTATCGGCGTAGCCTTTTTCAGTCAACCCAACGTCCGTCCAGCCCGTCCATTTGCCGAGTAGATTCCACTCACTTTCGCCATGACGGCTAATCACTAATGTTCCCATCAGAATATTCCTCCTGTTTGTGTATTATTTTGCAAATTCGATCGCACGTGTTTCGCGAATGACATTGACCTTGATCGTGCCTGGATATTGCATAGTACTTTCGATCTTGGTAGCGATGTCGCGTGCCAATTTGATAGCCGAGAGGTCGTCGACACGCTCTGGTCGAACGATCACGCGCACTTCGCGTCCTGCCGAGATAGCATACGCCTTGTCGATACCATCAAAACTCGTGGCGACATTTTCAAGGTCACGCATGCGCTCCGAGAAATTCTCTGCCGAAACATTTCGCGCGCCTGGGCGAGCTGCCGATGCGGCGTCAACTACACGAACTACCAACGCTTCTGGTGTTGTCGCCTCGATGTCGTCGTGGTGCGCCTCGATAGCGTGCACGATGCGCTCGTCCATGCCGTATTTACGGGCAAGTTCTGCGCCGATGTGATGATGCTTGCCTTCGATCTTGTGCGTCACCGCCTTGCCAACGTCATGGAGCAATGTGGCAATCTTGGCGATGCGCACGTCAGCGCCGATTTCCTCGGCGACCATACCCGCCATCTGCGTCGTCTCTGTCGACTGTTTGAGGACGTTGTGGCCGTAACTGGTACGTATTTTTAGCTGACCGAGTAGCTCAACCATCTCTTTCGGTATGCCAACCACGCCAGCTTCGCGCATAGCATCTTCGCCTGCGAGGCGCACTTCTTTTTCGATCTGCTTTTGCGCCTTAGCGACCACTTCTTCGATGCGGGCTGGGTGAATTCGCCCATCTTTCATCAGCATCTCCAGTGCTATCCGTGCCACCTGTCGGCGAATCGGATCGAAACTCGACAGGATGATCATGCCCGGCGTATCGTCAACCATGATGTCGACACCGGTCGCGCGCTGCAATGCCTGGATATTGCGCCCTTCTTTGCCGATGATGCGACCTTTCATCTCGTCGTCGGTCAATTTCACTGCCGTCACCGTGCGTTCAGCCGTCACATCACTACTCATGCGCTCCATCGCGGTCAGCAAAATCACTTGCGCGCGCTCTTCGGCATCGTCCATCGCCTCGCGCTGGAGTTTATCGATGAGCTTTGTGAGGTCTTGTTTGATGTCGCGCTCCGTCATCTGGAGCAATTTGTCGGCAGCATCTTTCTTCTTGAGTCCAGCGATCTTTTCGAGCTTTTCCTGCTGACGCACGCGGATATCACGAATCTCATTCTTGAGCCCTTCGACTTCGTCTTCTTGAGCGCGGAGTTTTTCTGCGCGTTTGTCGAGTTCATCGATCTTGCTATCGAGGGTTTTTTCGCGGTCTGCGAGACGATTTTCGACTTTTTGCAGTTCACGACGGCGCTCGTTTTCGATCTTGAGCGCTTCATCTTTCGCCTTGAGAACGATGTCGCTCGCCTTGTTCTTCGCGTTCGCCAAATCGCGGGCAATTTTCTCCTTGCTGCGCACTTGTTTTGTCTGCTGATATCCAGCAAATCCGCCAACGCCAGCGCCAATGCCGACGAGTGCAGCGATAAGAATTTCTATCATATCTGTTCCTTTTCTGAAAAAATTATGGTAAGTAATCAAATGGTCAAAAAACTATAGACCTATTACTATAATATACTATTTCAGATGCATGCACAATCAGAAATTGCGCTATTTTCGCGGCAACGTAATATGCGCATCGCCGCCGTACTCTGGCATGACGATCTGCTCATTCTCGCCCGCAGCCAACCGCCCAAGCGCCCTCGCCTGCCACTTTTCACCCGTCTCGCCAACGATCGGGATACCGAGATCGTCCGCCAGGGTATTTGCTACAGTCAGCCCGATGCGCAGTCCCGTAAAACTGCCCGGCCCTTTCATCACGCCAATGCCCGTCAGCGCATGAAACTCACCGATCTGCTCGCGAAGGTAGCCGAGCAGTCCACGCGCCAATTGCCGCCCAGCCTCCCATTCACACTCACGGCGTTCGTCGCCATTCACTACCGTCAATCGACACACTGGCGTCGACGTATCTAACAATAAAATCATTTCACCGCCTCCAGTAGCGCTTGGCTTCGTTCACCGCCCGCATTCACCGTTACATTACGCTCATTTTCATCGGTCGCCTGTATAGAAATCTGCAGTCGATCCGTCGGCAGCACATCCGACACCGCACCCGACCACTCGATTACCGTGACCGCCGCAGGGTCGTGCATCACTTCATTGACATCTTCCGCCATGATACCCGCCTCACCCAAGCGATAAAAATCATAATGATGCAAGTGTAGTCCATCGCGCGCCGCATACACCCGCGAAATCGTAAACGTCGGACTCTGTACCGGCTCCGAGATAGCCAGCCCCTCTGCCAACCCTTTCGTCAGTGTTGTCTTGCCCGTACCAACATCACCGATCAGTTCAAGCACCTCGCCACCACGCAGTGCGGCACCGATTGTCCGTCCAAACTCTTTCATCTCTGTCTCACTTTGTATAATCACCTTCTCAGTATAGCAAATCTAGTATTTTTATGACACATGCCGTATACTAACCATAAGGATTATGCGCGTTTCAGATAGTACGATTGAGAAGCTATTACAACAGGGTGGGATTGTTACAGAATCGCAGCTTGCCGAATTACATGTGGAGGCGGAACGCTCGCATCGCGATCTACAAACTGTCGTACTTGATGAAAAAATTATGACTGATGCACAGCTGACGCAATTGATCGGTGACTATATTGGCGTACCGTTTGTGCAGATTGAGCCAAAGGACATTCCTGACGAAGTTCTCAAAAAGATTTCCGAGCACATCGCCCGACAGTATAGCGTGGTACTTTTTGCAGTCGACGAAGACGGCATCCCATCACTGGCAATGGAAGATCCTGACGACGTCCAGGCGCTCAACTTTATCCAAAAAGAAGTCGGCTACAACATCAAGGTATTTTTGGCGACTAAGGGAAATATCCTCGACTGTCTCGAAAATTATCGCGGTAGCATGAACGAAGAACTCGACGAGGTGATCGCCGTACAGACTGATGCAACGGCGGAAACGCAGGCGGTCAAGGAGGATGATTTTGCGGAGAATTCACCGATCGCCCAAACCGTCAACCTCCTGCTCGAATACGCTATCAAGTCTAGTGCCTCTGACATCCACATCGAACCCCGGGAAGAATTTGTCCAGGTGCGCTACCGTATCGACGGCGTCCTCAAAGAGGTCAACAAACTACCTCGCAACGTCCTCGGCGCACTCGTCAGCCGTATCAAAATTCTCTCAAATCTCAAAATCGACGAACGCCGTGTGCCGCAAGACGGCCGGTTTAAGATCAAAGTTTCAGGCAAACAGTATGCCCTGCGCGTCAGTACCCTGCCTATCGCTGATGGCGAAAAAGTGGTGATGCGTATCCTCGACGAGTCAAACCAGGCGATTACGCTCGAGCAATTGGGCTACTGGGGGCTGTCGCTCACCACCGTCAAAGAGGCGATGCTCCAGCCAAATGGCATGATCCTCGTCACCGGTCCGACTGGTTCCGGAAAGTCTACCAGCCTCTTTAGTGTCCTTTCCGAGCTCAATACGCCAGATGTCAATATCTCGACCATCGAGGACCCAGTCGAATACAAGATCCCAGGAGTAAATCAAACTCAGACAAATCCAAAAGCCGGCATGACATTCGCCTCGGGACTCCGTGCACTCCTACGTCAAGATCCAAATATCATCATGGTCGGAGAGATTCGCGACACCGAAACTGCCAATCTCGGCGTGCAGGCAGCACTTACTGGTCACTTAGTGTTCTCAACACTACACACCAACAACGCTGCGACCTGCTTGCCGCGCCTGCTTGATATGGGAATTGAGCCATTTTTGATCGCCAGCACCGTTAAGGCAGTTATCGGACAGCGGCTTGTCAGACGGCTCTGTTCACAATGCCGCATCCAGTACACCCCCGACGCCAATGAACTGGCAGTTATCGAAGAATCGTTCAATATCACCTCCGACAAATTCGCCTACATTCACACACTCGACACACAAGCGGCTGCCGATCATATCGGCGGCGATGCACCAGTTGCAACAACCGAAACCTCGATCACTCACCTCTGGAAGCACTCTCCTGAAGGCTGCGACGATTGTCGACACACTGGATTTCGTGGACGCATCGGTGTCTACGAAGTGCTCGGCATGTCAAATGCAATCCAGAAACTCATCACCGCAAACGCCACAAGTAGCGACATTCAAAATGAGGCGATCAATGAAGGGATGGTGACGATGCAAACAGATGGATTCATCAAAGCCCTGCGCGGAGCGACTACAGTCGAAGAAGTACTCCGTGTCACGAGGGAGCAATAAACAATGGCAAAATTTTCCTTCATCGCAGTTAGGCAAGGCGGCGAAACGCTCGTTTCTGAACTCGAAGCACCGGATCGTATGTCGGCGATTCACACCATCAGAGCGCAAGGCTTCAAGCCGATCAGCCTCAAGGACGCGGGCAAGGAAAAACCCGGCACACTCCACTTGAATTTTGGCGGCAGCAAACATAAAAAAGTCAAGTCTGACGAGCTCGTGATGTTTACTCGACAGCTCAGCGCTATGGTTGGGGCGGGCGTGCCGATTTTACGCGCTCTTGACTCGATGGCGCAACATGCCGAGAGTACGACATTTCGCAATGTCATCAATAGCGTATCCAAAGAAGTCGAGGGCGGTACGCCATTTGCAGATGCACTCGAAAAGCACCCGGGCGCGTTCAATGATGTATATGTCAATATGGTGCGTGCCGGCGAAGCGGCAGGTATTTTAGACGATATTCTCAAACGACTTGCCCTCCAGCAGGAAAAGAATGCGTCAATTCGCAAGAAAGTTAAAGGTGCAATGACCTACCCGATGGTGCTGATCTTTATCACGATCGTGGCATTTTTCGGATTAATGCTCTTTGTCATTCCGATGATCGGCAAAACCATCAAAGACCTTGCTGGCGAAGAGGCAGAACTACCAGGATTGACACAAATCATGCTCTCGATCAGCCATTTTATCGTTAACTCTTGGTTTATCGTATTTCCGATCCTCGGTGCGCTCATCTGGCTGGTACTGCGCTACATCAAAACACCGAGCGGCAAAAAGCAATTTCATCAAATCGTACTCAAGGTACCGATCATCAGTAAGATCATCAAAAAACTCGCCGTTGCGCGCTTTACTCGCACATTTTCCGCGCTAATCGGCGCAGGTGTTGCGGTACTCGAAGCACTCGACATCACTGCTCGGGGAGTCGGAAATACCGTATACGAAGAATCTCTCAAAACCGCCGCAGCTCGCGTCAAGAACGGCGAGATATTATCGCGCATCATCGCCGAAGATGAAGTGCTATATCCGCCCATCGTATCACAGATGCTCTCGGTCGGCGAAGAGACTGGACAAACCGATAAGGTGCTCGTGAAAGTAGCGGATTTTTATGAAGAGGAAGTGGATACTGCTATCGATAGCCTGAGTTCAACAATTGAACCGATCATGATTGTGATCATGGGAAGCATGGTGGGACTCATCGCCGCTAGTGTTATGCTGCCAATTGCCGGTCTGTCTCAGCAAATAAAAGGCTAGTTTCAGCATCCCGCTTGTGCTATACTAACGAGTGAAAGAAGTGTGGGCAAAATACTGTGGCATCAATTTTTTATAAGCATAAACCAATCATCGGCTTCGAGATAAGCAAGACGAGTATGAAAATCATGTCGGTTGATACGGCAAAAATGCTCGTACATGGCTATGGCTCAGTTGAACTTGACCCTGCTAAGATGGCGGATGATTTGAGCCAAAGTGCTGAGTATCTCCAATCGCGTCTCTACGAGCTGCTCAATGACAACATCGTCGGAAAGCTCACGAGCAATCGTGCAATCTTGGGCATCCCTACCGCACGGACCTTCTCGCGAACCTTCTCCTTGCCAGCCGACAAGAAAGCAAATCTCAAGGATGCAGTTAATCTCGAGGTGGAACAGTATATCCCTATGCCGCTGGACGCCTTATACGTCGATCATCAGATCATCAAACAGACCAAGGAAGAACTTACCGTTCTCATGTGTGCTGCACCAAAGAGAACGGTTGATCCGCTCCTTACTATTGCGCAGCAGTGTGGCATGGAGGTTGCAATGATCGAACCAAATATGAACGCTGTCGCACGCCTTCTCGAGCACACCGAAGAGGGCAATTTACCAACGGTCATCGTTGACATCGGTCCTGCCACTGCGGACATTGCGATTCTCGACTCTGCTATTCGTGTCACGGGCGGTCTCAACATTGGCGGCAATACTTTCACACTCGACATCGCCAAAAAGATGAACATCCCGCTCGAGACAGCCCATCAGCTCAAAGTACTGAACGGACTTAGTGCCGGACCTCGACAGGCAAAAATCACCGCTTCGCTGCGTCCTAGCCTTCTCCGTATTGCTGGCGAAATCAAGAAAGTCATCCGCTACTACACCGATCGCTTCCCCAATGAAGAAAAGATTGAGCAGGTCATTATCGTTGGTAGCGGCAGCAATGTGCCAGGATTGGGCGAATTCTTCACAAATGAGCTCGTTATGGCTGCCCGCGTTGCCATCCCTTGGCAAACTGTTAATTTTGGCAGCTTAACACCGCCATCAAAGCAGCTCCGTCCACGTTTTATGACCGCAGCAGGACTTGCGCTTGTACCACCTGAGGAGATATGGAAATGATCAATCTATTGCCGCCACAGGAAAAACGTCAAATACTCGCAGGGCAGACCAATGTACTACTTTGGCGCTATTGCATAACGTCTCTACTCCTTGCAGGACTGCTCTTTACAATCACTGGAGGCGTCTACTTCATCATGACACGCGCAAAAGCCGATGCCGAAGCAACCATTGCCACAAGCAATCAAGCCGCCACGAAATATCAAAAGACCCAGCAGCAAGTTACCGAATTTACCAGCAACCTCGCTACTGCCAAAACTATCCTCGACAAAGAAGTGCGTTACTCACAAATTGCTCTTAAGATCGCCCAAGCATTACCACCAGGCATCGTACTTGAGTCTCTCGAGCTAGACGCAAAGACGTTTGGCACGCCACTCACAGTTCAAGCACTTGGTAAAAGCTACGACGATGCACTACGACTAAAGAGCAGTTTTGAACAATCCGATGCCTTCGAAAACGTCAATATCGCATCAGTCTCACAATCAACTGGCGAAGATGCTGGCGCATATCCATTCTCTATCGCAATGAATGTAACGATTCGTCCGGAGGTCATACGACAATGAGTCGATCCAAGGCAAAACAGCCGAAAGAAAAACAAGCATTTAGCGCCGTAACGATGCGCCTCGTGCTCGTCGTCGTCTTACTATTGATCTTAGCGCTCATGAGTGGTGGATTTTACGTTGCATACTCATCACTACGTACCACGGCCGAAGAGGTCGCCAAGACACAGTCCGAAGCTCAAGTATCTGATGCCCGCGTACAAAATTTGATCTCTCTCGAACGACAGCTCAAGCAGCACACCTATGCCATTGATCGTGCCAAACAGATCGTCGCCGAGTCAAAGAGCTACCAATACCAAAACCAGATCATCACCGATCTGACACATTACGCTACTCAAGCAGGCGTCAGTATCACGTCATTTACATTCGAAGGGGACGCTCCTGTCGCAAACTCCGGGGCAGCACAAACTACAACTCCCGCAACTGAAGGTGCAACAGACGATGCAACTCAGTCTGCTACTCCTACGGGAAATTTCAAGAGCACCCAAGTATCGATACAGCTCGGTGAAAATGTCTCCTACCAAAATCTCTTACATTTTCTCTACCTCATTGAGCAAAATCTTACCCGTATGCAAGTTGCCGCCGTAAGTATGACAAAAGGTGAGGCAGCCGATGCAGTCACAGCGCAAACACTAAAT
>RRZU010998632.1_pt1 | contig 10428 bp, 9 predicted proteins | sample 2165561 | NCBI WGS metagenome assembly RRZU01 (sample SAMN10456909, study PRJNA506462) | wastewater metagenome | isolation source: wastewater sludge | place: USA: Moscow, Idaho | reverse complement strand
TTGCGGCAGTTGCCGTTTTACCTGGGGTTTCTCATGTTTGGTATTCTTGCCTTTGTTTCTTTTAAAAATACCAATATCTCTCTTGTGAGTTTTATTATCTATCTTTTTGCAGGGGAAAATATGCTCTTTTCCATCTTGGGCAACATCCTAAAAAATCCAGAGCTTACCAAGTACTCACTAGGTACAGGCCTTGTCAACTCTATGGCAGAAACAAACACCAGCATCTTACTGACCGCTGGAATCTATATCCTGCTCTTTATTCTCCTTTCAACCCTCATTTTTAGACGCAAGGAAATGAAGTAGTCTACATTGATACACCAAAAAACCACCAACTGCTAACGGATAGTTGGTGGCTTTTATTGTTTTTTAGAACACAAACATTATTTCAACAAGCCCCGCTCACGGTACCAGTCGTCTGGTTTCCAGTGCCATTCGGTACCATAGCTTTCTAGGAGGTCAAAGATGGCCTGCGGGCCCATGGTCCCTGCTGGGTAGGTATGGAGGGGTGACTGGTTATCAGTCCAGACACGTACAATTTGATCAATCAAAGTCCAGCTGGCCTTGACTTCTTCCCAATGGCTAAAGTTGGTAGAGTCCCCATTCAAGACATCAAAGAAGAGTTTTTCATAGGCCTCAGGTGAATTACCAAGGGCAGCAGCACTGTGGCCCCAACTTAATTTTGCAGGGGTCAGGGAGAAGGTCGAGCCCACTTCCTTGCCGTTGATAAAGAGGGAGAAGCCTTCCGTCGGCTGAATATAAATGGTCAAGATATTTTGCTCGGAATGTTGACCAAAGATGTCTTCCGCTTTTTTAAAGGTAATGGTGACCCGGGTTCCTTTTTCCGTCAGGCGTTTACCGGTGCGGAAGAAGAAGGGAACATCGCGGAAGCGGTCTGTATCGACAAAGAAGACTCCGCCAGCGAAGGTTTCTGTCTGCGAGTTGGCAGCAATATTGGTTTCATCCAGGTAGCCAATATAGTGTTGACCATCGATGCGGCCTTCTGAGTATTGAGCACGTACGAAGTTGCGCTTGATTTCTTCGTCGGTCTGTTGTTTGAGATTTTGGAAAACCTTGATTTTCTCCGCTCGGACATCTGCCTCCCTAAAGCTGGCTGGCTTGTCCATGGCCAGGATAGAGAGGACTTGAAGGGCATGATTTTGAATCATATCCTTAAGGGCACCAGAGTGATCATAGTAGCCACCCCGGTCCTCAACCCCGATGGACTCTGCAAAGCTGATTTGAATATTGTCAATGAAATCTCGGTTCCAAATATGTTCAAAAATGATATTGGCAAAGCGCACAGCAAAGATATTTTGGACCATTTCCTTGCCTAAGTAGTGGTCAATACGGTAAATCTGGTCTTCTTCAAAGGTTTGAGCCAGTTCTTGGTTGAGCTTTTCAGCTGTTTCTAGACTGGTACCAAAGGGCTTTTCAATGATGAGTCGTTCAAAGCCAGTGCCATCCACAATATTCTCAGATTTGAGATGCTTGGCAATGGTTCCGAAAAATTCAGGAGCCATTGACAGGAAGAAAACCTTGTTGTTTTCAGTTTTGTAGCGCTGACCCAATTCTTGTTGCAGATTTCGCAAGGCAAGATAGTGTTCAGTGTCATTAACATCGTGACTCTGGTAGTAGAAGTGGCTGGCAAATTCATGGGCCTGGCGCGCATTGTCAGGAAGATTCCCAAGGGATTCGATGACGGTTGACTCGAAAAATTCTTTGGTCCAAGGGCGGCGGGCAGTCCCGATAACCGCAAAGTTCTCAGCCAGATGGCCAGCCTTGTAAAGTCTAAAAAGGGAAGGATAGAGCTTGCGCTTGGCCAAGTCTCCGCTGGCACCAAAAATGGTAAATAAGACAGGTGATGACATAGTTTACTTTCCAATCTGTTCTAATCTTCTTGTATTATAGCATAAATATTCTGAAAAATTAACTTTTTCGAGCCAAAAGCTAGAATACCCTGTAAACATAAGGATTCGAGGGTTTTTGGATTTGGATTAAGTCTGTCAATTCCAAGCTAGGCAGGCTTTGTTCCAAGGAATTGTGATAGGTAATCTTTATTGTGCCTCGAGCTTTAACCCAGGTATCATTGACAAAATGCTGGGTTTGCCCAGTGGTCAAGAGACCATAGACACCAGAATCCGCGATACAATGGATAATCCCGAAACGGAAAAGAAATTGCTGATTGGGATTGTCAGGGTCATTGTAGACGAAACCAGTCATCTCCACTGTTTTTCCGACAAATTCGTCCGGATAATCATAGATAACTTCCATGACGGCCATGTAGTTGTCTGCGGTGATTTGAATCAAGTCCTGATCTAAGTATTGATCAGCCACCTTGCGCATTTCTTCCTGGTAGGCTGACTTTGTAAAGTAGGTCGAGGTGTCCGGTTTTAAGTATTGGACACTGGTCCCTTCTTGTTGCTGGGTCTGGTCATCCACCTCGGCAGCCAAAGGGAAGTGATAGCCCTTAGCGGCTACCGTTGTCGCATCCAGACTGACGGTCGGGAAGAGCCAGGCCACTCCCAGAGGAATCAGGAGCAGTGCCAGGCTAGTCAACTGGGCTGCTTTGGTTTGCAAGTGGCTGTGAACCTTCATGTCTTTCATCCAGACCATGAGCTGCACGATAGCCAGGCCAAAGGTCAAAAACATAGAAAGAAAAGCCAGATAAGAATAGTGGAGATTGATATACTGGTCCAATTTGCCGGTCACATAGAGGTACATGGTCATCTCAAAGTAGCCGACCAAGATTAAAAATCGAAGCATCTAAAAACCTCCAATCATCAAACAATAAGCCAGAATCACCAGCGTAATCAAGCTAATGAATTGCAGAATGAATTTATTGGTAAAATGGTTCTTCATCATCAGTAGATTTTTGATATCAATCATAGGACCGATGATGAGAAAGGCCATAACTGGGGCAAAGCCGAAGCTAGCTAGCAAGGAAGCTCCGATGAAGGCATCTGCTTCCGAGCAAAGGGAGAGCAGGAAGGCCAGAACCATCATGAGTAGGATGGCCGTCAGTGAATTGTGGCCGATGCGGGTCAGGACATAGGTTGGGACATAGACCTGGACGAAGCTGGCAAAGAGACAGCCAAAAACCAGGTAGCGTCCCATGTCAAAAAATTCATCAATGGCTTGAATCAGGGCATAGCCAACCTTGGTCCAACCCCTCTTATCCGAAAAATCATGGCTATGAACTTTTGCCCCATCCTGCTTGAGAATGGGGGCTTTAGCCACAAAGCCCCAGAAAATTCCCAGAACCAGTGCCACTAGAATCGAACCCAGGGCCCGAAAGAGGGCAAAGCGAACTGAATTACCAAAGGCTGTATAGGTAGCAAAGAGGACGATCGGATTGATGATGGGGGCTGTTGCCAAGAAGGGCACCGCTGTGTAGGTAGGCACTTTCTTTTCCAAAAAGCGGTTGACGATAGGAACAATCCCACATTCACATGAGGGAAAAATAAAGCCAACAAAAGTTCCAAAAAGAATTCGAAGAATCTTGTTCTGTGGAAGAAAGGCATGGACCCTATCCGGGGTGATATAGACATCGATAAAGCCAGATATAATAGACCCAATGAGGACAAAGGGCAGGGCTTCAATCATGATAGACAGAAAGATGGCTCCCATCTGCAAGACCGAAGTTGGAAGTTGTTGAAAAAGGTCTGTCATCTTAGTTCACTTCTTCAGTTTCACTGGCTGGTTTAGACTTAGGATCTGGAAATTCAATTTCTTCCAATTTATCAAAGGATGCAAATTCCTCCAAGATTCTTTCCAAATCATCTTCTTTTTTTATAGGTAATTGCCATAAAAGCCTCCAAAAATCTTATTTTATCCATTATACCTTTTCTAGGCAAAAAATTCTCGGATTTGCTTGGTATTTTTCATCAAAATGCAGTTCTTTCATTTCATAAATCTTTAAGAAATCGTGATATAATAGGACTATGAAGACAAGAATAAATGAACTCGTAGAATTACTGAATCGCTATTCTGATGAATATTACCGCTTGGACAATCCCAGTGTTTCTGATGCAGACTATGACAGACTGTATCGGGAGCTGGTCGATTTGGAAACAGCCCACCCAGAGCTCATCTTGCCCAATAGCCCGACTCACCGGGTTGGCGGAAAGATTTTGGACGGCTTTGAGAAATATACCCATATCTATCCCCTCTATAGTTTGCAGGATGCCTTTTCTCTGGAAGAATTGCAAACCTTTGATGAGCGGGTACGCAAGGAATTTCCTCATGCAACCTACATTTGTGAACTCAAGATCGACGGACTCTCTATTTCCCTGACTTATGAAGATGGCCGTTTGGTGGTCGGGGCCACTCGGGGGGATGGGAGTGTCGGTGAAAATATCACAGAAAACCTCAAGCGGGTCAAGGACATTCCCCTTACCTTGCCTGAACCCCTGGACATCACCGTTCGTGGAGAATGTTATATGCCCAAGGCCTCATTTGAACGCGTTAACTTAGAGCGGCAGGAGAAGGGGGAGCCTGAGTTTGCCAACCCACGAAATGCTGCTGCTGGGACCTTGCGACAGTTGGATACAGCAATGGTTGCTTCCCGTGGTTTAGCGAGTTTTCTATACCAAGAGGCTAGCCCGACGGAGGCTAGCAGCCAATCACAGGTCCTAGCTGAATTAGATCAGCTTGGTTTTAGGACCAACCATGACTTTGTGCTGGCCTCGTCTATGGCGGAAGTTTGGGAGTTTATCGAGAAAATTGCTGCCAAACGCAACGAACTACCTTATGAAATTGATGGCATCGTCATCAAGGTCAATGATTTGGCCATCCAAGAGGAACTTGGGTTTACTGTCAAGGCCCCGCGATGGGCCATTGCCTATAAGTTTCCAGCTGAAGAAAAAGAAGCAGAAATCTTGTCTGTCGACTGGACCGTAGGCCGGACAGGGGTCGTTACCCCCACAGCAAACCTGACTCCGGTCCAACTGGCAGGAACCACAGTTAGCAGGGCTACACTTCACAATGTGGACTATATTGCTGAAAAAGATATCCGCATCGGCGATACGGTCATTGTCTACAAGGCAGGGGATATTATTCCAGCGGTTTTGCGGGTGGTAGAAGAAAAGCGTGACCAGCAAGAGGTCATGCCTATTCCAGTCAATTGTCCCTCTTGTGCTAGCCCCCTGATGCACTATGAGGATGAAGTTGCCCTACGCTGCATCAATCCTCATTGCCCATCGCAAATCATGAACCGACTGGAGCATTTTGCTAGCCGGGATGCGATGAATATTGCTGGATTGGGAACTTCTATTGTTGAAAAACTGTTCAAGGCTGGTTTGGTCAAGGATGTGGCAGATATCTATCAGTTAACCATTGATGATCTTTTAAAACTGGAAGGTTTTAAGGAAAAATCAGCAGCTAAACTCTATCAAGCCATTCAGGCTTCTAAGGAGAACTCTGCTGAGAAATTGCTTTTTGGCCTAGGGATTCGCCATGTCGGCAGCAAGGCTAGTAAAATTCTTCTGGAGAAATTTGTCAGTCTAGAAAATTTGGCCAGGGCTAGTGCAGAAGACATAGCCCAAATCGAAGGACTAGGACAGGTCATTGCCAAATCCCTCATATCCTATTTTGCTAACCAAGGAGTTCAAGAGCTCTTGTCTGAGCTAAAAAGCACAGGGGTCAATTTGGTCTACACAGGTCAAGTTGCGGTCGAAGATGGTTTGCTTTCTGGGATGACAGTCGTTTTGACAGGGAAGTTGGAGCGATTAAAACGAAGTGAAGCCAAGGCCAAACTAGAAAGTCTGGGTGCCAATGTTGCTAGCTCTGTTTCAAAGAAAACTAACCTAGTAGTAGCTGGCAGTGATGCCGGCAGTAAATTGACCAAGGCTCAGGAACTTGGCATCGAAGTCAAGGATGAGGCCTGGTTAGAAAGTCTGTAAAGAATGATGATGGAAAAAAGAAAACGTGCGCGATTGATTTACAATCCGACCTCTGGTCAGGAAATCATGAAAAAAAATGTGGCAGAAGTCTTGAACATTCTGGAAGGATTTGGTTATGAAACTTCTGCTTTCCAAACCACACCTGCCAAGGATTCTGCCAAAAATGAGGCTGCCAGAGCAGCTAAGGCTGGTTTTGATTTGGTGATAGCAGCTGGTGGTGATGGGACCATCAACGAAGTGGTCAATGGTATTGCTCCGCTCAAACGCCGACCAAAAATGGCCATCATCCCAACAGGAACAACGAATGACTATGCCAGAGCCCTCAAGGTTCCGCGAGGCAATCCTGTTGAGGCTGCCAAGTTGATTGGGAAGAACCAAACTATCCTCATGGATATTGGCTTGGCCAAAACCAAAAAAGATGGAAAAGATGTCCAAAGCTACTTTATCAATATCGCTGCGGCGGGTACCCTGACGGAGCTGACTTACAGTGTTCCGAGCCAGCTCAAGACGACCTTTGGTTATCTAGCTTATGTGGTCAAGGGTGCGGAACTCCTGCCTCAGGTTAAGTTTAGACCGGTTCGGGTCAAGCATGATAAGGGCGTATTTGAAGGTAAGGTTTCCATGATATTTGTGGCTTTGACCAACTCAATTGGCGGTTTTGAACAAATCGTTCCAGATGCCAAATTAGATGATGGTAAGTTTACACTCATCATGGTCAAAACAGGCAATCTTTTTAAAATTCTTCATTTGCTTCGCCTTGTCTTAGATGGAGGAAAGCATATTGAACACAAGCATGTGGAATATCTTAAGACGAAAAAACTGAGTATCGAGGCAGCAGAAGGCAGCACAGATCGTCTCTTACTCAACCTAGATGGGGAATATGGAGGAGATGCGCCAGTGAAGCTCTTGAACCTAGCCAATCATATCGAATTCTTCGCAGATACAGATAAGATTGCCAGCCATGCCATCACTATTGATACAGAAACTCTCCGTCTTGAAGAAATGGCCAAATTGTTTGCAGAAGAAGCCACTCACTTGGAAGATAATATATAAATAGGAAGAAAGGTTGAAATAGACCTTTTTTCTATTGTCAGTTTGTTTTTCTGAAAACGTTTAAAAGACTTGTATTTTCTTGACAAAAGCATTTTTTAGTAGTATGCTTACAAAGTATAAATTTTTAAAAGGAGAATCATTATGGATTTGTCAGCATTGGCATTAGGACTCGCAACTTTGGGTGTCAGTATTGGTGAAGGACTTTTAGTTGCTGCCTACTTGAACGGAACAGCTCGCCAGCCTGAATTGCAAAGCAAATTGATGTCAGGTGTCTTTTTGGGTGTTGCCTTTATTGAAGGTACCTTCTTTGTAACTTTGGCCATGACCTTCTTGTTCCGTGGTTAATCATCATCGGTAGAATGTAGAAAAGGGGGAAGCTTCTTTGGAAGAAAGTATAAATCCAACCCTAAACCTTGGTCCAGTTACCTTTGATTTGACCATGGTATTGGTCTCCGCTATCACGATTTTCATTATTTTTCTTCTGGTCTTTTGGGCCAGTCGCAAGATGCAGCTCAAACCCACCGGAAAACAAAATGTTTTGGAGTACGTCTATGAATTGACCATCGGTTTTACCAAGGGCAATTTGGGGGACGAAGAATCCAAGCGTTATAATTTGTTCTTTTTTGTAGCCTTTACATTTTTGGTGGTCGCCAATAATCTGGGTCTCATGACCAAGATTGAAACACCAGAAGGATACAACCTTTGGACATCGCCAACAGCCAATATGGCCTATGACCTTGGTCTGGCAGCTATTGCGACTATTTTTGTCCATATAGAAGGGGTGCGTCGCCGAGGCTTGGGAGCATACCTGAAAGCCTTTGTAACGCCACTTGCCATGACTCCGATGAACATCCTAGAGGAAGTGACAAACTTGGCATCACTTGGTTTGCGTCTCTATGGTAATATCTATGCAGGCGAAGTATTGGTTGGCCTCTTGTTAAAATTGGCCCATGCTAGTGCCTTTGCCTATCCAATAGCCTTCATGCTCAACGTGGTATGGACTGCCTTTTCAGTCTTTATTTCCTGTTTGCAAGGCTATGTATTTGTCATGCTGGTCTCTATGTATTTAAATAAGAAAATCAGTGGCGGACACTAAGAGGAAAGGAAAAGATTATTCATGATTACAGTATTGAGTACAAGTGCTACCATACTTGGAAATTTCATTCTAGTCACAGCATCCTTTTTGACTCTGATTATCCTCATCCGCGTATTTGCTTGGAAAAATTTGACAGGAATTTTTGAACAACGTGCAGAAAAAATTGCTGGAGAAATCGATGCTGCGGAAGAAAAAAATCAAGCAGCAGCTGCCCTGGTCAAACAACGCCAGGTTGAGCTGGAGCAAAGTCGGATAGAAGGTAAGAAAATTATTCAAGATGCTGTTGCTAGAGCCAAGGTTGAGAAAAAACATATTGTCGACCAGGCTGATGTAGAAGCACAAGCATTGAAAGATAAGGCCAAGCTCGAAATTGCTGCTGAAAAACGCGAAGCACAGGAACAGCTCAAGGTGCAAGTGGCAAGCTTGGCAGTTGATTTGGCAGGAAAAATTATTTTAGAGGATTTGGATCAAGCGGCCCACAGTGCCTTAATCGATCGCTATATTGATAGATTAGGAGAAAAATAATGGGTGTAAAAGAAGCAACCGTTGTGCACCAATATGCTTATCAATTCGTAGAAAACATCGCCTACCGTGAGGATATCTGGGCTATCTATGATGAAGTGCAACGGATGATTGTCATCATTGAGGAAACCAAGCTGAATCGTATTCTCAGTTCTCCAACTGTTTCTAGCGAGGATAAGGCAGGTTTTGTTCGTAACCTGCGTCAGTCATCCTATCGCTTTATTAACGATTTGATCGAAACGCTGATTCAGGATGAAAACTACGACCTTCTCCTGCCGACTTTGGAGGATATTCTCTTAAAAATCAGCAAGAGCAAAAACGAATATGACATGGTGGTGACCTCTTTCCAAGCCTTGACAGAAGAGCAAAAACAGCGTTTAACTGCTATTGTTGAGGAACGTTTTTCGGTCAAAGTTCACAATGTCATTGAAGAAATTGATAAAGAATTGCTGGGTGGATTTATCGTAAATGTCAACCATCGAGTGATTGATACTAGTGTCCGTGCACAATTAGGAGACATTAGAAAAAAGCTATAAAATAGAAAGTGGTGTTCTTTTGGTCATCAATACACAAGAAATTAGCGCTTTACTAAAACAACAAATTGACGACTTTCAGCCGGATTTTGACTACACGGAAACTGGGGTCGTGACCTATATCGGGGATGGGATTGCGCGTGCGCAAGGATTGGACAATGCCATGAGTGGTGAACTCCTTGTCTTCGAAAATGGGACCATCGGTATGGCTCAAAACTTGGAAACCACTGATGTCGGCATCATTATCTTAGGACAATTCTCAGATATTCGTGAAGGTTCGGTCGTCCGTCGCACAGGCAAGATCATGGAAGTTCCAGTTGGATCTGCCTTGATTGGTCGTGTTATCAATCCACTTGGCCAACCAGTGGATGGTCTGGGAGAAATCCACACAAACAAGACTCGTCCTATTGAATACCCTGCTCCAGGTGTGATGCAACGGAAATCTGTAAACCAACCCTTGCAAACAGGGCTTAAGGCCATTGATGCCTTGGTACCAATCGGCCGCGGCCAACGGGAATTGATCATTGGGGACCGTCAGACAGGGAAGACCTCAGTGGCCATCGATGCCATTCTCAACCAAAAAGGCCAGGATATGATTTGTATCTATGTGGCCATTGGGCAGAAGGAATCAACAGTTCGGACTCAGGTGGAAACCCTCCGTCAATATGGGGCTTTGGACTATACAATCGTGGTAACTGCTTCGGCCTCTCAACCCTCTCCCTTACTCTTTTTGGCCCCCTATGCAGGAGTCGCAATGGCAGAGGAGTTCATGTATGAAGGCAAGCATGTCCTGATTGTCTACGATGATTTATCCAAGCAAGCGGTGGCCTATCGCGAACTTTCCTTGCTCCTTCGTCGTCCACCAGGTCGCGAAGCTTATCCAGGGGATGTATTCTACCTGCACTCTCGCCTACTGGAGCGATCTGCCAAGGTTTCTGACGAGCTAGGCGGTGGCTCTATTACAGCCCTGCCCTTTATTGAAACTCAGGCAGGTGATATTTCTGCCTACATCGCAACCAACGTGATTTCCATTACAGATGGACAAATCTTCCTGAAAGATGATCTCTTCAACTCAGGGATTCGTCCAGCCATTGATGCAGGTTCATCCGTATCGCGGGTCGGTGGTTCTGCCCAAATCAAGGCCATGAAAAAAGTGGCCGGTACCTTGCGGATCGATTTGGCATCTTATCGTGAGCTGGAAGCCTTCACCCAGTTTGGTTCAGATTTGGATGCTGCAACTCAAGCCAAGCTCAATCGAGGACGTCGAACAGTAGAAGTCCTCAAGCAACCGCTACACAAGCCATTGCCAGTTGAAAAGCAGGTG
>RRZU010239188.1_pt1 | contig 10428 bp, 8 predicted proteins | sample 2165561 | NCBI WGS metagenome assembly RRZU01 (sample SAMN10456909, study PRJNA506462) | wastewater metagenome | isolation source: wastewater sludge | place: USA: Moscow, Idaho | reverse complement strand
ATTTCCCATTGTTAATGAAAATACTCTTTCTGCACTAGTTAAAGAATTTAAAAATACAGATTTTTCCTATCATAAGAGGGTTTATAAAGTAATGAGATCTTCTTATGCCAGCCATTATAGGCGTATGGTTCCAGAAATACTGAATATTCTCAAGTTTCGTTCAAATAACAATATCCATCAACCAATAATAGAGGCTTTAGATATAATAAAAAAATATTATAATATAAATACTCATTTTTTTGATGATATGGAGTATATACCAATTAACGGATTGATAAAATCAGCAATGAGGAGTACTATAATAGAGAAAGATGATCAAGGTGTAGAGCATATAAATAGAATAAACTATGAAATTGTGACGTTACAAGCTTTAAGAGATAAGCTAAGATGTAAAGAGATCTGGGTTTTAGGAGCAGACAGATACAGAAATCCTGATGAGGATCTTCCAAGTGACTTTGAGCTTCACAGGGAGGAGAATTATAAAATGTTGAATAAGCCTTTAAATGCTGATATGTTTGTTGGAAATCTAAAAAATGAAATGTATGAAGCCTTAATAAAACTAGACAATAGTATTCCAAAAAATCCTAAAGTCCAGATATCTGATAGAGGAAAAGGATGGATAACTGTATCACCCAGTGACCCTCAGCCTGAACCAACAAATATTGTTAAATTAAAAGCTGAAATCATGAAAATCTGGCCAATGACAAATTTATTAGATGTTTTAAAAGAAACTGATTTAAGGCTTTCTTTTACTGATGCTTTTAAAACTATTGCAACCCACGAAAGATTAGATAGTGAAACTATTCAAAAAAGACTTATTTTAACATTATATGGACTTGGCACTAATACAGGCCTTAAAAGAGTAGCTTCGGGAAACCATGGAGAAAATTACAAGGACTTACTTTATATCAGAAGAAAATTCATAAACAAAGATAATTTTTACAATGCAATATCAAAGATTGTTAATGAAATTTTACAATGTCGTATGCAGGATATTTGGGGTGAGTCAACAACAACTTGTGCATCTGATTCCAAAAAATTTGGAGCCTGGGATCAAAATTTAATGACTGAGTGGCACATAAGATATAGAGGTCGTGGAGTTATGATTTATTGGCATGTAGAGAAAAAATCTGCATGTATCTACTCACAATTAAAATCTTGTTCTTCATCTGAAGTATCAGCAATGATTGATGGTTTGTTAAAGCATAATATAGATATGAAAATAGAAAAAAACTTTGTAGATTCCCATGGTCAAAGTGAAGTAGCTTTTGCATTTTGTCATCTTTTAGGATTTAATCTTATGCCGAGATTAAAAGCCATTCATTCTCAGAAATTATATAGACCGGATAACGGACTAAATGATAATTTTTCAAACTTACAGCCGATTCTTACAAGATCAATAAACTGGGAGCTCATTAAGCAGCAATATGATCAAATGATTAAATATACAACAGCTTTAAGAATGGGAACAGCAGAAACAGAGGCTATAATGAAAAGATTTACTAGAAATAATTTAATGCATCCTACATACAAAGCTCTTTCTGAACTCGGAAAAGTAGTTAAAACTATTTTTCTTTGTGAGTATTTACAATCAGAAAAATTGAGAATAGAGATAAATGAAGGATTAAATGTAGTGGAAAATTGGAATTCAGCCAATTCATTTATATTCTATGGCAAGGGAGGAGAAATTGCTACAAACAGACTTGAAGATCAAGAACTTTCAGTATTAAGCTTGCATCTTTTACAAAATTGTCTGATTTATGTAAATACATTAATGATACAACAAATATTATCACAGAAAAAATGGTTAAATGTAATGACACCAGAAGACTTTAGAGCATTAACCCCTTTAATATATACTCATATTAATCCATATGGACACTTCAATTTAGATATGAAAGAAAGAATTCCTATAATTATTTGAAAAAATTTATCATTAATTACAGAACTATATATTATGTGACATATCAAAGTTATATATACTTAATTGTAACTTTATGAAAATGAAAAAATATGCTAGAAGTATTATAAATACTAGCATATTTTTTTCAGTTTGCACCTGGTGACGCCGATGCTGGTACTACCCCCAGAAGAAAGACTATATGGCATGATATTCACCCCCTTTCTATTCACTATAACCAATATAATACAAATGGGCATGAAAATAAACGAGAACAATCAATAGAACGAAAGACAGGTTTAAGCACCCTGTCTTTTTTTCTTGTAATTGTTGACATTAAACATGGTTATGCTATAATATAAATATACACACAACGTATACACATAACACATACTAATCACACATACATAAAACGTATACGATATGAACATACATTGAAAGGGGTGTATATCTAACGAAATGGATTTTTGTAATATTACTCCTTTGTGTCGGTTTATGGGTGATATGGATATTGGCACAGAGGGCGAAAAAACGCAGAAGGGAGATTGATGAAAGTATGAACGATAATAACGAGAGCATGAAAGAACAAGAAATGAAGCAGGAAGACCAGAAGCAGTACGACCGCCTACAAGCGGAGAAACAGGAGCAGGAACGCAGACACACGGAGGAAGACCGAAAGCGGGAAGATGATGCACGGCAAGATGAAGCCCGCCGCCAGACAGAAATAAAGGCACATGATGAAAAAAGACGGCAAGAACGTACAGATAAAGAGCAGAAGGAAGCCGAAGAAGCCCGTTTGAATGAACAGCGAATGAAGGATATGCACGAAGCAACGGTTAAGACCCTCCATGAAGACAGGGGAGAGCTTCGGACGGAAGGACAGGGCGGTGCATGGGTAGACGGTAACGCCATCGTTGCCGATTATTACAAAAATTATGACCCTGCTGCACAACGGATTCAGCACATGGACAGCACTGAACGGGCTGAATATCAAGAGAAGAAGAAACACGAAAAATAAAGGGCTAGAGGTAATTTGACAAAAAGCTAAAAAAATAGGATAATCCCAAATGGGTGAAAAGTGAAGAAAATTAATATAAATTAGCCATTTTTATATAAGGGCTAACTTTTTTTATATAAAATAAAAAAAATTAGCCCCAAAATTTTATAAGATAAAATTTGTAAAAATAAAAAAGCTCTCTTTTTTATTTTTCAAAAGAGAGCGAGAGATTGATGGAACTAAAATTATTTATTAGCAAAAAGATTATAGCAAATAAATATAAAAATAAAAAGCCTCCTTACGGAGACCAAACCAATACTTATACAAACAATAAAATAATTAAAGTAATTGAGATAATCATACCAAAAATAAAAAAAATAATCAAACTGTTTCGTGCTAAACTCGCCCGACGAATTCCCAAAAATTTTTTACAAAAATATTTAGGAATTTAAAATAGCAACATACTAAAAAAATATCTTCTCTAAAAAATAAAAACACATCAAATTTTGATTTTTTTATATTGAGCTAAGATGAACCTTTAAAAAATATAAAATTGCTTAAATCGAAAATATGAGCTTCTAAAAAATATCAAAATAAAAATTCATAAACCATAAAAAATTACCTTCTCAAAATTCCAAAAAGGGGGTAATTTTGAATTTTTATTCTGTCATCCGACTTCGCTTAACTAAAAAAATAAAATTGCTTAAATCGAAAATATGAGCTTCTAAAAAAATCTCTCTTCCAAAATAATTTTAGAAAAGAGATACCAAAAAATATATTAAAAAATATTTATCACAAAAATATAATATCAAATAAAAAAAAGAAAAGCAAAAAACTAAAAAATAGAAATATAGATGTTTTAAAATATCTAAACTTACAAAAAGATTTTTCACTCAGCATGATCATAAGATAAAATAGAATCGAAACTTCAATTTTTATTAAGGGGTTCAGGGTACCCCCTGACACACAACTTTACAAAGTAAAGTCTAGTGTGTTAGACTTAATAAAAAAGTACACACAAATACCATAGAGGAATTTCAAGCAATTTACGACAGAAAGCGAGGTAATTTATCATGAGTTACGCAATTATGAGAGCCGAAAAATTGAAGTCACATCAAATACATTTTTCACAAAATCACAATGAAAGAAATCACAAAAATTATTCTAACCCTGACATCAATTTAGAAAAAACAAAAGACAATTATCACTTAATCGAATCAAAAAATTATTCCCGTGATACAGAATATATCATCCAAAAAAATTACAAAGGCACAAAAAATATCCGGAAGGATGCTATAAAAAATGTCGAATTAATTTTCACTTCTGACAAAGATTTTTTTGATAAATTATCTCCTTCAGATGAAAGAAAATTTTTTGAAGAAAGTTTGAAATTTACACAGGAATATTTCGGAGAAAAAAATATTTTTTCTGCAGTAGTTCACAAAGATGAAACTACTCCCCACATGCATGTCAATCTTGTACCAATAAAAGATGGAAAACTTTCAGCAAAAATTGTAATCGGAAACAGAAAAGATTTAGAAAATATGCAAGATGAATTTTACAAAAAAATATCAAAAACTTTTCCTGAATTAGAACGCGGAAAGAAAAAAGAAATTACAAATGCCCTTCATGTAGATCTGCAGGAATATAAAAAACAAAGTATTAAAAAAATGGAAAAAGATATTGAAATAATTGAAAAAAGAAAAGAAAAAATAGACAATTCAATCAATGAATATTCACAAAAATGGTCTGGTCACTCTTCCGATAATGATAAAATAAAGACCATTTATAAAAATGCCAAGCCACAGCTTTTAGGCACAAAAGTTTTAGTTGAAAGAGAAGATTTGAGATTTGTTACTAACAAAGCTTATAAAACATTTATTGCAGACGAAAGAGCCAGAGAAATCGCAAGAGAAAATTCAAGGATAAAAACAGAAAACTACGATTTGAAAGAAGAAAATAAAACTATCAGAAACCTTAAAACACAAATGAGAGAAAAGAATAATGATTATGACAGACTGGAAACAAAAAATTATATCCTAAATTCTGATATTAACGCACTCAAAAGAGAAAAAGAAGAAGATAAAAAAATACTCAACGACTTTTTAAAACAATACAAAGTTAATGGAAAACCACTAAATGAGCATTTTAAGGAATTTAAAGAAAAAATAGAAAAAACCATATCTAAAGCCAAAGTCAGAACTAGAAGTAGGGATATGGAAAGATAATTTTTACAAATAAGAAAAATATGCTAAAATCTAATAATAAAGGAGAAAATATATGAATATAGAAAGTATAATAAAAGAACGAAACAAAGGTTGGAAGAAAAAACCTGAAATTCCAGAATGGGTAGATTTAGAAGATGTTTCCCTAGATCAATTTTTTACAAAACCTGAAATTGCAAAAAAATATTATCTTAAAACATTAAAATTCTTAAAAAAAGAAAATATTAATATAGAAGATTGTTTATTCGTAGAACCTTCAGCAGGAGATGGTTCCTTTTTCAAATTATTACCTAAAAATCAAAGAATTGGTTTAGATTTATATCCAATGGCAGAAGGAATAATAAAAAAAGATTTCTTAAATTGGACTCCACCAAAAACTGATAAAAAAATAATTTTTATAGGAAATCCACCATTTGGTTATAGAGCATGGCTTGCATTAAATTTTATGAATCATGCTTCCAAATTTGCTGATTACATATTTTTTATATTACCAATGTCTTTTCAAAGTGAGGGAAAAGGAAGTTCAAAATACAGGGTTAAAAATATGAAATTAATTCATTCAGAAATAATACCAAATGATAGGTTTTATGAGCCTAATGGAAAAATAGTAAAAATAAATGCTTTGTGGCAATATTGGACAAAAGGAGAAAATAAAATACCAAACTTCAATCTTTTTAATAAATATATTGATATATTTACAGTTGACCAAAGAAAAGAAAGACTATGTGGTCAAGAAAAGATGGATAAAGCTGACTTTTTCATACAAAGAACTTTCTATAATGAAGCACCCAAATTAGTTAAAAATTTTTCAGATGTTAAATATACATGTGGTTATGGTATAATACTTAAAAAAAAGAAAAAGTTAATAAAAAAAATACTATCAGAAACAAATTGGGAAAAACATAGTAATTTAGCAGCTCATAATTGTAGGCATATTAGTATGTATCATATCATAAAGGCATTAATAGAAGGAGGTTTAGATGAATAATTATAATACTATATTTAATGAAATACTTAAAAAATACGGAAATTCAGAAAAATGGAGCGGAAGCATTTTTGAAAAAATGAAATTAATATCAAATACCCACGTAGGCAGCGTAGGACAAGACTATATTGTAGAGCTTTGCAGAATTCTAAAACTAAACATTGAATTACCACCTGTAAATAGAAGTCCATGGGATATTAAAATAGAAGGAATTTGTTTTGAATTAAAAACAGCTTCAGAAGATACAAATAATAACTTTCAATTTAATCATATAAGATACCACAGAAACTATGACGCCTTAATTTGCCTTGGAGTAGCACCTAACAATTTATATTTTAATTTATGGAGCAAAGCTGATTTAACAACTGGAAAAGCAGGAAAACTAGTTTCAATGGAAAGGCAAGCAAATGCTTCTTACAAATTAACAAAAAATAGTAAAGATCTTTATTCTATTGAAAATTTTGATAACTTAATAAATGAGTTTATAAAAAAATTTAAATCAAATCAGTAAAAAAATAATTAGATAGATGAAAATGACTTATGTACTATTAACAGACATAAATTTCAAATTAATATAACCAAAAAAGGACTAAAAATAAACTACTAATTGAAATGATAAAAATATTAAAACCTTATATAAATGTTTTTTAAAGTTTCAATTGTACAATTTTTAGTTCTTTTTCTCCTTTTTGAAAAATTTAAATTTTTTCCATAATGATTTTCTTTCTAGTGATGTTCTTTCAAGAAGTACTTGTTTCTCTTTCTGTTCATTTAGTAGTAAAATTTGTTGATTCTCCAATAATTTTTGTAATTGTTCTATCTGTAAATCCTTAGTTTTATTCTGTTCCTGTAAATTATCGATAAGTTTTCGATAACTTGGCGATAAACCATCACTAACAACATCATTTTTTTTATTTCTCATACCTTTCACAAAATTAGAAATATTAATGACATCCTCATCATTTAAAAGATATTTTCTATCAATTATTTTTGGTTGTTTAGTTATCGGTAACTTTTTAATTACCTGCAATATTCTAGATTTACTAACCCCTAATTCAATAGCAAGTTCTTTTACAGTTTTCATATGACCACATCCTGTCTATTTTTTATTATGCTTTAGTTTTAGATCTAGTATCATTTTGTAAAATTTTAATTATGTTTTCTGAACATTTTGGTAATAATGAATCCAATGTTACAGAATTATCTATCTTTTTAAACAAGGCCATTATCAAATACAAATGTCTTAAATTATATTTCTTATCATAACACTCAACAGACCTAATAAAACTAGCATCAACAAATATAAATTCTGCTATATCTTCTACTGATATTTTATATTTTTTCCTTAATTTCGTCACATTTTTTGCCACTCTCTCATCAAATTTAGAAACTCTATTCATAAAATGCCACCCTTCACTTTTTATAAAAATTCTATAAAAAATAAGTATTTAATATAGCACCCTATAAGTTGTTTATTTTTTCTAAATATGTTATTATATAAGCACCCAATTAGTCGCTAATTTTATTTTATTACTACCCGAAAATATTTGATATATAACTAAAAAAAGACATTATTTAAAATGTCTTTTTTTATACCAATAATAATTTAAATCCTTCCGTAACATTCATTATATATTCAATATCTTCATCAGAAAATTCATTACCATCAAATATGGAATGACCATTTGAATAAGTAAAAAAAAATAAAAAAAATATAATAACTTTATTCCCCTACATCCAGTTCCTCTATCTGCATATAATTAAATCTTTCTTTTTCATCCTGTGTTAATTCCCTTTTCTCTTTCTCAACATAATCTCCCTGTCCCCACTGATAAAGAATCCTATAAATATATTCAGTCATATCAGTTTCAATATAACCATCAAGATTTCCTTTTTTAAACTCCCTAACTGATTCTTTAAAAACTCCGTTATATGTAATAAGCCTTTTTCCTTTTAAAGCCTTATAAATCACATCAAATATATCCTGTGATTTTAAATAATCAGAATCTTTTGCAGAATACTTTGCAATTTCTAAAATCCCTTTATCATCAAGAGATAAGTCAAGTTTTCTAACATCAACCTGAGTAATAGTATTATCTCTTTTTGCTGATTTCCACATTTCAAGCCATTCATTACGTTTTATATAATTTCTTCCAAAATAATTATTCTTAACCGCCAGTAATACATGAAAGTGCGGATGATAAGTTTTTAAATCATGATTATATGTAACTTCCAACTTACGAACATAACCAACAACAGCACTCATAAAAAGTTTTAACTTAGTTAACCTTTTAAAAGACTCATTATACAATTTAATTTCCTCCTCAAGATTATCGGACGTAACGTTAGAAGCAGTCAAAGTTAAAAATAAAAACTTATAATCTTTTTCCAAAGACCTAATCAAAACTGAAAGTTTAAGAGCTTCTTTTCTGGCTTTCTTATAAGTACAAATAGGACAAAACCTATTCTCACAATTATTAGCCTTAACCAATTTTTTAACCTCCCCAGTAATATCAGAATGAAATTCAAGGAAAGAACCACAATATTCAATACGTTGAAGCATTTCTTTAGATATTTTATTTCGAATAATTTTTTGTAAGGCTTGATTTTTTATCTTTTTTGTTTTATAATCCATATGATTAAAATTCCTTTCTGTAAAGGAAACTAATCAATAAAACAATAAAAATAATATTATTTTAAATAAAAAAAGTTATCCTTTTCAAGGTAAAAATATATAATTTTGATTCGACACCAAGATTATAACAAATTTTTTACCAAAAGAAAAGGACTTTTTTTTATTCAAACTCAAGTAATAAGAGGCTTAACTAACATTTCAAAAATCCGCCAATTGTTACGTATATTATCAAGAGAAGAAGGAACACGAAAATAAAGGCTTCCAGCGATCAGTCAAAAAATGGCAAAATAAAGCCACTCAAAAACATAAAGCAAGTCTATAAAATAAAGTAAAAACAGCAATTTTATATAAGGGCTGTTTTTTTTATAAAATAAAAAATGCAGTCCCAAAATTTTTTATTAAAAAATTTGGAAATAAAAAAAACTCTCTAACATTTTTTAAAGAGTTAAGAAAAAATGATTCCGGGAAAGAAATCACCAAAATATAATAACAAAAATAAAAATTATAATCAATATGTTTCGTGCTAAACTCGCCCGAAGAATTCCAAAAAATTTTTTACAAAAATATTTTAGAATTTAAACGAATAGCATACCAGAAAAAAATCTTATCAGAAAAACAAAACAATCCCAAATTTATTTTTTTTATATTGAGCTAAGATGAACCTGTAAAAAATATATAATCGCTTAAATCGAAAATATGAGCTTTAAAAAGTTCCAAATATAAAATCACAGAACTATAAAAAAATACACCCTCAGAAATTCAAAAACTGTCCAAATTTTCGTTTTTTAAAATTCAAATATGTTCAGTTAGTCTAAAAAAATAAAAGTGCTTAAAATGGAAATATGAGCTTTAAAAGTACAATCAATTTTTTTATAAAGTTGCAACCTTCAGGAAAGGAAATTATAAAAAATGCAACCAGATTTGCAACTATTTTTAAGGGGTTCTGGGGTTTCCCCAGACACACAACTTTACAAAGTAAAGTCTAGTGTGTTAGACTTAAAAAAAAAGTACACACAAATACCATAGGAAAATTTCAAGTAATTTACGACAGAAAGCGGGGAAATTTATCATGAGTTACGCAATTATGAGAGCTGAAAAATTGAAGTCACATCAAATACATTTTTCACAAAACCACAATGAGAGAAATCACAAAAATTATTCTAACCCTGACATCAATTTAGAAAAAACAAAAGACAATTATCACTTAATCGAATCAAAAAATTATTCACGTGATACAGAACATATCATCCAAAAAAATTATAAAAGTACAAAAAATATCCGGAAGGATGCAGTAAAAAATATTGAATTAATTTTTACTTCTGACAAAGATTTTTTTGATAAGTTATCTCCTGCAGATGAAAGAAAATTTTTTGAAGAAAGTTTAAAATTTACACAGGAATATTTCGGAGAAAAAAATATTTTTTCTGCAGTAATTCATAAAGATGAAACTACTCCTCACATGCATGTCAATCTTGTACCGATAAAAGATGGAAAACTTTCAGCAAAAATTGTCATTGGAAACAGAAAAGATTTAGAAAATATGCAAGATAAATTTTACAAAAAAATATCTGAAACTTTTCCTGAATTAGAGCGTGGGAAGAAAAAAGAAGTTACAAATGCCCTTCATGTGGATCTGCAGGAATATAAAAAACAAAAAATAAAAAAAATGGAAAAAGATATTGAAAT
>RRZU011163189.1_pt1 | contig 10429 bp, 7 predicted proteins | sample 2165561 | NCBI WGS metagenome assembly RRZU01 (sample SAMN10456909, study PRJNA506462) | wastewater metagenome | isolation source: wastewater sludge | place: USA: Moscow, Idaho | reverse complement strand
CGCATCTTAATAGAAAAGACGATGGTCAAGAGCACGAAGAAAAAGATGATCAGCGTTAAGGGTACATTGATTTGAATCAATAAGATAAAACTGCCCACCAACATCACGACGGACACAAAGAGGTCCTCTGGGCCGTGATGCGCCAGTTCGGTGACTTCGTTTAGGTCTGCGGTCAGTCGGTTCATCAGTTGTCCCGTTTTAATGTTATCAAAAAAGGAGAATTCGAGCTTTTGAATATGTGTAAATAGGTCTCGTCTCATATCGAACTCGATGCGAGAACCGAGCACGTGTCCCCAGTAACCCATAAAATAGTTGAGCCCGATTTTAATGACATATAAAACCAAGACGATCAACGAATAGATGATGATCAGTTTGAGGTGTTGATTGGGAATTAAGTCGTTTACAAACTCACGGGAAAACATGGGAAAGATCAAGTCGATGCCTGCCATGGCGAAAGCTGCAAGCAAATCGAGGATGAACAGTGTTTTGTGTGGTTTGTAATACTTAACGAATTGACGTATCATGTGTCCTCCTAAGTATTTAGTCTGTCGAAATATTATTCATCCTTCATTATAAACTGAAAAGGGTCACTTTTCTAGTCAAATAGATTAAAACAAATAGAAAAAAGTAACTTAATGAATATTATAACTAGCAACATAGTAAGGATCATAAAACAACAACCCCCTAAATGACGACGCATCTAAGGGGTTGATGAAAGGTTAATCTAATTTATGCAGCCTTACTCTACGATATAGAATTTAATCGAAGCCGGTGGCATGATTTCGTTAAACAAACCGGACGCATGTGAAGATGAAGGTGTACCGAGTTCGTAATCGATGAGTGAAGCCGCTTCGTATTCAAATGTGACATTCTTTTCGTTAGGATCCACGTTCATGACGACGAGCAGCTTGGCGTCGCCTTTAGAGATTTCATAGGCGATGGAGTCTTGATCGTTATAGATGAGTTTAAAATCGTCCATGTAAGTTTCTCTGATGTCGCTGAGCATCTTCGTAAAGGCCAGCATGTCGTTATCTAGGACGGTGTCCCAAGCCATAAACTGTCTGTTTTCTGGGTCAAAGGCACCAGCCATGCCAAGCTCAGTGCCATAGTAAATCACGGGGATGGCAGGGTATGAGTATACGAAAGTGAGGGCTTGTTTGGTGTATTCTAAAGCAAATTTAGGGTTTAAACTCATAAAGCGAGCATTGTCGTGATTATCGATAAAGATGGCGTTGAGCTCTGGGTGTGTGAAGGCACTTTCTTTTTTAAGCGCATTGACCAGAGAGGCCATGTTAGGTTTCAGATTAAAACCGTTTTCGATGCCGTTGAACAGGGAGTAGTTCGTGATGCTGTCGATGCCGGATTGATGATAGGTTTCCAGTGTTTTAGCATTCATATCCCAGACTTCGCCTAGGAGGAAGAACGTTGGATATTTTTCTTTGATGGCAGAGGAAAATTTTTGCCAGAAGTCGTGCGACACATGTCTCATGGTATCGAGTCTAAAGCCATCGATGCCTGTTTCTTCGATCCACCAAAGGGCGTTTTCGATGAAGTAGGCTTCTACTTCAGGGTTGGATTGGTCGAGGTCAGGGAGACCAGCGAGCCAGCCGTTTTCCACTTCTTCTTTATCTTTCCAGTTGCTGATGGTTTTATCTGGATTAAACCAATCGGCCTTATCGGCGTCGGTCAGCCAAGGTGAGTCATAACCTGTGTGGTTGACGATGTAGTCGAGGACGACTTTGATGTCCATCTCATGGGCTTTCTTCACCAGCGTTTTAAAAGTTTCCAGATCGCCGAAGTGAGGGTCCACTTTATAAAAATCGTAAATCCAGTATCCGTGATACCCTTTAGGGCCATTTTCCATAATCGGTGTTAACCAAATCGCAGTGGCACCCGTGGATTTAATATAATCCAGTTGATCGATGATGCCTTGTAAATCGCCACCTTGAAACGCGCGTAGATCATCTTTATCGACGTCTGGGAGATTTTCTGATGGGTTGCTGTCTGAGAAACGGTCCACCATGATGAAGTAGATGACATCGTCTTTCGTGAGGTTGGTTTCAGGATAGACCACGGCTTCCGTCTCGCTGGTGGCTTCTGTTGATGCCTCTGCTTGGCTATCAGTGACAACCTCTGATGAAGTTTGTGCCTCAGTGTCACTGTTTTTTCCTTCATTTTGATTGCATGCCGATAATACAAGTGTTATCATCAACAATAATGTGAATAACGCATGGCGTCTAAGTGGTCTCATAATGTCCTCCAATATGGTTTTTCAGTACATAAAGCCTATGTGCAACCGATTGCATTTTTAGTGCATAAAAAACCCCGTTTTTAGGGTGCTTTTAATTCATATTTTAGGGTATTTATGAAGATAATTCAACTGCAATTATCACTTGACTTATATTGACAACAGTTTAAAAAATTCATATAATAAAATTGTGCAAACGGTTGCAAGGTAAAAAATGACAGTTTCACATCGTATTTTATGAAGAATTTCGAGATTTGTTTGAACATGGATGACATTATTTAAACATAGAGGACACGTTTTTAGAAAGAGGGAGCATATGAAAAAGAGAAGCAGTGGAGTGCTTTTACACATTTCGTCTTTGCCAGGGGAGTATGGTATCGGTGACTTGGGAAAAGGAGCATATGAATTTTTAGATTTTCTTCAAGAAGCAGGACAAAAGAATTGGCAGATCCTTCCGATTGGGATAACAGGATATGGCGATTCGCCGTATCAATCGTTTTCAGCTTTCGCAGGCAACCCATATTTCATCGATTTAGAAGAGCTGATTAACCTCGGCTACTTGGATAAGAAATTAGTGGATAAAGCCGATTTTGGAAAAAGCAAGCATAAGATTGACTTCGAAAAACTCTACTTTAATAAAATGCCATTGCTCAGAGCGGCTTACGATCAAGCTAAAGTAAAGCTGTCTCATGAACTCGAAAAATTCTACCAAAGTGAAAAAGTTTGGTTAGAAGATTTTGCGCTCTACATGGCGATTAAAGCTAAAAACGGCAACAAGTCTTGGATCGAGTGGGAAAAAGGCTATGAAAACAGCCATACACCTAAAGTTGAAGCGTTTAAAGCATCACATAAAGATGAGATTTACTTCTGGGTGTTTACGCAATATTTCTTCTTTAAACAATGGTTCGCCCTCAAAGCCGTAGCCGCTGAAAAAGGCATCCAAATCATCGGCGATTTACCGATCTATGTGGCAGAAGACAGCGCAGACGTTTGGTCGAATCCTAAGCTCTTTAAACTCGGTAAAAACTATAAGCCAACCTGTGTGGCTGGCTGTCCTCCAGATGCGTTTTCAGAAACAGGGCAACTCTGGGGCAACCCGATTTACGACTGGGCCTATATGTCTGAGCAAAAATATGCTTGGTGGATTTTAAGAATCGAATACAGCTTTAAGATGTTCGACGTGGTTCGTATCGATCACTTTAGAGGCTTTGAAGCTTACTGGGAAATCCCTTATGGCGATCCAACTGCGGAAAAAGGTCAATGGGTGGCTGGACCAGGCAAAGCGCTCTTCAAGACGATTAAAGAAGCTCTGGGCGATGTGAATATCATCGCAGAAGACCTTGGCTATCTGACAGAAGGCGTCATCGAACTCAGAAACAGCACGGGCTTCCCGGGCATGAAAATATTACAGTTCGCGTTTGATTCGAGAGAAGAAAGCGATTATTTACCGCATAACTATAGCGAAAATTTCGTCGCCTATACAGGCACACATGATAACGAAACCATCGCCGGTTGGATGGATACCGTCGCGAAGGCAGATCGCAATTTCGCCATCGATTACCTTAAACTCGACAGGGGCGAGGGGTATCACTGGGGCTTTATAAGAGGCGTTTGGTCTTCTACGGCTTATCTCGCCATCGCTCAAATGCAGGACTTCTTAGGTCTCGATAACAGAGCGCGTATGAACTTCCCATCAACACTGGGTGGCAACTGGATCTGGAGAATCACGTCTCACGATTTATCAGCTGCACTGGCTAAAAAAATGTATCATATCACCAAGATTTATGGTCGTTTATAGATTAAGGTAAAACGTATAACTGAGGGCTTCGGCTCTTGGTTATCTTTTTATTCGTGAATATGGCAAAGGTGAGGTTAACCATGAAGAAAATCATCAATCGGACCAATGGGAAGATTTTGGGTTCCATCATCAAAATGAATCGCCTCCATCAGAACATGAGCCAAAAGGCACTGTCGGATGGCATCTGCGTGAGTTCTTATCTCAGTCGCATCGAAAATGCGGAAATCATCCCTTCAGAGCAGGTGATCTCGGAGCTTTTCGAAGCTTTGGCGATTCACTATAACGATTCTGAGGATTTTTTAGTCGAAGGTGCAGCGACGCTGAATCATTTTCTCGAAGAGCTGATGTTCAACGAATTTTCCACATCAAGGCAGATTTTCGAACAAATCGAGCAGAAATCAGATATGTATCGGCATTCCCCGTTGATCATCGATTATTATATCGTCTGTTTAGCCTTTTATTGTACGCGTTCAGAACGCCACATCTTCGAGAGCACCAGAAGTTTACTGGAATCTGTGGAAGAGCTCATGACCAACGATCAGAGATTCAAATACTATTTGTACTACGGCATCGATCACGCAAAAGTTTACCGAGATTATAAAGGTGCACTGGATATACTCTTTAAAGCCAAGTCGTTTGACGTCAATGGTCATCTCTTCTATTGGCTGGGATATTCATATTTAAAATGTTCCAATACCATCAAAGCGTTTGAGATGTTTACCAAGGCCTTAAAAGTCTATGTAGAAGAGGCAAACCTATTGAGCATCATCGGCAGCTATGAAATGTTGGGCTTGACCCATTATAGAGCAGGACATTATGAAGATGGCTTAAGCTATTTCCAAAGGGGTCTGAAGCTGGCGCAGAAAATCAATTCAGCCGCCTATATCAGCGCGTTTAACTGCAACATCGCCTGGGGTTATTTAAACCTGAAACAGGTGGAGACGTGTTTGGCACTGCTGGAAAATACCTCGCAAAAGTTTACCAGCGAAACGGTGATCCACAGCGGTATCGTCTCGTTTTTAGCTTATCTATCGGAAGGCAGAACAGAGGGGTATCAAGCGCTATTGCCTGTTTTTGCAGAGAGCTGCGACCCTTGGATGACGATGTTTAAGGACGTCATCGAACAACACACGATATCGGAAGACAGCCCTCCTTTTATTGACAGCGAGGTGGTTTTACGCAGGCTGATAGAAATGACAGAACCTTTGAACCATGAACTGAACACCTACCTCAGACACATGATGGTGAAATTTTATAAAAGCAAAAGAAGATACAAAGAAGCGCTAGACTTGTGTTATACTTTAGGGGAATAAGACCTTAGGAGGCGTTATGGCGTCTATATGTATCCCTGTTGCACCCATTGCCATCGACGGATTGGAGGCAGCTTTTTTAAAGGCACTTTCCTACACCCCAGAGCTGATCGAATGGCGTGCGGATTATCTGCTGAGACCCGAGATGGATCATGATCAGCATATGGCTGTGATGACGCAGAGTTTTGAGATTTTAGATCGACTTTTTTCTGACTCTAACACAAAACTGATCTTCACCCTTCGCGATGTTAGTGAAGGGGGACAGTACCCCATCGAAGGTGCATGGAAGCGTCTGTGGATTCACGCCGTCGCTTTAAAGCCTTGGCTTCAAGCGGTTGATGTGGAACTCAGTATGAGCGATGCGTTTATCGAAGATGTGCTTATTCAGTGCCATGTCTATGGCAAACAGGTGATTCTCTCTCATCATGATTTTCATAAAATGCCTGAACTGGAAGAGATCGTGTCCAAAGTGGCGCAGGGTTTCCTCAGTGGCGCAGATATCGTTAAAATCGCCTATACCGCTGTCAATCCTTGGGATTTACAGATTTTATGGCGCGCCACAGAGATTTTGAGTGAAAGAAACATAGGCCCGATGATTGCGGTAGCCATGGGAGAAATAGGGATAGAGTCGCGTTTAAATCCAGACCGGTATCACTCGATGGCGACCTATGCTTCTGTGGATGTTCAGACAGCCCCAGGGCAAGTTCATATCGATGACATAAGATTACACTTTCAAGCCAAATGACCTTCATTTGGTTTTTTTTATACGCTTTATCACCATAAATGTGAAACATGACGTGTTTCTTGTGGATGATTTTGGGTTTCGGTTGAGGTTATTCACATGCTGGGACACTGTGATGCCCGTGACTTTTGATTTATAATGAAAGCAAGTTAAATTTAAGCACAAGGAGTCCAAGATGAACAACCATGCGATTTATCACGAAGCAAAAAGCAAATACGCCTATGCCATAGACCCAGAGACCCTTCACATCAGGCTGAGAACGGCGAAAGACGATATAAATACAGTGACCTTAATATGGGGAGACCCTTTCCATTGGGGAAAATCACCCGATGGAAAGGGCCACATGTGGATGAAGGCCGCAGATGCGCCGCAGATGATGCTGAAAGATTACTGTGACGGTCAGTTCGACTATTGGTTTATCGAGATTAAGCCGGAGTTTAAAAGAACCAGATATGCCTTTTTACTGGATGAAGCATCTAGAGAGCCGATGTTCTATGGCGCTCATGGCCTCGTGTCCATGATCAAGCATCCTGAAATCACCAAGTCACTTGGCGACTACTTCAACTTTCCCTATATCAATCAAGAGGATATTTTCGAGGCACCGAGCTGGGTGAAAGATACGGTTTGGTATCAGATTTTTCCTGAGCGATTTGCCAACGGCGATGCGAGCCTAAACAAACCCCATGTGTTACCGTGGGGCAGCCATAAAGAAGTCACCAACGAGATGCATTTCGGTGGCGATCTCCAAGGGGTCATCGACCACCTCGATTACATCGCGGATTTGGGCATCACCGGCATCTACTTCACCCCGATTTTTGAAGCACCCACCACTCACAAATACGACACCATCGATTATTTTAAGATCGATCCTGAGTTTGGTACCAACGAAACCTTCGGTATCTTAGTGAAAGAGGCGCACCGTAGAGGCATCAAAGTCATGCTGGATGCGGTTTTCAACCACTGTGGCTTTAAACATCCTTATTTCCAAGATGTGGTGAAGCACGGATTCGATTCCGAGTACGCTCAGTGTTTCCACCTTTTAAGAGAACCCGTGATCAACTTTGAGCTCAGCGCATCAGGCTTCCCAGCACACAGAGGTCACATGCATGCAGGCTTCCTCAACTATGAGACATTCGCCTTTACACCTAACATGCCAAAATGGCGCACGGGCAATCCCGTGGCTGAGGCTTATCTCTTAGAGGTAGCAACCTATTGGATAAAAGAATACGACATCGACGGCTGGAGACTGGATGTGTCTAACGAAGTGTCGCACGACTTCTGGCGCAAGTTTAAAAAAGTCGTGAAAGACCTTAAACCGGACCTCTTTATCCTCGGTGAAAACTGGGATGACTCTAGCCCTTGGCTGAGAGGCGATCAGTTTGACTCGGTGATGAACTACGAGTTCACCTATCCCGTGTGGCATTTGCTTTCGCGTGAACCTGAGTTTGCAGACTATGGAGCGCGTCAGTTTAAAGAACACATCAGCAGACTTCTAGTGAGCTATCCGAAGCATATCGCGAAAAACATGTTTAACCTTCTGGACAGTCACGACACGTCACGCCTGAGAACCATGCTGGCAGAGGACGTGCGACTGGTGAAGCTGGCGTTTCTGATTCAGATGAGTTTTGGTGGCTCACCTTCGGTTTACTACGGCTCTGAAATCGGTCTTTTCGGCGTGCATGATGGCAACCGTCAATGTATGGTTTGGGATGAAAGTGAGCAGGATCTAGAACTTAAGGCACACGTGAAGCACTTGATAGCCCTCAGAAAGCAACATCCTGCACTCAGAGAGATGGATCTACACTGGATGGACAGCCGTTTAGAGGATGGCGTTTTGGCCTATGCGAAAAAACAGGGCGAGGAGACGCTCTTCATCTTGATGAACACATCGGAAACAGCAAGAGAAGTCGACCTATATGAACTGTTTGGCGCACTTTCTTATGACGTCTACAATAACCACGCCCTACAAAAAAACACCTCAACTATTACGATGCTCGAACCATTTTCCTTTAGAATCCTAAAATAATATGTTAAAATGAACCTGATGATATCACATTCGGGCTATATGAAAATATAGCCCATAGAGGGATGTTAGAAAGGGGATTTTTATGGAACACATTTTAAAAGGTTTACAACCTGAAAGTGTATTTAGAAATTTTGAAGCATTGACCCAAATTCCAAGAGAATCGGGAAATGAAGCCGCTGTTGCTGATTATTTAGAGCAGTTTGCGAAACAACTGGGACTCCACGTCATCAAAGAAGCTTCGAACAACATCATCATCACGAAACCAGCATCACCGGGATATGAAAACGCACCCACTGTGATTTTACAAGGTCACACGGATATGGTTTGCGTAAAACTCGACACGTTGGATTTTGATTTTAACACACAGCCGATTCCACTGGTGGTGGATGGAGACTGGATTAAGACGAAAGGCACCACACTGGGCGCAGATAACGGCATCGCAGTGGCTATGGCCATGAGTTTACTAGAAGACAAGTCGCTCCAGCATCCTAAAGTCATCGCACTCTTCACCACATCTGAAGAAACGGGTATGGACGGCGTTATGTCACTCGATCCAGAGCACGTGAAAGGCGATATTCTCATCAACTTGGACTCAGAAGAAGAAGGCACTTTACTGGCTTCGTGTGCAGGTGGCGTAAACAATATCACTGAGATCGACATGGAGAAAGTGCCAAATCCTAACGGATTAGCATACCAACTGGTCATCTCAGGTCTTGCAGGCGGACACTCAGGCATCGAAATCGGTAAAAACCGTGCCAATGCCATCAAGCTCATGGGCAGAGTGCTCACGATTTTTAAAGCGCATTTCCCTTACGCCCTCTACGAAATCCGTGGCGGCGAGAAGATGAACGCTATCGCGAAGCGTTGCGAGATGAAATTTACCCTAGATTCAGAATATAAGTACCTCATGGAAGACTTGGTTGAGTCGATCCAAATGACGTTTAATACAGAATACGAAGTGGCTGATTCGGGCATTAAACTCGATGTGCAGCCATGCGATGTACCAGCTTCTGTTTACTCAGAAGCATCGCTGTCGAGACTCGAGAAGCTTTTAAGACTCACACCGTTTGGCGTATACACCATGAGTGCGGGTATGGCAGGCTTAGTAGAATCTTCGAACAACCTCGGCGTCCTCGAACAAAACGGCGACACCATCAAGTTGACCAACGCCATCCGAAGCTCTGTGAAGTCGAAAAAACAAGAACTCAACGAAGTCATGGCACTCATCTGCGAAACCGTAAATGGCAGAAACACGTTAGTGGCGGACTATCCAGAATGGCCATATAAAGTGGATTCTAAAATCAGAGATTTGATGAAAGCCACATATGCTGAGTTATATCAAAAAGAGCTCCACGTAGAAGCCATCCATGCTGGACTCGAGTGCGGTTTCCTTAAAGAAAAAGTCGGCGACATCGACATGATTTCCTTAGGACCAAACATGCACGACGTCCACACGCCGTTTGAGCGTCTAAGCATCGGCTCAACAGCGAGAACGTATCAGTTTTTACTGGAAGTTTTGAAGCGCATAAAGTAAATGACATTTCATAAATCAATAGTTCTATAGCCAAACAGCCTCACCCCTACACATCTCATCACTTGGTCCTCGTACGCATCCTATTATTAAGACCTTCGGTCTCATGGATGCTTCTGCGGAATCGTTCTTGAGATGGATAGGGGTGGGGCTGTTTGGCTATGGATATGATTTATGAGATGGGGGGAGAGGAGAAAGAAGAAAAAGAAGAAAAAGAAGAAAAAGAAGAAAAAGAAGAAAAAGAAGAAAAAGAAGAGAAGAAGGGATATATGAGATGGGGATTGTCTATATTAGAATGATGATCATTAAACCAACATCAATTAGGTTATTTTTTTAACAAGAGATATGATATAGTCTAATTAAATGATATGTAAAGTGTAATGGTCATATCAAAATACATAAAAAATTTAGTCAACCGCAAAGCAGATGGTACCCTCATCGAAGCCTATAGCTATACCTACGATGCGGCGAACCACCAAACGTCTAAGACAGATGCTAAAGGCACAACGACGTTTACGTATGATAAAGTGGGTAGAATCTCAACCATAACAGAACCAAACAGCACCAAAACGGTTTATGCGTATGACAAAGCAGGCAATCGACTAAGCGAGTGGAAATATGTAAGTGGTGCCCTTATCGAGGAGACCAAATACAAATATGATACGACTAATCGTTTGCTGACCACCGATACGAAATCACAAGTAGCAGGCTCAAGCAATCAAGTGAGCTATACTTATGATGCCAATGGCAACATGCTCAGTAAAAAGACTTCTG
>RRZU010726113.1_pt1 | contig 10430 bp, 7 predicted proteins | sample 2165561 | NCBI WGS metagenome assembly RRZU01 (sample SAMN10456909, study PRJNA506462) | wastewater metagenome | isolation source: wastewater sludge | place: USA: Moscow, Idaho | reverse complement strand
GTCCCGATCGCGTTCGTGCCGACAGCCTTCTCCGACCAGTGCCCACCGGGACGGAAGGCGAGCTGATCGGCGCGGCGCAGGATCGCCCGGCCACCCGCCCGCCAGCGGACCGTCCCGTTCGCATCGGCCAGCACCAGCAGGATGTGATCGTCGTCCAGCAGCGGGCCGATCACGCCCCGCACGATCGGCAGCACCGCCAGAATCGCGGCATCGTCGCCTCTGGCGCGGTCCGCGACGGCCGCGGGTTGGTTGACCGGATTCAGGCCACAACGCTTCAGCCGCAACCAGGAGTCGCGGATCACCGGACGCGGCTGAGCGGGCGGGCGCTCTCCGCGGAACCAGGCAGCATGAATCTTCTCCAGCACCTCGCGGTGCGATCTCTCATCCGACGGTACGAATGCAATGTCATACGAGTTCACGGCAACTCACCTTCGCTACCCCATTGACGCGCTGGCGATGCCTCCAGCCTAAGCCGATGTTGCACTTCGTTACAGACCCGGATCGACGCTAGCCAGTGGGCAATCTCCCGGCACGGTCCGGCACCTGCTCTGGTGCGCGGGATCCGATCCGCCTAGCCTCTAGAGACCCGCTACCAGCGGAAGCCTCACACGAGTCGATGGAGATATCAAATGAGTGCACCAACCATTGAAGCCGCAAGCCGGGCCGGCTATTCACGCGCTGATCTGCTTGCCGCCTACCAGCGGATGAGCGAGATCCGCGCATTCGAGGATCGCCTGCACACCGAGAACCTGACCGGCGATATTCCCGGATTCATTCACCTCTACGCGGGCGAGGAAGCCATCGCGGTAGGGGTCTGCGACAACCTGCGTCGCAGCGACTACATTGCGTCCACACATCGCGGACACGGACACTGCCTTGCCAAGGGCTGCGGTATCCGCCCGATGATGTGCGAGATCTTCGGCAAGGAGGAAGGTCTGTGCCGCGGCAAGGGCGGCTCGATGCACATCGCCGATCTGTCGGTGGGCATGCTCGGCGCCAACGGCATCGTCGGCGGTGGACCGCCGCTGATCATCGGGGCTGCGCTGTCGGCCAAGACACTGGGCACCGATGGTGTCGGGGTCAGCTTCACCGGCGACGGCGGCTCCAACCAAGGGACCACGTTCGAGGCCATGAACATGGCCGTGGTGCTGCAACTTCCCGCGATCTTCGTCTTCGAGAACAACGGCATGGGTGAGGCCACCGCGGCCGCCTTCGCCGTCGGCTCCCACGACATCGCCGGACGCGCGGCAGCCTTCGGCATGCCCGCAGTGAAGGTGGACGGCACCGACTACTTCGCCGTCCGGGCAGCCGCCAAGGAGGCTATCGACCGTGCTCGCGCGGGCGGCGGCCCGTCGGCCATCGAAGCGACCTCGGTCCGCTTCTACGGACATTTCGAAGGCGATGCCGGGCTGTACCGCACGCCCGAGCAGCTGCAGGAATTCAAGGACACCATGGACCCGCTCAAGATCTTCCGCAAGAACGTGGCCGATCAGATCGATGCCGCTGAACTCGACGCGATCGACGCGGCCGCTGCCGAAGAGGTCGACGCCGCCGTCGCCTACGCTCGAGCCGCCGCCTGGCCCGATGCGTCCGAGGTAACCACCGACGTTTACGCGTCCTACTGATCGGGAAGGACAGACATTATGACTGCAATGAGTTACCGCGAGTCCATCCGCGCAGCGATCGCCGATGCCATGCGTGAAGACGACACCGTCATCGTCATGGGTGAGGACCAGCGCGGCGGCAAGGGCGGCATCAACCCCGACCCCACCATCGAGGCATTCGGTGGTGTCATGGGTGTCACCAAGGGTCTGTGGACCGAGTTCGGTGATGCCCGGGTCATCGACACCCCGATCACCGAATCGGCGATCATGGGCATGGCGGCGGGAGCCGCCGCGACGGGGCTGCGGCCGGTGGCCGAACTGATGTTCATGGATTTCTTCGGGGTCTGTTATGACCTCATCTGGAATCAGGCATCGAAGTTCCGCTACATGTTCGGCGGCAAGGCCAAGACCCCCATGGTGATGCGCGGCATCATCGGAGCCGGCATCGGGGCCGCTGCCCAGCACTCCGCTTCGCCGTACAACATCTTCACCGCGACCGCGGGCGTGAAGGTGGTCTGCCCGTCGAACGCCTATGATGCGCGCGGCCTGCTGCTGACCTCGATCCGCGACGACGATCCCGTCATCTTCTGCGAGCACAAGGCGCTCTACGACGTCAAGGGCGAGGTCCCCGACGAGCCGTACACCATTCCACTGGGCGTGGCCAACTACACGCGTCAAGGCGACGACGTGACCATCGTCGCGCTGGCCAATATGGTCAACGTAGCCAACCGGGTGGCCGATCAGCTCGCTACCGAGGGCATCTCCGTGGAGGTCGTCGACCCCCGCACCACCAGCCCGCTCGACGAAGAGGGCATCCTCGAGTCGGTGGCTGCGACCGGACGCGTGGTGATCGCGGACGAATCGACAGCCCGCTGCGGATTCGGCCATGACGTGGCAGCGCTCATCGCCACAAACCTGTTCAGCGAGCTCAAGGCGCCGATCCAGCTGATCACTCCACCGCACGCCCCGGTTCCCTTCTCTCCCGCACTGGAGCGCGAATGGTTGCCGAGCGAGGCCAAGGTCGCCGACGCAGTCCGCGCCGTCGTGGGGGCCTGAGCCATGGCAGAGATCAGAGCCATTGAGATCCCCAAGTGGGGTCTGACGATGGAAGAAGGCATGCTCGGCAGCTGGCATGTCGCCGAAGGCACCAGCTTCCCCACGCGCCCGGCGCTGTGCACGATTGCGGCGTCCAAGCTCGCCAACCCGCTGGACGCGCCGTTCGACGGCTTCCTGCGCCGCCAGCTGGCTCAACCGGGCGACACCTATCCGGTGGGGGCACTGATCGCCGTCAGTGCCGAACCCGCGATCCCCGACGCCGAGGTCGACGCGTTCATCGCTGCGCGGCTTGGGCTGCCCAAGCAGACCGCGGATGCGCCGGCCCCGGTCGCGGTCGCCGCGGCACCGGCGCCGGCTGCTCCCCCGCCGACGATGCGGCCCGCCGCGGCGCCGCCGGCACCTGCGGCTCCGCAGCCCGGCGAGCTCGTGGTGCCGCAGGCTCTGGCCGGGGCATCGGCCGACGATGTGCGGGCGACCCCGCGAGCAGCGGCGTTCGCGAAGCTGCATGCCATCGACCTGGGCAAGGTGTCGGGCAGCGGTCCGGCCGGCAGGGTCAGCATTTCCGATATCGAGAAGGCGATCACCGCCGCCGGCGGGCAGTTGGCCGCCAAGCCGGAGTTCGCGCGCCAGCAGGTTCGCCTGCGCTCCCAACGTGATGATGCCGATGTCGCGGCAACCCCGGTGGCCAGGCGCCTGGCAGCCGCCCGCGGAATCAACCTGCACGACTGCCGGGCGACCGGCTCGCATGGGCGCGTCTGCCGGGCCGATGTGGAAGAGGCGATCCGCAAACTGGACGCCGGGCAACCCGCACCGGCAGTTCAGGCAGCGGTGGCCGAGGTCGCGCAGGTCAATGAGGCGACCGCACAGCCACTAACGCCGATGCGCCGCACGATCGCCCAGCGACTGCAGTCGTCCTACCAGACCTCGCCGCACTTCAGGGTGAACACCGAGATCCAGATGGACGCCGCACTCGAGTTGCGCGCCCAGATCAATGCCACGGTGCCCGGCGTCAAGATCAGCGTCAACGATCTGGTCGTCAAGGCGGTGGGGCTGGCGTTGACCCGGATTCCCGAAGTCAATGTGCAGTTCGACGAGGCGAGCAAGACCGTTCTACAGTTCGCCGATGCCGATGTCAGCGTCGCCGTCTCGCTGCCCGAGGGCCTGATCACACCGGTCGTCCGAGCCGTGAACAAGCGTTCACTCGGGCAGATATCGGCTGAGATCAGCGATCTGGTGACCAGGGCGAAGGCCAAGACGTTGACCGCCGAGCAGTTCCAGGGTGGCACGTTCACGGTCTCCAATCTGGGCATGTACGGGGTGACCTCGTTCGACGCCATCATCAATCCGCCGCAGGCAGCGATTCTGGCGGTCAGCGCCGGGGTTCGGCGCCTGGTGGTCGACGACGAGGATCAGGTGGACGTCCACACGATCATGGAGGTCTCGTTGGCCAGTGATCACCGGGTGATCGACGGAGCACTGGCGGCGAGGTTCGTCGCGGAACTGCGCTCGATCCTCGAGTCTCCGGCCCAGATGCTGGTGTAGATCATGACCCGAACAAACGTTTCATCCGACGCATTCGATGTGGTGGTGATCGGAGCCGGGCCGGGTGGCTATGTCGCGGCGATCCGCGCTGCACAGTACGGGCTGCGGACCGCGATCGTTGAACGCGGCGAGTTGGGCGGGGTGTGCCTCAACTGGGGGTGCATCCCGACCAAGGCGCTGCTGCACGGTGCCGACACCGCGCATGCGATCGCCGATGCCGGCCGGTACGGATTCGATGTGCCGGCCGAGGTGGGTTTCGACATGCAGCAGCTGGTGAAGTTCAGCCGCTCGGTGGTGTCCCGGCTGGTCAGCGGGGTGTCGGCCCTGCTGACCGGCAACGGGGTCGAGGTGATTCGGGGCTCGGCTGTGCTCAGCGGCAAGGGCGAGCTCACCGTCACCGCCGACGATCAGCCGATTCGCGAACTGCAGGCCGACCACATCATCGTGGCGACCGGTGCCCGTCCTCGGGTACTGCCGGGGATCACGCCGGACGGCGACCGGATCTGGACGTCCACCGACGCGTTGAGTCCCAAGAAGCTGCCGGAATCGCTGGTGATCATCGGCTCCGGCGCGATCGGTATCGAGTTCGCCAGCCTGTACGGCGCGCTGGGTACCGAGGTGACCGTGCTGGAGGCGTTGGACCGGGTCCTGCCTGCCGAGGACGCCGCCGTCTCGGCGGCGGTGGTCAGGCAGCTGCGGTCCCGCGGTATCCGCTGCGAGGCCGGGGTGACGGTCGGCACGGTGACGGCGGACGGCACCGGTGTGAGCACCACGTTCACGGTGGCCGGTGGAGCATCCGAGACCATTCGCAGCGAGCACTTGCTGGTCGCCGCGGGGGTCGTGCCCAATACCGAGGGGCTCGGCTTGGCCGAACTCGGTGTCGGGTTCGAGCGGGGCTTCATCGCCATCGACGAATGGTGCCGCACGGGCGTGGTGGGGCTCTATGCGATCGGCGACGTGGCCGGCGGTCCGTGCCTGGCTCACAAGGCCAGTCATGAGGCGCTGATCTGCGTCGACCATATCGCAGGAGCACCCGGGGTCCGGCAGCTGGATCGGTGGTTCGTGCCGCGCTGCACCTACAGCCGTCCACAGATCGCCAGCATCGGCCGCACCGAGCAGCAGGCCCGCGCGCTGGGTCGTCCGATCGAGGTGGGAGTCTTCGATCTGGCGGCCAATGGCAAGGCACTGGCTCAGGGTGAAGGCATCGGGTTCGTGAAGACGATCTTCGATGCCGAATCCGGTGAACTGCTGGGTGCGCACATGGTCGGACCCGAGGTGACCGAACTGATCGAAGGATTCTCGATCGCGCACGGCCTGGAAGCCACCGCTGAATCGCTGGCGGAGATCATCTTCCCGCACCCGTCGGTCTCCGAAGCAATGCATGAATCGGTGCTGGCTGCCCTCGGTCGGGCCATCCACTCGATGCCCACGACGGCCCCGACCCCGAGTCAAACCCGAACCGCCCAACTGGTTTGACCCCTCCCCCGGGCGCGCCGGCCATCCCAGCGGCTGCCGGAAGTCGTAGCTGCTGCCGAACCTTCGGCAGCAAGCGCGACTCTCGGCAGCCGCTGTGCTGTGGACTCCTTCAGGTAAGGACGTCCTCAACGGGTCCGGCTGGGATCGGCGGCTAGCCTTGGTAGGAGCGAAGGAAGGTTGAATCATGCCGAAGTTGCGATCCCGCACGACCACAGATGGCCGCAATATGGCCGGTGCCCGCGCCCTGTGGCGCGCCACCGGACTCACCAACGAGGACTTCGGCAAGCCGATTATCGCCATCGCGAACAGCTTCACCCAGTTCGTGCCCGGCCACGTCGGACTGCGCGACGTCGGCACCATCGTGGCCGATGCGGTCAAGCAGGCCGGCGGCATCGCGCGCGAGTTCAGCACGATCGCCATCGACGACGGCATCGCGATGGGCCACGACGGCATGCTCTACTCGCTGCCCAGCCGTGAGATCATCGCCGACTCGGTCGAGTACATGGTCAACGGGCACAAGGCCGACGCACTGGTCTGCATCAGCAACTGCGACAAGATCACTCCCGGCATGCTGCTGGCCGCGCTGCGGCTGAACATCCCGACGATCTTCGTCTCGGGTGGCCCGATGGAATCCGGGCGTCCGATCACGATGGACGACGGCACCCAGTCGCAACGTCTCGACCTGATCGATGCGATGATCAACGCCGTCGATCAGAAGGTCTCGGACGCCGAGTTGTGGCGCATGGAGCAGGAGGCCTGCCCCACCTGCGGTTCGTGTTCGGGCATGTTCACGGCGAACTCGATGAACTGCCTGACCGAGGCGCTCGGCCTGGCGCTGCCGGGCAACGGCACCACGCTGGCCACCCATGCCTACCGCCGCGAACTGTTCGAGCAGGCCGGCAAGACCATCGTCGAGATCTCCAAGCGCTGGTACGACCAGGACGACGAGTCGGTGCTGCCGCTGTCGATCGCCACCAAGAAGGCATTCTCGAACGCGATGGTGATGGACATCGCCATGGGCGGCTCGACCAACACGATCCTGCACCTGCTGGCCGCCGCCCAGGAGGCCAACGCCGGATTCACCCAGGACGACATCGACGACCTCAGCCGCCATGTGCCGTGCATCTGCAAGGTGGCTCCCAACACCAAGAACTACTTCATCGAGGACGTGCACCGCGCCGGTGGCATCCCCGCGATCCTCGGCGAGCTCAACCGCGCCGGGCTGCTCGATCCCGACGTGCACTCGGTCCACCATGATTCGATCCAGGGCTATTTGGACGACTGGGACGTCCGCGGCGGTCAAGCACTGCCGGAGGCCGAACGGCTCTTCCATGCGGCCCCCGGAGGCGTCCGCACCACCCAGATGTTCTCCGCGACCGCCCTGTGGGACACCCTCGATCTGGATGCCGAGAACGGGTGTATCCGCTCCGTCGAGCATGCCTACACCACCGATGGCGGCCTGGCGATCCTCAAGGGCAACATCGCCACCGACGGTTGCGTGGTCAAGACCGCGGGCGTGCCCGTCGATCAGTGGGTCTTCCGTGGCCCGGCCAAGGTCACCGAATCGCAGGAAGAGGCTGTGGACGCGATCCTCAGCGGCCGCATCGAGGCCGGCGACGTGGTCGTGGTGCGCTACGAGGGCCCCAAGGGCGGCCCCGGCATGCAGGAGATGCTCTACCCGACCAGCTACCTGAAGGGCGTCGGGCTCGGCCCGAAGTGCGCCCTGATCACCGACGGACGCTTCTCCGGCGGATCGTCCGGACTCTCGCTGGGTCACATCAGCCCCGAGGCCGCCAGCGGAGGTGCGATCGGCCTGGTCCGCGACGGCGACATCATCGCGATCGACATCCCCGGGCGCACCATCAACGTGGAGTTGAGCGACGAGGAACTCGATGCCCGGCGCACCGAGCAGGACGCCAAGGGCTGGCGTCCGGCCACCCGCGACCGCAAGGTCAGCAACTCGCTGAAGATCTTCGCGCTGCTCGCCCAAAGCGCCGACAAGGGTGCCACCCGCCGCCAGCTCGACTGAGCGTCCGTCGTGGCGATCGGTGCGGGGTTGACTCGACAGCGTTGACTTAACCCCGCGCCAAGATCAGGCTTGCGATATGCGCGCCATGATCGTCAAAGAGTTCCGTGAGCTGGGACGAGACCGCCGGACACTCGCGATGGTTGTCCTGCTTCCGGTGGTCCTGCTGGTGATCTTCGGCTACGCGGCGAACTTCAGCGTCGAGCACATCTCCACCGCGGTCATCGGCAACAATGCCGGCTCCGTCACGGACCGGCTTCCCGACCTGTTCGACGTCACCGAGGACGTCAGCGGCACTGATCCGGTCGAGTTGTTGCGCTCCGATCAGGTGGACGTGGTGATCGACACCGACACCACGCCGATGACCGCCTACGTCGACGGATCGGCGCTGTTCGTGGCCCAGTCGGTGCAGGTCGCGACCGGCAACAGCGGTGGGCTGCTGCGCGCCGAGGTGCTCTTCAACCCCGACCTGTCGACATCGTGGGTGCTGGTGCCGGCCATCGCCGGGCTGGTGATGGCCCTGATCGGCACCATCATCACCTCGATCGGGCTGGTCCGCGAGAAGGAGACGGGCACCATCGAGCAGCTCGCGGTGCTGCCGATCCGGCCGCCGGCGGTGATCATCGGCAAGATCGCACCCTATTTCGTGTTGGCACTGATCGACATCACCATCGTCACACTGCTCGGGTTGTCGCTGTTCGACGTGCCGTTCAACGGCCCGATCTGGGTCTACGCGCTCGGCGCCGCGCTCTTCCTGCTGGCGGTGCTGGGCTTCGGGGTGCTCGCCTCGACCCTGGCCGATACCACCGGCCAGGCCATCCAGACCGCGATGTTCTTCATGTTTCCCCAGATTCTGCTGTCGGGGATGATCTTTCCCCTGGAGGCCATGCCGTGGGGCGTGCGCTGGATCGGCTACGGCCTGCCATTGACGTATTTCATCAAGGTGGCCCACGGGGTTCTGCTGCGTGGCGCGGGTTTCGGCGATCTGTGGCCGAGCCTGCTCATCCTGGCCGCGATGGCGGTCATCATCTTGTCCGTCGCGATCCTGCGTTTCGGCGCCTCCCTGGCCCCGCACCAGCGCCACCAGGCCGGCACGACCGGCAAGCACGTTGCCGCGCGCAGGGCTGCCTGATGTTCGGCGTCCGCAATGTCAGCGTGCATTTCGGCGAGGTCCCGGCCTTGGACGACGTCAGCTTCGACGTGGCGCCTGGCACCGTGAGCACTGTCGTCGGCGGCGACGGCGCCGGTAAGACGACACTGCTGCGGGTGCTCGCCGGGCGGGTGGTACCCGAGCGCGGCACCGTCTCGGCACCCATCGGGCGCGACCTCGGCATGCTGCCGGCCTCGGCCGGCTCATGGGCGAACCTGACCGTGCGCCAGAACCTCGAGTTCGTGGCCTCGGTCTTCGGGCTCAGCCGCAGCCAGGCCGTGGCCCGCAGCAGTGAGCTGATCGAACTGGCCGGGCTGCAGACAGCACATGACCGGCTCGGCTCGGCGCTGTCGGGCGGCATGCGCCGCAAACTCGGTGTGATCATGGCCCTGGTCGGGCACCCCCAGTTGGTTCTGCTCGACGAGCCGAGCACCGGCGTCGATCCGGTCAGCAGGGTCGAACTGTGGCGGCTGATCAGCCGCGCGGCCGCCGAGGGGGCGGCCGTCCTCACCACGACGACCTACCTGGACGAAGCCGAGCGGGCAACCCGGTTCCTCGCCCTCGAAGCAGGGCGGACGCTGCTGTCCGGCGATCCGGCCGAGGCCGTGCGCAGCGCTCCCGGTGCCTTCTGGGTGGCCACCCACCGCGGGCCGGGACAGGCCTGGCGAGTGGGCCGATCGTGGCACTGCTGGGCCGCCACAGCCCCGCCCGGCGCCGAGGTCATCGCCGCGGATCTGCACGACGTCGTGGTGGCTGCGGCACTGCGAGCCAAGCAGGATGCAGCATGAACGCCCTGCTCAGCACCAGATCGCTGCGCAAGAGCTACGGAGATCTCGACGCGGTGCGCGGGGTCGACCTCGACGTCGAAGCCGGCGAGATCGTCGGGCTGCTGGGCGCCAACGGCGCCGGCAAGACCACGTTCATGCGCTGCGCCCTGGGCATCCTCGCCCCGTCGGGCGGTACCTCACTGCTGTTCGGCCGGCCGCCGTCGAGGCTCGGCCGCGCCCGCATCGGGTATGTTCCGCAAGGCCGCGGACTGTATCCCGATCTGACCCCACGCGAGAATGCCCAGTTCTCGGCAGCCGCCTACGGCATCCGGACCGGCGCGACTGCCTCCGCGTCCGAGCGGGCATTGTCGGTCGACAGCTACCCGCGGCGTCTGGTGCGTGAGCTGCCACTCGGCCTGCAACGCCGGCTCGCCTTCGACATCGCCCTTGCGCACGGGCCGCTGTTGCTCGTCCTCGATGAGCCGACCTCAGGGGTCGGGCCGCTGGAGTCCGCCGAACTGTGGGAGGTGATCGGACGGCAGGCTGCGGCCGGAATCGGTGTGCTGGTCACCACCCACACCATGAACGAAGCCGTCCAGTGCGACCGGTTGGCGGTCATGGTCGACGGATTGATCGCCGCTGAGGGCACCGAGGCCGACATCATTGCCGGGGCCACCGTCGTCACCGTCGAGGCCGCCGATTGGCAGGCCGCGTTCGACCGGCTGGTGCAAGCCGGGCTACTGGTGAGCTTGGCAGGCCGAGGAGTGCGCGTGCTCGGCGCGGCGCCCGAGCAGGTACTGACCGCTCTC
>RRZU011806835.1_pt1 | contig 10431 bp, 11 predicted proteins | sample 2165561 | NCBI WGS metagenome assembly RRZU01 (sample SAMN10456909, study PRJNA506462) | wastewater metagenome | isolation source: wastewater sludge | place: USA: Moscow, Idaho | reverse complement strand
TTTTTTTCACCAGAATTTTTAAGGGTCAGGTATTTCATGGAATTCGGTCTGCGCGAGTGGCTGATCGTTATTGGCATCATCGTTATCGCTGGCATTCTTTTCGACGGCTGGCGCCGTATGCGCGGTGGCAAGGGCAAGCTCAAATTCAGGCTCGACCGCAGCTTCGCCAACATGCCTGATGACGACAGTGACCCAGATTTGCTCAGTACGCCACGTGTGGTAAATCGCGACCACGAGCCGCAGTTGGACGAAGACGAACTGCCGTCGATGAGCGCCAAGGACCTGCCACGTCGTCCACGCAACGAGCCGCAACAGGGCGACCTCAATCTGGCTGTCGATGAGCCGGTGCCGACTCTGCTCAACCCGGTCGATGACGAACCCGTCGAACCGAAAAAAGCCGCCAAGCCGGCTGCCGATGCCGCACCGGTAGAAGAGGTGCTGGTGATCAACGTGGTCGCCCGCGATGATTTCGGTTTCAAGGGCCCGGCTCTGCTACAGAACATCCTCGAAAGCGGTCTGCGCTTCGGTGAGATGGACATCTTCCATCGTCACGAAAGCATGGCGGGTAATGGCGAGGTGCTGTTCTCCATGGCCAACGCACTCAAGCCGGGCACCTTCGATCTCGACGATATCGAAGGCTTCAGCACCCGCGCGGTGAGTTTCTTCCTCAGTCTGCCTGGCCCGCGTCACCCCAAGCAGGCCTTCGACGTCATGGTCGCGGCCGCGCGCAAGCTGGCCCACGAGCTGGGCGGTGAGCTGAAGGACGACCAGCGCAGCGTGATGACTGCGCAGACCATCGAACACTATCGCCAGCGCATCGTCGAATTCGAGCGCCGGCAACTGACCCAGAAACGCTGACCCGTACACGAAGTCGAAAGAGAGCAGCCAAGGCTGCTCTTTTCGTTTGAGAGACCGAGCATGACCGACGCCGCCCAACGTATTTCCGAACTGCGCAACGAACTGGACGCGCACAACTACCGTTACTACGTGCTGGATGAGCCGAGCGTTCCCGATGCCGAGTACGACCGACTGTTCCGCGAGCTGCAGGCGCTGGAGGCCGAGCACCCGGAGCTGGTCACGCCGGAGTCGCCGACCCAGCGTGTCGGCGGCGAGGCGCTCAGCGCCTTCGGCGAGGTGCGCCATGAAGTGCCGATGCTCAGCCTGGGCAACGCCTTCGATGAGGACGATCTGCGTGCCTTCGACCGCAGCGTGCAGAACGGCCTCGGCGTACAGGGTGGCGACCTGTTCGGCGGCGGCGCTGAGATCGAGTACAGCTGCGAACCCAAGCTCGACGGCCTGGCCGTCAGCCTGCGCTACGAGAACGGCCAACTGGTGCGCGGCGCCACGCGCGGCGACGGCAGTACCGGCGAAGACATCACCAGCAATGTGCGCACCATTCGCAATGTGCCGCTCAAGCTGCTGGGTGAGGGCTGGCCGCAGGTGCTGGAGGTACGCGGTGAGGTGTTCATGCCCAAGTCCGGTTTCGAGGAGCTCAACGCACGCCAGGCCGAGAGCGGCGGCAAGACCTTCGCCAACCCGCGTAACGCCGCTGCCGGCAGCCTGCGTCAGCTCGACCCGAAGATCACTGCCAGCCGCCCGCTGGAGTTCTGCTGCTATGGCGTTGGTCAGGTCAGCGGCGAGCTGCCGGGCACCCAGGTGGCCATGCTGCAGCAGCTCAAGGCCTGGGGCGTACCCATCAGTCGCGAACTGAAGCTGGCCAAGGGCGTCGAGGCCTGCCTGGATTACTACAGAGATATCGCCGAGCGGCGCATGAGCCTGGCCTATGACATCGATGGCGTGGTGTTCAAGGTCAACAATATCGAAGATCAGCAGCAACTGGGTTTCCGCGCGCGTACCCCGCACTGGGCCATCGCCCACAAGTTCCCGGCGCAGGAAGAGCTGACCGAACTGCTCGACGTGGAATTTCAGGTCGGGCGTACCGGTGCGGTGACGCCAGTGGCACGTCTGAATCCGGTCAAGGTGGCCGGTGTGATGGTGGCCAACGCTACCCTGCATAACATGGATGAGGTGGCACGCCTGGGTGTAATGATCGGCGACACGGTGATCATCCGCCGTGCTGGCGACGTGATCCCGCAGGTGATGGCCGTGGTGCCCGAGCGTCGCCCGGAGAACGCGCGCCCGGTGCACATTCCCGAGCAATGCCCGGTGTGCGGCTCGGCGGTGGAGCGCACGCAACTGGTCAAGCGCAGCAAGGGCAAGGAATCGGTCAGCGAAGGTTCGGTGTATCGCTGCGTCGGTCGCCTGAGCTGCCAGGCGCAGCTCAAGCAGGCGATCATCCACTTCGTCTCGCGCCGTGCCATGGATATCGAAGGCCTCGGCGACAAGACCATCGAGCAACTGGTGGACGAGAAGCTGATCGGCTCGCCGGCCGACCTGTACAAACTGACCTTCGAGCAGATCATCGGCCTGGAAGGCTTCGCCGAAGTCTCCAGCAACAAGCTGCTGAAGGCCATCGAGGACAGCAAGCGGCCGACCCTGGCGCGCTTCATCTATGCGCTCGGCATCCCCGATGTGGGCGAGGAAACCGCCAAGGTGCTGGCGCGCTCCCTGGCCTCGCTGGAGCGTGTGCGCAAGGCACTGCCGCAAGTGCTGACCTATCTGCCGGATATTGGTCTGGAGGTCGCGCACGAGATCCACAGCTTCTTTGAGGATGAACACAATCAGCAGGTGATCAGCGCCTTGCTGGGCGAATGCGGTCTCGAACTGCAGGAAGAGGGTGAGCTGAGCGCCGAGTTCTCGGCCGTCGCCACCCTTGGGGACATGCTCGATAAGCTGAACATTCCGAGTGTCGGCCCCGGAGCGGCGCAGAAGCTGGCGGAGCGTTTCGGCAGTCTGGAGGGTGTGCTTGGCGGCGACTGGCTGGACATGCGTCAGGCCCTGCCGGAGAAACAGGCCAAGGCTGTACGCGAGTTTTTCGACAATGCCGATAACGCCCAGCTCGCGCGCGCTATCGAGCAGCAACTGCGCGATTTCGGCATGCACTGGGAAAGCGAGAAGAAAGTTGCCGAAGGTCTGCCCCTGGCCGGCCAGACCTGGGTGCTCACCGGCACGCTGGAGGTGATGAGTCGCGACGTCGCCAAGGAAAAGCTGGAGAGCCTGGGCGCCAAGGTGGCCGGTTCTGTCTCGGCCAAGACCCACTGCGTGGTTGCCGGGCCAGGTGCCGGCTCGAAGCTGGCCAAGGCCAGCGAGCTGGGGGTGAAGGTGCTGGACGAAGCGCAGTTCCTCGACCAGCTCAAAGTCTACGGTATCGAGGCGTAGGCGCTGTTCGCGAGCAGAACTCGCGCCTGAAGAGGCAGGCGAAGATACGCCGATCTTGTAGGAGCGGCTTCAGCCGCGAAATGACCGGTGCAGGGTAGCTCCAAGGCTCCCGGATTGCATGAATTTAGGTGTCGAACCCAGAATCTGTAGGAGCCGGCTTGCCGGCGATCCTTTATGCAGAAGCATCGCCGGCAAGCCGGCTCCTACGAAAGCGCGGCTCAACCGGCGAAGCGCTGATCCAGATAGGCGATGATCGCCTTGGACTCGTACAGCCAGGTGCTCTGGCCGTTTTCCTCGATGCGCAGGCACGGCACCTTGATGCGGCCGCCGTGCTGCTCCAGTGCCTGACGATGTTCGGCGTTGTTCTTGGCGTCGCGCAGTTGCACCGGCAGGTTGAGGCGGTGCAGGCTGCGCCTGACCTTGACGCAGAACGGGCAGGCGTGGAACTGGTACAGCGCCAGGTTGGCCGTGGCGCGCTCGACCTCGGCTTGCGCCTCGGGGCTGCGCTTTAGCTTGCGCGGGCGGCTGATCCAGTCGGCGAACACGACGAGCTGACCCAGGCCGATACGAAGGGCTTTGAGCAACATCTTTCTAACTCCTGAACGGGCATGCCGCGGGCGGCACTGCAAATGATCTTTGCGGCGTGCCCACCCTCATCCGGCGCTTCGCGCCACCTTCTCCCGGTGGGAGAAGGGTCATCGAAGAAGGCGTCGCTACGCGACTTTCACGCTAAACGGCGACGGCCGTTCACCGAAGTGAGCGGCCGTCGTCTTGAGTGGTGTCAACGAACCAGATTGAGGAATTCGCCGCGGGTCGCCGGGTTGCTGCGGAATTCGCCGAGCATCACCGAGGTGACCATGGAGGAGTTCTGCTTCTCCACGCCACGCATCATCATGCACATGTGCTGCGCTTCGATGACCACTGCCACGCCGAGTGCGCCGGTGACCTGCTCAATTGCTTCGGCGATCTGCCGGCTGAGGTTTTCCTGGATCTGCAGGCGGCGGGCGTACATGTCGACGATGCGCGCTACCTTGGACAGGCCGAGCACCTTGCCGTTGGGAATGTAGGCAACATGGGCCTTACCGATGAACGGCAGCAGATGATGCTCGCACAGCGAATACAGCTCGATGTTCTTGACCAGCACCATCTCGCTGTTGTCGGAGCTGAACAGCGCGCCGTTGGTGACCTCTTCCAGCGTCTGCTGGTAGCCACGGCAGAGGTACTGCATGGCCTTGGCGGCGCGCTTGGGCGTGTCCAGCAGGCCTTCGCGGGAAACGTCCTCGCCAAGCTGGCCAAGGATCGCGGTGTACTGTTGTTCCAGGGACATGGAAAATCCTGTTGGGTATCGAATGGGCGCAGGGTAGGGCGCCGACAGGGGCCTGGCAAGAGTGCCAGGTTCTCTGATTACTCGTCGCGACCATCCATCATGGTGCGCTTGAGGATGATGTATACCGCGCCGGTGCCGCCGTGCTTGGCCAGGCAGGAGCTGAACCCCAGCACCTGCGGGTGCTGGCGCAGCCAGGTGTTCACATGGCTTTTGATCATCGGTTTGCGCCCATCCATGCGCACCGCCTTGCCGTGGGTGACGCGTACGCAGCGAATCTCCAACTTGGTGGCTTCGGCGAGAAACTCCCACAGCGTGTCGCGCGCTTTCTCGACGCTCATGCCGTGGAGGTCGAGGCTGCCGTCGAACGGAATCTGGCCCAGCTTGAGCTTGCGCATCTGACCGTCCTGCACGCCGTTGCCGGCCCAGTACAGCGGGTCTTCAGCGCCAACGTCGATGACGAACTGGTCGGACAGCCCGTCCACCTTGATCTCGCCCTGGCTGATGGTTGCAGCCTGGCGCAGGGTGTTGAACTGTTTACGGTCAGTTTTGGGTTTGCCGGTATCGGCGCGGTCGTGCTTGATCGGCTTGACGCCGCGCAGCTCGGCCTGGAACAGGGAAAAGTCGTCGTCTTGCATCGGTGGCTCCGCGAAACAGGCTGGCATTTTACCCAAATGCCGGCCGTGTAAGCGTAGAAAGACGAATTTGTAGGAGCCCGCTTGCGGGCGATCATCAATTCGATTGAAGAAGAGCATCACCGGCAAGCCGGCTCCTACGGTTTTTGGTGCTGTGTTTTCGGGTGATCAGTCGCGCTTTTTCATCAAGGATGGCGACAGGCTCAGATCGCTGGGGCGACGCAGGCGTCTGCGGCAGCGACGCCAGAAAGCGATCCCGGCCCACAACAGGAACAGGCCGAGCAGCAGCAGGACGGTGGCCTCGCCGGTGGAGTCGTTGAGCGTACCCAGTACCGGCGCGCGGCCTGCCAGCGAGGCGACACCCGCCATCGCCAGCAGAATGCCGAAGGCAGCGAGCAGGGCGCCCAGGCCGGCTCCGATACGCAGGCGCCAGTTTTTCGGCGGGCGTGGACGCAAGCGGCGTGCATCGAAATCGTCGGACAGCTTCATTCCGATTTCCTTTGGCTTATCCCCGGTATGACCGGCTGGTCGCGTCCGGGTTCCGCAGTGCTGGCGATACTGCTTCAGGTTTCACACCAGCGATTTGGCGTGCGGCACCAAGGTGGCGAAATTGTCGCCCAAGGCGATCATCTCGATGCGGTGCACCTCGGCGGCGGCTATCACGCTGCCATCCGGTGCAGGCAGGTCGCGGGTAGCGCAGGCAGCATCGACCAAGGTACAGCGATACCCGTAGTCCTTGGCTGCGCGCACGGTGGTGCTGACGCTCGAATGGGTCATGAAGCCGCAGACGATCAGGTCAAGATGGCCGAGCGCCTGCAGGCGGTCATGCAGCTCGGTACCAGCGAAGGCGTTGGGCAGGCGTTTTTCCACCACGATTTCGCCTGCCAGTGGCGCTGCCTCCGGTAGATGACGACCGCGTGGGCCGCTGGGGTCGAGCAGGCCGCCGGGAATGCCGAGGTGTTTGACGTGAACGATGTCGGCACCGGCACTGCGCGCTGCTGCCAGCAGGCTGGCGATCTCTGCCAGTGCGGGGGCCAGGCCCGGCAGCGCGAGGACGCCGCTGCGGTACTCTTCCTGGGCATCGATGATCAGCAGGGTCGCATTGTTCAGGCTGGCCGGTGCGTGGCCACGACCGGTGAGCTGGAACATGGTTTGCGGATGGGACATCTCGGGCTCCTGGCTGATGGTGATGATTTGCCATTGTCCGCTTGCCAGGGCGCTCTGTGAACCTCTATCTGCGCCAAGGCTTGCTTGGTGCATTATGCCGGAGCAGAATCGGAACTGCCCTGAAGGACTCAGGGTCGTACGCAAAAGGAGTTGCCATGTCACTTTTGTCGCAGTTTTCCCCGCATTTCTGGCTTCTGTTCTCCATCGCCGTTCTGCGCGAGCTGCGCCGTCCTGATGACGATGCACTGCGCAAGAAGCGCGAGCGCTCATGAATGTTCGTTAACCGCTCATTCATGCGCTGGCCACCCGCACTGGGCTAAACTTCCGCACTTTTCACCCGGAGGCCGCCCGTGACTGCTCTCACTACCCGTTTACGTACCCTGCGTGATTACATCCGCTGGGCCGTCAGTCGTTTTCAGGCCGAGCAACTGTTCTTCGGCCACGGCAGCGACAATGCCTGGGATGAAGCCCGCCAGTTGGTGCTCGGCGCGCTGCACCTGCCTTGGGAAATCTCCGACGCCTATCTCGATTGCCGCCTGGAAGACGACGAGCACGCTCACCTGCAGACGCTGCTCAAGCGCCGCATCGAAGAGCGCGTACCCACCGCCTACCTGCTCGGCGAAGCCTGGTTCTGCGGTTTGCCCTTCGTCGTCGATGAGCGTGTGCTGGTGCCGCGCTCGCCGATCGCCGAGCTTATCGACCGTCACTTCGCCCCCTGGTTGCCAACCGAGCCGGCGCGCATTCTCGATCTGTGCACCGGTTCTGGCTGCATCGGCATCGCCTGCGCCTACGAATTCCCCGAAGCGGAAGTGGTGCTGGGCGATCTGTCGTTCGACGCGCTGGAGGTGGCCAACCTCAACATCGAGCGTCATGGCCTGGAGGAGCGCGTGTACTGCGTGCAGGGTGATGGCTTTGCCGGGTTGCCGGGGCAGCGTTTCGACCTGATCGTCTCCAACCCGCCTTATGTCGACGCCGAGGATTTTGCCGACATGCCTGCCGAATACCAGCACGAGCCGGAGATGGGCCTGGCCTGCGGTCATGATGGCCTGGATCTGGTGCGACGCATGCTGGCTGAAGCGGCCGATCACCTGACCGAGCGTGGCGTGCTCATCGTCGAAGTGGGCAACAGCCAGGTGCATGTCGAAGCGCTGTACCCGGAAGTGGATTTCACTTGGTTGGACTTCCAGCGCGGCGGGCATGGTGTGTTCCTGCTGGCGGCCAAGCAGTGTCGCGAGCATCAGGCACTGTTTCGTTCGCGTATCGAAGGCTGATTCGCCGGTGCGCACCAAGGGCTGTTAGAGCGTAGGGCTAAGGCTGATCAGATAAGTTCTTTACCCCTCTCACTTACAGTGGAGGGGGCACTTTCTGTAGGAGCCAGCTTGCTGGCGATGCTTTTTATGGCGGATCGCCGGCAAGCCGGCTCCTACAAGGACCGAGGGCAACGGCTCAACTGAATGGCATTACTTTACGGGCTGATTTTTCGCGGCTTCCGCCGCAATGGATCAGCGTGTGGCGATCCAGATCAGCAACCCCGCCTGAAACAGGCTGAACGCCACCAGGCAGGTGATGGTGAAGCGCAGGCCACTGTCGTCACGCTTGAGACGCTCGAGCCGATCTTCCAGCTTGCGCAGTTTGACGTCCTGCTGCTGCAGCGTCTGGTCGGCCTGCTGCAGCATCGCCGCGGCGTCCAGCAACTCGATGATCTGTACCTTCTCGGCATGCCAGTCGCCATGCAGCGAGCTGACGCGCGGTGCGCTGTAGAAGGGCTTGAGTTGCAACGGGTCGCTGTACTCGATGGTGAAACCCTGCGCCTTCAGCGCGTGGTCACGGCGGGCGCGGGCGGCGTCGTTGAAATTGTCCTTGGTCGGCAGGGCGGCGCCCTCGACCTGGTAGTGCGCGTACTGCTTGCGCGCCCAGGCAATGCCCTGAGCCATGAGAAAACGCCCCAGGCCGCGATTGGCCGGTTCTACGCTGAGGCCCTTGTCCGGGCCGAAGCGAACTTCCTTGCGCTGATGGTCGGCCCAGACCTCCAGCAGGTTTTGCTGGCGATGCAGGCGCTGGCCGGGCACCTGGATGGTCAGGCGCAGCAGGCTCGTGTCTTTGGCGTGGCGTTCCACCCGGCCAAGCTGGACGAAGCGCAGCGGCCGCGGACCGGTTTCCCGGTCGACGGGCAGTGGCGCCAGACGCAGCAGGCTGAATTGCTCGGCTGGCAGGTCCGCCCAGGGATGCGGCGCGGCAGGCGTTTCGCTTGTCGCAGCTTCGGCATCTGGCGCTGGTGCCTGCGGGGCTGGGTTTTCGCTCATGGGCGTCCTGTGTACCGTTCGGTGGCCTTCGATGCGTTATCGGCCATTTTCCTCAGTACTGGAGCGAATGAAGGACAGGATCCGTTCGCCCAGCGCACGGGCCAAGGGTAGCTGCGGATCGTCGTAGGACGCCAGCTGTTCGTTCCAGGGCGCCGGGGTGATGCGCATGACGTGGTTCATGCCGGCGATCATCGCCAGTTCGGCATCGGGCTTGGCCTGCTTGAGGGCTTCGGCGTTGTCGGGGCTGACCTGGGCATCGTGGGTGCCTTGCACGATCAAGGCGGGGATCTGCAGCGCGGCGAAGTTCTCCGCCGGGTCCTGGCGCAGCAGGCTGATCAGGTAGGGCTGCACGCTGGGGCGATAGATCGCTTGCAGTTCCTTGGGCACCTCGGGCTGCAGCTTGCCGCGGATCAGGTTGGCGAGGATGTGCCTGCTCTCGGCCAGGAGCGGCGGCGGCAGGCGCATGGCCAGCTGCATATCCAGCACCTGGCCAACGGGGTAGGCGGGGCCGGCGATGGACACCAGTGCATCGGCCTGGCTGGCGGGCGCGGCCAGACTGGAGATCAGTGCGCCCTCGCTGTGACCGATCAGGATCAGTCGATCAAAACGCGGATCGTCCCTGAGCAGCTTGGCCCAGCCTTCGACATCGGCCACGTAACGCTCGACGCTGAGGTCCTTTTCGTCCGGCGTGGCAGCGCGGCTGGCGGCGACGCCGCGCTTGTCGTAACGCAGGCTGGCGATGCCATTGCGCGCCAGGACCTGGGCCAGCTTCTTCAGTGCATCGTTATGGCCGCCCTCGGGGTTGTTGCCATTGCGGTCGGTGGGGCCGGAGCCAGCGATCAGCAGCGCCACTGGCACCGGCTTGTCGCTTTGCGGCACCAGCAGGCTGCCGTACAGGGTGCCCTGGTCGGTGTCGAGGCTGATGGGTGATTGCTGGGTGGTGTTGGCCTGAGCCAGGCCGGTGATCAGGGTGAGGGACAAGAGTAGAGCTCGTAGCATGATGGGAACAAGGTAGTGGCAGACTGGCGTTGGACGCGTTCGGCTGGCCAAGGTTCGGGCACTTCTAAAAACTAGCTGCGTTATCATCACTGCGTTAGAAAACAGGCTCAAATGCTCATTTACAGCCCGTAAACTCCGCTTTTCGCCTGTTTTCAGCCTTGTGCTGACTGCCTCGCTTACGTTTTTAGAAATGCCCGTTCGGGGTGAACTGCAAGTTATCGGCAGGTATACTCGCCCACCTTGTGAATCGGGCCTGCGCAGCGCCGGGCCTGAGCTGAATTTCGCGGAGCGTCTTCCCATGTCCGGCAATACCTACGGCAAGCTGTTCACCGTCACCACCGCTGGCGAAAGCCATGGCCCGGCGCTGGTCGCCATCGTCGACGGTTGCCCGCCTGGTGTCGAGATTACTCTGCAAGACCTGCAGCGCGACCTCGATCGCCGCAAGCCTGGCACCAGCCGCCACACCACGCAGCGCCAGGAAGACGACGAGGTGGAAATCCTCTCCGGCGTGTTCGAGGGCAAGACCACCGGCTGCTCCATCGGCCTGCTGATCCGCAATACTGACCAGAAGGCCAAGGACTACTCGGCGATCAAGGATCTGTTCCGCCCGGCCCACGCCGACTACACCTACCACCACAAGTACGGCATCCGCGACTACCGTGGCGGCGGCCGTAGCTCGGCGCGGGAAACCGCCATGCGCGTAGCCGCTGGCGCCATTGCCAAG
>RRZU013180821.1_pt1 | contig 10433 bp, 9 predicted proteins | sample 2165561 | NCBI WGS metagenome assembly RRZU01 (sample SAMN10456909, study PRJNA506462) | wastewater metagenome | isolation source: wastewater sludge | place: USA: Moscow, Idaho | reverse complement strand
GTGTCTACTGTGTATTTTAGGGAATGCAAGGCTCGCAAAGCATTTACTAATTTTTGCCCCCAATACATTTTAAAATTCTCCGTACAGACATATAAGGCATCATTCATGTTTTCCGTGATACCGCGCTCAAATATAGTTACAAAATTCTTTAAATCCTGATAAATATCGGCTAAGTCTTCACTAATATTGGCAGAAATAGGAGTTTCGCTATATTTCATATCTTGAAGAAAAACCTCGAGGTAAGTATCATTAACGCCAAAAACATGATTCAATTTAGATATAATATAATTGTAATCATGCTCTGTTACAGATATTTCCGGCTCATCTTCGTTCACAGTGTCTGTTTCCGGAATAAGGGATGCTTTAAGATAAAGGAGTGGGAGTATTTTAGTAAGTTTATCCGTCAGTTCTGTTTCAGGAATATCATCATCAAAACTCTCAATATATGCGCAGAACTGTACTGCAACTGTCACAAATTCGATAGAATCGCGTGAGTAAACTATTTCTTTCAATTCATCTGCCATATTTAAAGTATTACTTTTTCCAAAAACAAATTTAAGGGGTTATTTATGAAAAACGAAATGGACACAGATAAAAATAGCTGTGCCCATCGATATTATCATTTATTCCCGGATTATTCCGGTTTGTTCTCGTCGTTTATGATCTCAGAAATATCTTCTTCCTTAATTTCCAGTTCAACATTCTTCGGAGGCTCTTCCGCTTGTTTCAGCAGTTCTTCCGAACGGGATACCCATTGACGTTCACCGAATACCTTTTTCAGATCGTCGGAGAAGATTACCTCTTCGGTAATCAGAAGGTTTGCTAACTTGCTATGGCCATCGGAATGTTGACGGAGCAATTGTTTGGCACGCTCGTATTGTCCGTTGATCATATTCTGCACCTCTTTGTCAATAAGCAAGGCTGTTTCTTCGCTATATGGTTTTGTAAAGCCATATGCTTCACCTGATGAATCGTAGTAACTCAAATTTGGAAGTTTCTCGCTCATGCCAAGAAAAGTGATCATTGCGTACGCCTGTTTGGTTACACGCTCAAGGTCGTTGGCGGCACCCGAGGATATATGTCCGATGAATACTTCTTCGGCAGCACGTCCTCCCAATAAGGCGCACATCTCGTCGAGCATTTGCTCTTTTGTGGTGATCTGTCTTTCTTCGGGCAGGTACCATGCAGCACCTAATGCTTTGCCCCGAGGAACAATCGTTACTTTCACCAACGGGTTGGCATGCTCCAAGAACCAACTCAATGTAGCGTGTCCGGCTTCATGAATGGCGATTGTTTTCCGTTCGTCCAGAGTCGTAATTTTATTCTTTTTCTCCAGCCCGCCTACTATACGGTCTACAGCATCGGTAAAATCTTCTTTTTGTACTACTTTTTTGCTTTTGCGGGCAGCTATCAGTGCGGCTTCGTTGCATACATTAGCTATGTCTGCTCCCGAAAATCCCGGAGTTTGGCGCGCAAGGAACTCCACATCCACGGTGTCGTCTATTTTGACAGGGCGCAGATGTACTTTGAATATTTCTTTTCGATCATTGAGGTCAGGAAGGTCGACTGTGATCTGGCGGTCGAAGCGTCCTGCACGAAGCAATGCCTTATCCAAAATATCGGCACGGTTGGTAGCGGCAAGTATTATGACTCCGCTGTTTGTTCCGAAACCATCCATTTCAGTCAATAGCTGGTTTAGTGTATTTTCTCGCTCGTCGTTAGAACCCATATTCAGATTTTTTCCACGGGCGCGTCCGATAGCATCTATTTCGTCAATGAAGATAATACAAGGCGATTTCTCTTTTGCCTGTTTAAATAAGTCTCTTACGCGTGATGCTCCCACGCCGACAAACATTTCCACAAAATCTGAACCTGATAATGAGAAGAACGGTACATTCGCTTCTCCTGCAACTGCCTTTGCCAATAAGGTTTTCCCTGTTCCCGGAGGGCCTACAAGCAGTGCTCCTTTCGGTATTTTACCTCCGATTTCAGTATATCGTGAAGGGTTTTTCAGAAATTCTACAATTTCTTCAATCTCCTCTTTTGCTTCGGATAATCCGGCTACATCCTTAAATGTAACCCGCAGATCCGATCCTTTATCATATAGCTGTGCCTTGGATTTTCCTACGCTGAAGACTCCGCCTCCGCCTCCACCACCAGCCCCGGACATACGGCGCATCATGTATATGAAAAGGCCGAATATCAGGATAATTGGCAGGAAGGTAAACAAGATTTCACCCGCGCTCGTACTGGTTTCGTAACTTACGTCGATATCGTATTTATGCTCAGCTCTTACCTTATCGTAAAAATCGGAAAATTTGTCAGCCGACGGAATTTTCACAAGAATAGAAGGGTTGCTACCTGCACGTTCCGCGTCGGTTTTATACACATTTTTTACCGAATCGGTACGCACATAGGCTTTTAGCGTATTGTTCTTGTTGTCAACAACGATCTTGCTTATGCTATTGCCTCTTACATAGCCTTGAAAATCAGACCAAGGCACTTCTTTCGTAACACTGTTGTCTGTGAAGAAGTACATGCCGATAATGGCTCCGAATACCAGCAAATAGATCCAGTACAGATTGAAAGGCATTTTAGGGCGGTTAGTGCCCGGACCTTTAGGTTTATTATCTCCTTTGTTATAATCGTCCATAAAAAAATATTACAACTTGTTAATCGATATCCGGTATAGATTCTAATTTAGCATCAGCCCACAAGTTTTCTATATTATAAAATTCGCGGAGCTCCGGAAGAAACACATGTACAATGACCGTACCATAATCTATTCCTACCCAGCGGCCTTCGCGCAATCCGTCGATTGATATAGGGCGTTCTTTTTCTTTCTTTTTCAACGATTCTACTATCTCATCTGAAATGGCAGATACCTGTGTCGGCGTATTTCCTTCGCATATTACAAAATATTGACAGATAGTTCCGGGAAGGTCTGTCATATCTACTATTACAATATTCTTAGCTTTCTTTTCTTGGCATGCAGCCACAATGTCGTTTACTAAATATTTTACTTCTTTCATTCGCAATTTTAAAAGTCAATTATAAATAAGTTACAAATATACTCCGATTTTTTGAACAAAACGGGCATACTTACTAGAAGAACAAATAATTAAGTGGTTTTTGTTTAGCTAAAAGCTTATTTTACCTATTATTATAGCTTTTAAAACAATGTTATCTATCTAAATATTTTATATCTGTAATCTCAATAACAAAATAATATCTATTTTTATATTAGTATCTATATTGTAATGTGACAGGAAAACAGATATGAAAAAGAATGGGTGGGTATTATATCCCAAATCGGTGCTAAGTAATGCGACGAATGCTTTTGAGTGGTTGCGTCTGGAGGCTGAGAAGTTCAATATTGATCTGGAGATTCTATTCTTCGAGGACTTTCAGATTGTGTCGGGGAGAAGCAATCGTGTGCTATACGAAAACAGAGAGATGGCGTTGCCCTCTTTTATTATAGTCAGAGGTTATGAGTTATTGCTATCGCGTCACTTTGAGCTATTGGATATCCCTGTCATAAATTCTTCACAGTCTATGGCTTTATCCTTAAACAAGATGAAAACCCATCAGATTTTATCCGCCAATCAAATAAATACGCCCGAAACAATATATAGCCCCATTGCCAATTACACTTATCGAGGCTTAAGTGACTATTTTAAAAATGAGAGGTTTGTTATAAAAGGACTGGAAGGATCGAGGGGTGCAGATGTTTTTCTGGTAGAAAGTCAACGTGAGCTGGAAAATGCCATACAGGCATGTAAGGGCTATTGCATGGCTCAACAGTTCGTTGGCTCGAGCTATGGAAAAGATGTCAGAGCCTGGGTTGTGGGCGATGAGCTTGTGGCAAGTGTTCTGAGATACTCCGATGTGTCGTTTAAGTCTAATTTTTCGCAAGGAGGCAAAGTGAAATTATACGATATGACAGATGAAGAAAAGGCGTTGGCTGTGCAATCGGTAAAATCATTGGGGCTTGAATTTGCAGGAATAGATTTATTATTCGGTGAAGATGGGAGTTTCACCGTTTGCGAGATCAACGGGAATGCCGGATTCAGATCGATTGCCAGTATCTCGGAAAGTGATATTCCTTACAGGCTGTTCGAATATATTTATAATACTTACTTGTAGATCGAGCTTTAAATCAGTGATATACAAAAAAAAGAAATTAGAGCAATAATTTTATCACCCTAATCTCTTCTATATTTGTTCGTTTTTTAGCCTATTGCAAAAATCCGATCTTTAATACTCGTCTTCGTTAAAGAAGAAATCTTCTTTACTTGGATAGTCGGGCCAAATATCTTCGATCGTATCAAATATCTCGTCCTCGTCCTCTATTTCCTGTAAATTTTCAATTACCTCAAGAGGAGCTCCTGAACGTTGAGCATAGTCGATCAACTCTTCCTTTGTTGCAGGCCATGGTGCATCTTCTAATTTCGATGCCAGTTCTAAAGTCCAATACATAATATCTTAGTTTTAGCAGTTTGCCGTTTTTTATAATTCCGCAAAAATAATATTATTTCTTATATTAAGCTCTGATTCCAAAATATTTCTTTCCCTTTTTTGTTACTTTCTTTTCTGGCCAGTAGGAAAAAATAATCCGACAATCTATTTATAAACATAAGTATTTGGTCATCAACAGGAAACTCGTCCTTGACTCTGTATATGCAACGCTCAACCCGTCGGCATACCGTACGGCATATATGTGCTCTGGACGCAGATTCGCTTCCTCCGGGCAAAACAAATTGGCGGAGAGGCGGCAGTTCGCTGTCCATCCGGTCCATTTCACCTTCGAGCAAGGCGATGTTATTCTCTGTGATTATACTTGCTGCTTTGGGTGGAATGGCTTCGGTCTCTGTGGCCAGATACGAGCCTACTGTAAATAATTTATGCTGAATGAAAGAAAGAACTTCCAGATCATGCTCGTCATCCACCTGCTGCATAAGAAACCCAACGAAAGAGTTCAGTTCGTCGGTTGAGCCATAGGCTTCGAGTCTGATATGCGATTTTGCTACGCGTTTGCCCCCAACAAGGGAAGTCTGTCCTTTGTCTCCCGTCTTAGTATATACTAAACTTTTTTTCATCACTTTTTTACTTTAAAAACTTATTTTGTATTCCCATCTGTATAGTGTTTTATCAAAAAACACGATGCCTATATTAAACAGATCCAGAACCACAGTTCTCGAGTCCATATTTGTAATACCTTTCCATAACGTTTGATTCCGTTTCTTTGTTCGGATACCTTTGACAATTATAAATGTTTTTTCGCAGATAATATGCGATATATACTCGATAATACTGTCTGGTAATGGGAAACTATTTAGATCGATGAATATACAATCAGGTTTATGATCCGGAATGATGAGCTTTTCGCCCGGGTGTAATGTGATATCTTTATCCCATACGGCGTACAATCTTTTTGCCTCATCGCATTTCTTTGCAGACGGTTCCACACAAGTGCAGATAATATTGCTTGAGGGTGCTGTAAGAAATAAGGTTCTTATGCCGTACCCAGAACCGATTTCGAGTATATGTTGCGCCGAAAAATAATTTACCAGCCTGAAAAAGAACTTATCCTCTTTCGACAACGATAATTTTCTTGCATGGGCACTTTCCAGTGCATACCTTATATCCTCATAAGCATGGTAAGGGGTCTTTTCCTCAATAACTTTGGTGATCAGATTAAATACAAAGGGTGAATGGATGCCGTGGCCCCTGTGATGACGGATTTTATATAAAAGTTTTAATCCCGCCCGGGTAAACTTATATATGCGTGGCATATCAGAATAATTTGACGTAATATGTTAGTTTGGCAGACATTACCCTGTTGGCAGAACGGGAAAATACATCCGATTTGGTATTGTTGTATATATCTCCCAATCCAAAAGAATATCTTCCTTCCAGAGCAAAATTACCTATCCCCGACCTGAATTCAATACCCATTCCGACGATCAAGCCATAATCTATTTTTTTGTCCGCCATGCGGTAATATTGATGGGTGGCCATGGTAACGGGTACATCTCCGCTTGAAAGATAATCAGCCAGAGCTTGGTTCATTTTTTCACTGTCGCTCATCAGGAAGCTGATTTTAGGGCCTAGGTTTAGTATAAATCTCACTTTATTCCCGAAATAGATATGAGTCAGAAATGGAAGCTCGAGATAATTCAACTGGTGAGAATGCGCATATATCGTAGTGTTTCCCGAAGTGTCGAAGCTTTCTTCCCAGCCTTGTTGACTATAGTTTAATTCGGCTATAAATCCCAAATGGTTTTCGGAGAGGTAGCGGACTGCAACACCTCCATGATATTGAAGCATGTCTTTAGTGCTGGGACCTCTGCTCAGCCTTGTAACCTGAAAGTCAACCGATGAAAATGTAGGGCCAAAGCCAACCCCTACGTTCCATTCGGGCTTGAATTCTTTCTCCTGGCCATAAGACAATAGGGTAATAATTGAAAAAATCAGAACAAGAATATATCTCTTTATCATTATTTGCTAATATCTACTTTTTCTATTCCGGAGTTTGTTTTATAATGAACGAAATACAAACCGTTATTGATATATCCTCCGCCTTTGCCATTTACACGTTCAAAGTTTATGGCAGACTGAAGTGTTTGCACCTCCATTTTTGTCAGATTTGACTCAAATTCACTTCCATATTGTTTCAGAGCAGTCAGGAAAAACAGACCTGCATCATAGCCCAAATAACCCCATTTAGGATATGAGTTGATCATGTTTTTGCCATACCACGATTTGTATTCTTCTGCCACATCTTGTACTTCTTTTTGTTGATCGTCCAAGAAGAAAATACTATAGATGTACGAATCGAACTTGTGTAAAGCCTCAGTGTGTTGCGTGTAAGCCTGCCACTCAGGGTAGCCGAACAGCGATACTGACGATGAGTTGAGACGTTCTACCGTAGCTGATATTTTTCTTAATGTAGCTTCGGAAGAAGAAGACGGTACCAGTATGTTTCTTCCTGACCTTAAATTAGCATTGATATTTTCAAGTAAGTTTTCCGAGCCGGTTACGGTCTTGTATTGAATACTGGATTTGGATAATCCCTTTTTCAATTCATCTGTAAAGTCGGATTTGTCATCAGATCCTGTTTCCGAAACAAAAATAATATTGTAGTCACTGAATTTCTTTGCGAAAGCTGAAACTATTTCATCATAAAGATTGGAGTGTGATGTTGTCATCTGAAGCAGATCCGGATTACTTTCTATTGAGCTGCTAGATCCGAAAGGTATCACATACTTTATTCCTGTCTTTTTCGAAAATTTAGACATCATCTCTATCTGCTGCTTGGATACTCCGCCTATCATGAGATGAAGATTCTTTACCTCATTTGTGGCAAGCAGGCTTTCCAGTTTTTTTGTGTTCTTTTCAGCACCTATGTCGAATGTATAAACTTCTGCATTCAACCCCTTTGCTTTCATGTCTCTAAGAGCCAGTAAAAAACCTTCATAATACTCTGCCAACTTATCTTTCTGGATGCTGCTACTAGCGTCAGTGAACGAGAAAAATATCCCTATTCGCGCAGTTTCTCCTTTCGAAACTTTTTCTGCTACCACTTGCTGTTCTACAGGCTTACGATTGTCGTGATTCGGCAAGGATGTCTTTCCGGGAATATTCAATGTTACCCCTTCTTTCAGTCCGCTTTCTTTCACGGAAGGATTTGCCGCCAAAAGTGATTCGACCGAAACATTGTATTTTTTACTGATACTGTATAATGTTTCTCCCTTTTGTACATTATAGGTGCTTGAGGCGTTTGCAACAGCATCAAACTTGGGGATCTTTATTGTTTTGCCTATTTTAAATGAATTTTCATTTAATCCCGGGTTTGCATCTTTGACATCATCTACAGACACATTATACATATGGGCAACGGAATAAAGAGTTTCTTTAGCCTCTATCAGATGATTGCTGTATCCAGATATGCTTTTACCTTTCAGTATCCGTAGTTTATCACCTGCTTTGATCCCTTTTTCAGCGTTAGGGTTCATTGCGTATATCTGTTGAACTGTCGTGTTGTATTTGGCAGCAATAGAGTATACTGTTTCACCTTTAGCAACGGTATGAGTTATAATATCGTCACAGGCAGCCTCCACAGAGAAAGATGCTGTATGTAAAGTAGCAGCATTAGCAAAGAATACCCCGAGAGAAGCAGCTGTCAGGACAAGCGTTAATAGAAATACCTTCTTTAGATTCATGCCAATATAGTTAAGTATAATACGCAAAAATACAAAAAATGAGCATTATCCAATTATTATTGCCGATACAAATCCAATTTAGTAGTCAATAATATTTATTGTGCCAATATCATTTTACGTATCTTATCCTTAATGGAGGATGCAATACAAAAACGTTTTATCTAATCTTGTAACGAAAACCTTTGGTTATAAATTATTGTTTTATCTTTGCGTTTACACGAAAGCATCCTAATTTATGGCTTTAAAACAGCAATTACAACTCAAACAACAGCAAAAGCTGTCACCTTTGCAGATGCAGGTTATTAAGTTAACCGAATTGCCTGTGCTTGAGCTTGAAGAGCGTATAAAGCAGGAGTTGGAAGACAATCCTGCTCTGGAAGAAGGTCTTGAGCGAACTGATGATGTTTCGGAATACGATGATGATCTCGCACCTGAAGATGATACCAATATCTCTCAGGAAGATCTGGTCTTGGGTGATTACATGAATGAAGAGGAAATTCCTGATTATCAAATACGTAGTGGCGGCGATCAATCGACCCGTGCAGCTGATATCCCGTTTTCTGTAGCTGGGTCTTTGCATGAATACCTGCTTGAGCAGCTTGGCGAATGCGAACTCGATGAGGAGGGTAAAAAAACGGCAGAATACATCATTGGCAGCATTGAGGAAAATGGATATCTCGATCGTTCCTTGTCTGCCATTTCTGATGATCTTATTTTTCAGCAGAATTTAGATGTTCCCGTTTCCGAGTTGGAAGAATTATTGAAGGTTATTCAGGAGTTTGAACCTGCCGGAGTAGGAGCTCGTAATTTGCAGGAATGTTTGCTTCTTCAGTTAAAAAGGAGAGACAAATCGGATGAGGTAGATAATGCCATTCGGATTATCTCGGATTATTTTGACGAATTCTCTAAAAGGCATTATGAGAAAATAATCAGGCAGCTGGGCATCAACGAGTCCGAATTGAAGGATGTAATACATGAAATAACCACCCTGAACCCCAAACCGGGGAATACGTGGGGCGATTCTTTGTCGACAACGTTGAGTACTATTATTCCCGATTTCATTGTGGAATCATATAACGGAGAATTATTCCTTACACTTAACAACAGGAATATACCCGAAATGCGAGTGAGCCGTGAATATTCAAACTTATTGAAGGGATACGCCGACAACAAGGATAGCATGTCTGCGGATAATAAAAATGCTGTGCTGTTTGTCAAGCAAAAACTCGATTCGGCGCGATGGTTTATTGAAGCCATTAAACAACGGCAAGACACTTTGCAACGGACAATGGAAGCCATCATGAACTTGCAATACGATTTTTTCCTTACCGGAGAAGAGGCGCAATTAAAGCCGATGATACTGAAAGATGTGGCACAACGTACGGGCTATGATATTTCCACTATATCGCGTGTGAGTAACAGTAAATATGTGCAGACGAATTTTGGCGTTTATTCCCTTAAATATTTCTTTTCGGAGTCGATGCAAACCGACACGGGCGAAGAAATATCTTCGAGGGAGGTTAAGGCTATTTTGAAGGAATGCATAGAAAACGAGGATAAGAAGAAGCCTCTGACAGATGATAAACTGTCGGAAATACTAAATGAGAAGGGTTATATAATTGCCCGCCGGACAGTAGCAAAATACAGAGAGCAAATGAATTTCCCTGTTGCTCGCTTGAGGAAAGAAATATGATAGAAGAAAAAGATAAAGAAAAAAGAATTGATGATGAGATGATAGTTTCAGACTCTCTTCGCTATGAACAATCAGAAAAGAAAGAGTCGATGCTCGCCCGCATTATTTCATTTGTGTTGCATCCTCTCTTCATGGTGGTCTATGTTATTACTTTTATATTTATATATACAGATTTCAAGTTCTTATACGGGAATCAGTTTATTCAATTTATAGCCCCGGCTTTCTTCTTATCCTGTGCCATCCCCGTTAGTGGGATTTATGCATTGAAGGTAACGAAACTGATTACAGATTATCAATTCAGAAAAGGGGAACGGTTCTTGCCTTTCTCTGTTTTCTTCTTTTCTTATGGGCTTCTTTTCTATTATTTCTTTTCGGCAAAATTGACTATCTGGTTTTTGGCTGTTTTGGCAGTCCCTATGATATTGTTTCTTATATATATTTCCCTATCCACATTTTGGAGGATCAGCGTTCATATGATGGGCATCGGAGGGCTTATTGGTAGTATTATGTCAATT
>RRZU010044628.1_pt1 | contig 10433 bp, 9 predicted proteins | sample 2165561 | NCBI WGS metagenome assembly RRZU01 (sample SAMN10456909, study PRJNA506462) | wastewater metagenome | isolation source: wastewater sludge | place: USA: Moscow, Idaho | reverse complement strand
TTCTTCGGGCTTTGTCTGCCGTTCCTTTGCCAACAAGGCGGCTTTGCGTTCCTCGATACGTTTATGGCGTTTCTCATACACCTCATTATATCCACTTTCAATTTCGGCGAGCGTGTCGGGCATGTGCTTACGGGCAAAATCGAGCAAGAGGGTGGCAGTAGCGTTATTGCCGTATGCGCCTTTGAAGTTGTCTATCAAGAAATCCCTGCGGATAACGGCTTTCTGCTTGGCCGTTAGGTTGGCGATGATGTTCATCTTTTCTTCGTCCTCAAGGTGTTGGTAGGCTTTTTTCTCCCCGATACCGAATACCCCGAAGTGTTCCCTGCGGAGAGACGACAGCAGGAAGAAATATATCATCTTTTCCTCGTCCTGCGTGAATTTGCTTTCGGACATATCGACGTCCAAAATCTGTTTCTTAGCGTCTGCAACGGTTTTCTCGACGGCTATTTCCTTGTTACGTTTGTCCTGCTTCTCCAGTTTTTCCACCGGGGAGAGTTGTTTTTCGGTAGCCATGTCCGCATTGGCGGCAGCACTTGCCATGTAACACAGCGTAATTTCTTTCTGCCCGATGCAGATATAAAACGTGAGTTCGCCCGTATCGATTCGTTCATGAATTGACTTGCATTTTTCCATATAGTTGCTGAAATCCTGCTCGTACTCCTTGTATGCCTCCTCGTATTCCTCGATAGTGTCGTATTCTTCCTTTTCGGGTGCTACCGGCGTTTCGGGGTATGCCGTGGCATAGGTATTGAGGTGCTCGACCTCGTACCCCATAGCGGTAAGGCGTTCCACCGCAAGCATGTTATTGTTGAAATCTTGGTAGCCCAATGATACGGAGGGGTATTGTTCCACAAACTGCAAGGCTTTCTCCACGAGATAGGAAGCGTTCATTTCGGCCAGACAACTCCGATTGGCGCAATTTCCGCAACCACCCTCGCAGAACAACATCATGTTGTTGGTATTGTGGGGGCATGAGGCGCATAGGGTCTTGTCGAATGCGTAACGGCTAAGGTCTGTCGTGAAATCCCGTTCGATAAACTTTGCCACCTCGGCGGCTTTCAGTCCTCGCCAACAGTCGTACAACATGCTGTCGCTGTCTTTCAAATGTTTGTAGTACACCTCTTTTTGAATATCCGTACCGTATCGGCAAATCTCACTCGCCACGCTGATTGTAATTTCGTCCTTTTCCAAAAGTTCGGCTATTTCGGGTATCAGTGAGACGAATTTCAGACGGGTACGGATATAGTTCTCGTTCTTGCCGAACTGCTCGGCCAATGACTGCACATCATAGCGACCGCTCTCCATAAGTTTTTGGTAGGCGTTGGCTTCCTCTATGGGGGTAACGTCCTTGCGCTGCAGATTCTCCGTCACGGCCATTTCGGCGGCGGTCTCGTCCGAAACATGCAAGATGACGGCTGAAATCTCGGTCAGTTCTACCATAAGGGCGGCACGATACCTGCGCTCTCCGAAAACAATCTCGAAGCGGTCGGTGTCCGCAATGGGGCGCACGCCGATAGGTTGCAACACTCCCTGCTGACGAATACTCTCGGCCAGTTCGGCAAGGCTCACCTCGTCAAAGTGCTTGCGTGGGTTATAACTGCTCGGCTGAATATTCATCAATGCAACCGATACGATGTTGTTCTCTACTACTGATTGAATGTTTGCTGTTTCCATAATTCATAAATTTTAATTTGTTATTACATTAGATTGTTTGATTACTATTGTCTTTATTGTGCGGTGTCAAACTCGTACTCCTGCGGATTGTCGTACCCGTCGAACACTACCCGAAAAGTGTCAAAGTCCTTTCTGCCCGCCAGTCTGACGGTATCTCTTTTCCCGATGAAATAGGGTTCATTCATTGTCCGAAACGGTGCGCCGAGCGTTATCCTATCCACCAACGTACAAACTTTGTCGGGTTGTTCGGGCATGATATAACCCAGTGCGTACTCGTTATAAACTACCAATTTGATTTTATCCATATCGCTGTCAATTTTACGTTGTTTTTTCTTTCCCTCCTTTCGGTTCCTTTCTCTGCCTGAACCGCTTTGAGGTTTTACGGATGCGGTGCACGGCTGTCGGTACAGCTTCATACGACGGCTTTTCCTGCCAATTACTCTTTCGTAGAAAGGAAGAATTTGCAGGAAATGCACTTCAAGCCGCCGTATCAAGCGCGACAGCGGACCTTTGCATCTGATAAAACACAACGGTGACGGCAGAGAATGAAGCCGGGAAAGCGGTAAGGGAATCGGTAGAAAAGGGATATGCCCGTCAGGGTTAGAATAGGGATAAAACGGGCCATGTGCCTGTACTTGCGGGCAGGTAAAAAAGAGAAAGATGGTAAGACTATAAAGGAGGAATGCGCCCTATGGAAACAGCGGGCGGATAAAAAAGGACGCATGGCTGCCGTCTCCGGGGTGGGCAGACGCGGTAGCCATGCCTGTGTTTATTGTTCGTTCTTCTCCAGATACTCTTTCATTGCCTCGTTCACGATGTCTTTCAGCGACATGTTCTTCTTGATGGCGAGGAATTTCATACGGGTATGAATGCTTTTGTTGATGACGAAGTTGCAATGAACCGCCGTTTCTTTTTCCGTGGGGGCTGCTACCGGCTGTTTTCCGCCGGTAGTCTTTTTCGTGGGTGACAGCAACCCGTCCAGTCCGCCTTTCATGCTGTCTTTCAGTAAATCGCTCTTGCTCATATCGGGATTATTTTAATTTCAGTACCTCTTGCGCCAGTGCCATGTAGTCCTTGGCTCCGTTGCTGTTCCTGCTATACTCGAAGATGTTCTTGCCCTTTATGGGAGCTTCGGCCAAAGATACGTTATCCCGTATAACGGTCTTGAACACCTTTTCGCAGAATGAATCCTTGACGAGTTCGGCCACACTTTTGTTCAGTGTCTTGCGTTTGTCGAACTGGGTAATTACAATGCCACCAATAGCGAGTTTCGGATTCAGGCGTTCCTGGACGGTGGCAATCACATTCATGATCTTGGCCATGCCGCGCATGGCGAGGAATTGTGCCTGTACCGGGATAATCAGGTAGTCTGCGGCGGTAAGGGCGTTCAGCGTCAGCAACCCCAACGAGGGCGGACAGTCGATAAGGATATAATCGAATTTCCGGTTTTCGAGCAACTTGCCAATCAGGCCGTTCAATATCAGTTCCCGTCCCGGCTCGTTGATGAGTTCTGCCTCGGCAGCCGAGAGGTCGAGGCAGGACGGTACGACGGTTACACCTCCTGCCGTTTCAACTAATGGCAAGGGGTATTTGCCTTTCATCGCCCCGTACACCGTCTGTTCTTCCTCAATGGAGAGGCCGAAGGATTCCGTAAGGTTCGCCTGACCGTCCATGTCGATAGCCAGCACGCGCTTTTTCTTTTGCTGCAGGGCCGCAGCCAGATTGATGGTGGTGGTCGTCTTTCCGACCCCTCCCTTATGGTTCAAGACCGCAATTATTTTTGTCATCGTTTCACTCTTTTATTCCACTTGCAAAGTTAATACTATTTTTCGTAAATACTAAAATTAGTATATACTAATTCACTAAAAACTATTGTTTTAGTAGTGTAGTATTTTAGTATTTACTACTATACTAAAATAAAGTTTGACTAAGAGTAGTATATCCTACATTCGCAGACGAGTGGCTTACTAATCTACTACATATAGGATATACTACATTTAGTATTCGCTTATTTTCAAAGGTTTACTCTCTTATCAGAAAGGCAAATCCTCCTTTTCGTCCTGCGGGAAATCTGCAGGAGGAACGGGTGCGCCGTCTGCTCCGCTTACTGCATTGTCCTCTCCGGCTGCCGCGCCTTCCCGCCTTCCGGTATTGATAAAGGCAATACTCTCTGCCGTGATGGAGAGCTGTATCTGGTTCTCGCCGTTCTTGTCTTTCCACAGGGAAGATGACAGCGTGCCGTCAACAAGTATGAGTCTCCCTTTCGTCAGATATTCGGACAAGCGGATATGGTTGTCCTTGTTGCTGCGTACCCTTATCCAAGTGGTGATGTTTTGCCCCTTTGAATAATCGTCAACGGCTATGTCCATAGCCATGAATGAGCCGTGTGCTCCTGAAATTACTTGGCAATCTTTGCCGATGCGTCCGATAGTGTGAACATGTAACATAATAGAAAATTGTTTGTGGCAAGGTGGTTGGTCCTGCCGTTACCTAACTGTTTATTTTTTCCCTCTTTTCGGTTCCTTTCTCTGCCTGAACCGTTCCGGGATTTTATAGATGCGGTACCCGGCTGCCGGTACAGCTTCATACGACGGCTTTTCTTGCCAATTACTCTTCGTAGAAGGAAGAATTTGCAAGAAATACACTTCAAGCCGCCGGATCAAGCGCGGCAGCCTACCTTTGCATCTGAAAAATCGGACGGTGACGGCAGAGAGGAGACCGTAGAGGTTATACATATAATTGATATAAAGGGAAGAGGGCTTCGCCCAAGTATAAGAGCAGAGGAAAAGAGAGAGGTATAAAAGGAAACCGCCAACGGAGTTGCGGTAATTTACAAACGGGTATCGTGCCCTTCACCGACGATGTTGTCATAGGCACGATACCTTATCATAGCTTATTTTGTCAGAACCGGTATCTCAAAGGGAGGAATGCAGCAAATCGCCCATCCTTTGTTCTGGCAAAGTACAAAACCCTCTGACGATAGTATCTCCGTTTACGCCTTCAAGTCCGGCGAACATTTGTAATGCGTCAAACCCTCTGTCGAACTGTTCCATGATGACGGCGGGGGCAAAATGGATAATCCCGTGAGGGTAGCTTTTCGATGTGCCAATCCACCCGCGCAAATAATCATCGAAACAGCCTTCTGCTCTTGACGCATGGAACTCTTGTGAATGGGAACTGCAAATGGTTTTACCGTAGATTTCGTCTCCTAAAATTAAAGTTCCCGTTTGCGGATTGTACATAAAACGCCGATTGGTTATTTGAAGAATATCTATGATTTCCCATTTGACATTGATAACCATCAGGATTTTTTCAACCTGCCTTTTCATGCGTTTGCCTGTTTTACAATTTTTCTTGTCCATCACTTGTCTTTTATGCCGTGAAACATCTGCTTTTTTACCCTTTTTTCGATTCTTCTCTCTGTCTGAACCGTTCCGGGATTTTACAGATGCGGAACACGGCTGCCGACAGGGCTTCATACGGCGGGTTTCCCGGCCAATTACGCTTTCATGGAAAGGAAGAATTTGCGGGGAATGCACTTCAAGCCGCCGGATCAAGCATGGCAGCCGACCTTTGCATCTGGCAAACCGGACGACACCGGCAGAGAGGAGACCGGAACAGACCGGTAAATATGATGGTAAAAAGGGAGTACGGCTTTGCCTGTATAAATGCAGGGGAAGCGAAGTAGAAAAGGGTCCGGCTTGGGCGGGTCAGGCAAGGGTCTGCCGGGGCAAACATGAAAGGGATTCTCCTTATCCGCTCCACGCCTGAATTTCGACCGGGCGGAATGAAAGCGCGGAGCGAATAAGAAGTATCACCGTTTGCCCTTGACGTGGCAGGTCACAAGGGAAAGATACGGAACAGAGGCGGAAAGTCCGAAACCAGCGGCATAAAGACCGGTCGGGCTGTGGAATACCGTGTTGTTTCGACAGGTCGAAGCTCCGGCATGGAACGGCACGATCCGGGCTGCCGCCGGTTTTGAACGGGCCTCCCGTACCTTTCCCTGACGACTTGTTACGGCACAGACTTTCCACTGGTTCACGGGGTTGGGAAAGCCGGCGTATAATAGGGAAACAGCCTGAAGGTAAAAAAGGAGTAATCGTACTATAAAAGGTATCGGTTGCCCCGCAATCCGTCCGGAGGGCTTTCGCCCATCGGACAGACCACAGAGGTTATCGGCTTATAGTTTGGGCTTGTTCTTCGGGAGAATGGGGCAAGAAAGTATTATTCTGTAAAATGGCCCCAGCTCGGTCTTTACCGGGTCTTTCGATACCAAGAATGTTGCGCTCTCCTTGACCTTCGCTATATCCAAAATGGTCTTACAGATGTACTTATTCCTCAAACGTGTTCCTCCCCTGTTGAACTGCAGCGGAAAACCTCGCTTGTCAGTGGTTTTGTGCAGAAACCACTCTTTCGGGTTGTTTTCATCACAGCCAAACTCCAGTCGGTCGTTCATTGTGATATTCATTTCTTTTGCCAATTTGGTGGATAGATACATGTTGCCGGTAACGCTGTTGAACCTTATGCTTCTTTTACCTACACGGTTTTCTCTTGTCCGGCAATTCTCGACGTTGTAAATTACAAATTTCATTTTCTTGAATTATTTACGGGTTATACAAATTACATGCTTACGTGGGCGTACCTTTTGGAAAATCCTTCGTGATTGCGGATAGTGTCGGTTATATCGCTTATTCTCCGGTGTATCGCACTTGCGGAAATGCCTGCATAGGCGGAAAGGTGTCTGTATGAACATTTCGCCTCGTACTCTTTCAGTCTGAAAAGCTCGTAGTCCGTTTGGGGATATTTCTTCTTCACAAACAGCAGTATGTCATACACCAGCTTGTCGGAAGCTGCCAGCACCTCGACGGACGGTGTTTCTTCTTCCTGCATGAGCAAAAAGAAATGTTCGTTGTCGGGGAAACAGTAACAACTATCCTTGTGAATACATTTCAGTCTGCACTTTTTGTACACGCCGAAAAAATAAGGCTCGAAGCTCTCGACAGGTATTTCCGAAATCACGACTTCCCGTTTCATCGCCAAATAGGCGTCGTGAAAGGCGTCCTCGTGCAGGTAACGTCCGAATATGTTACGCAATCTCTGATAGTTGTAAACGAACCAGTTGTCAAAAAGCGAATTTTTTTTCATGTTTCAATTTGTTTTTAAGTTTTTTTTATTTCCCTCCGGTTCGAGCGATTACCGGAAAGTTCGATTCTTTTTTCTGCCTCGTCTTTGCATCACGGGGTTTGCAGCAAGGATTCCATGAAAAATACTCTTGGAATGGAATGAGAAGGAAGATTTTTCATCAGGAAAATCGAAGATGGGCCTTGAGGCAAAGTTTTGAGATGCAATCAACTTTGCGGAAAAAAGTGTCGGGCTTTACGGTCGTCGGTTCGTGATAGCATCTCAATCTACAAAGGGGGGGGAAGCGAAAGCCTGCCTATAAAAGACAAGGTGTGTGGTATAAAAGGAGTGGCTGGAGGTACAAGGGGAAGATTCCGTTACAACCGGGTATGGCCGTGGCAGACCGGAAGGTGAAAAAATCCCCTGTCCGGTGTTGTAACCGAACAGAGGGAAAAGGTTAAATCTATGAATTATGGTCATGCCGCTTTGTCGGTGGCCTCGTGTTCGGAAAGGACGGGCTGTGTGCGTTCCGCCTCTTTCATGCTTTCGTCGATCCGATGCTGTAAAGCGTTGCACTCCTGTTTGAGCCTTGCCAACTCGTCCGCCTTGCTCCACTTGCGGGCGATGATTCCCTGCAAAGCGGGTATCTCGCTCTCCAGCTTGGCTATCTTCTGCCGTTGTTCCTCAATCATGCCGGGCAGCTTGGCGAGGGCGGCTTGCGGGTATCGGGAGGATTCCACGAAGCCCAGAGGCAATGCTCCCGATATGCCGCAACGGTATTTCAGCCCGCTTACACCCTCGACGAGGAACGTGTTGCGGTAGAATGTACCGCCCATGTCATATTCACTGTACACCGACAGGTTCAATCCGGCATACGTGCCTATCGTACCGATTGCCCCGTTGCGGTAGGTCTTGGAAATGCGGTGCAGCTCCCGTCCGGTCTCTTCCGCCGTGGCTTGTGCGAGGTTCAACAGCCGGGTCGTCCGGTCTCCGGTGTAAGAGGTGATATATTCCCAGTCCTGCGTCATGCGTGCCGCCGCACTCTCGGCCTTTGTCATGTCTTCCCGGTTGGCCGCAATCTTACGCTCGGCCCTGATACGGTCTTTCTTGAAAATGGCCTGTTCCTTTTCGAGCTGCATAATCTTGTTGTCGAGCTTCGTTTTCTCCAACAGGTCGGTATTTCCCGACAGGAGAGCCACGAACTCGGCGAAATTCATGCCGTTATCCTCGTCCATAGCGTCCTCGTCGATACGGCGCACAGCAATCGTACCGTTGTTAATTTGGTTGATGAACATTTGCTTGGTTTTCAACAGGTTAAATTTGTAAGCGTCGAGCGTCTTTTCCGTTCCGTAAATCACCACGTCCACGGTATTGTTTCCCCAGAGCTTAACGGTGTTGCCTTTGCGTACCGCACGACCGTTGCGCTGCTCCATGTCGGCGGGGCGATCGGGTAGGTCAAGGGCATTACTGCCCTCTTCCCCCCTCAGAACCGTACATGAGGGTTTCCCCTCATACGGCTCAAGCTTTTCTAAGTCTCTGTTTATATGCAGAGACCGGCTCATACTACTTCTTGTTTCCATTGGTTTTACGGGATAATTTGAAACATTCATCATGAACCAACATATTGCATTTCCGTCCGTCTTGTACAGTCGGCATTACATTCCATGCCTTATGCGTGTCAATCGGTTCACCACATATCGGACATTTCCGACCTTGCTTTTCCCATAGGTAAAGCAGGGATTTACGTCCTTTCAGCGTCACAAGCATCTTTGACTTCATTCTTTTATTGAAGTACAGGCGGCAGTCTGCGTCAAACGGATTCATGTCCCCCTTTATCTGCGTATATTGCAGAAAAGGAAACGAAGATGCCAGTTTCAACAAGGTAAGTTGGTCTTCTTTGCCGTTTGATTTCTTGAACTTAGCCGCAAAAGTCCAGCTGTTCCCTCGGATATTGTGCCAATAGCGGTCTTTTATCCACTGTTTCCCTTTCTTGGAATGACGGCGTTTAGCCCATTGCCACAAGGCGAGAAATATCTGATGGTCGATTCTGTGAAAAGAATCACGTGTCGCCCCATGCTGATAATATGCTCCCCATCCTCGAATTTTAGCATTCAACATCCTGATTAATGATTCCTGCTTGCAACCCTTATGACCTTTTGTCACCTTACGGATATTCTCCATAAAGCGTTTTTCGGCTTTCTTGGTCGGCTTGGTCAATATTTCATTGCCGAATTTGCGGATGTTGAAACCGAGAAAATCGAAACCGTCACGGATATTGGTTATCACCGTCTTTTCTTCTGATAAGGTCAGACCTCTTTCAGACATAAAGTCGGCTACCAATGGCTTGATTTCCTTTTCAAGTGTTTCACGGTTCTCGCAGGTAATTATAAAGTCATCAGCGTAACGGACAAGATTCACCATTGGCGAATATAACTTACCTTTGATTCTAACTCGTTTATATTTCTCTGCAAGGACTTTCTGCAATCCGTCCAATGTCATATTGGCAAGCGTGGGAGAGATAATGCCACCTTGTGGCGTTCCCTCCTCTGTCGGGAACATCTGTTTGTTGAAGATATAGCCGCATTTCAACCATTTTCGGAGTATTGCCTTGTCCATAGGGATGTTGGCAAGCAGCCATTCATGGCTGATGTGGTCGAAGCACCCCTTTATGTCACCCTCCAGAATCCATTCGGGAGAATAGCCTTTTCGGAGAATGTTATGGCATTGCATTACCGCATCCATACAGCGACGTTCCTTGCGGAAACCGTATGAACGTGTGTCGGCTGTTGTTTCCGACACTGGTTCCAATGCCATGAGGTAGAGTGCTTGCATGGCTCTGTCTTTCATTGTCGGTATTCCCAACGGTCGCAGTTTGCCATTACTCTTTTTGATGTGGACTCTTCTCAATGGCTTCGGCTGGTAGCCTCTGCGTTTGAGTTCGCTTATCGCTTGTGTTTTTGCTTCGGGTTTCTCCCATGTTTCCATGTCCACTCCGGGGGTGTTGCCACCTCCGTTAGAAGTAACTCTCTTTACGGCTAAGGCTTTTGCGTAAAAAGAGTGGGTCAGCGTCCACTGCAAGGCTTTCACCTTGTTGTATCTGCCTTCCTTCTGAGCCTTTACAATTCGTGCTTGTAGCTTTCTGACAGCCAACTCCGCTTTAGTCCAGTCTATTCTGTCCCAAAGTGTTTGCTGATTGTCAGCAGGCGCACACGATGTCTTGTTTTCGTTCATTTGCTTTCCTCCTTTTGAAAGTTCTAAAAGTTAATTGTAAAGAATCACCATTTGACAACATTCGGTTTGATTGCCTACCTAATGTCGTCACAGAAGTCTGCCCACTTTCGTGTCGGATGATGTCGCCCACATCAGCCCGTGATGTCGGTTCAATCCGTATCCGCTCCATTACAGAACGGCATTCGCTTTTTCTGTTATCTTATACCTGCACACCATTCGGCTTTCATTGCTGTCAGCTTACCTGTCATTTTTACATGACAGGAGATATACAGGCTTACCATGTTCCACATAGATAACTAACGGATAGGTTAGGTTCTGTCTCATCCTCCGGCGGTGCTTATATCCGTGTAATCCTACCATGGAGAGGATTAACCGACCGCTTCCCTTTTGGGTAGAGTGTGCCAGTA
>RRZU010692662.1_pt1 | contig 10435 bp, 9 predicted proteins | sample 2165561 | NCBI WGS metagenome assembly RRZU01 (sample SAMN10456909, study PRJNA506462) | wastewater metagenome | isolation source: wastewater sludge | place: USA: Moscow, Idaho | reverse complement strand
TTGGGCGAACTGTTGGAAAATGGTGTAGAGCGGATTTCTTCGAACGATCTGAGTAAGCGGATGAAAGTAACAGCATCCCAGATCCGTCAGGATCTTAATAATTTCGGAGGATTCGGACAGCAGGGATACGGTTATAACGTTAAGTATTTATACACAGAGATTGGAAAGATATTAGGATTGGAAGAAGACCACAATATTATTATCATTGGTGCAGGTAATCTTGGGCAGGCACTGGCTAATTATGCGGCCTTCGAGAACCGTGGATTCATTCTGAAAGGAATCTTTGATGTGAATCCAAGACTTCAGGGAGTATCCATCCGTGGAGTTCCGATCCGTATGATGGATGATCTGAAAACGTTCGTTCAGAATAATGAGATTGATATTGCAGTTCTGACGATTCCGAAAGAGAAAGCAATTGAAGTTGCGAATATGCTGGTTGAGAACGGAGTACGTGCGATCTGGAACTTTGCACATACAGATTTGAACCTTCCGGATAATGTTGTTGTTGAGAATGTGCATCTGTCAGAAAGTCTGATGCAGTTGTCATACAATATCAGTCGTTACAAAGAGGACCATAAATAAACTATAATACAAGAAAGCGTGTAGGAGTAGTCTGGAATACGGACATATTTTTACACGTTCTTTTGTTGCAGAGATATATCTGATGGGAGATGAATGAATATATGAAACTTCTGGTTAATGCTGCGCAGATGAAGGCTGCCGATCAGTACACGATTCAGGAACTGGGCATTGCATCACTGGAATTAATGGAGCGTGCAGCAAATGCCTGTGTACAGACGATGCAAAGTGAGAATCTGGATCTTTCTTCTGTCTGTGTGGTATGTGGATCAGGAAATAATGGCGGAGATGGATTTGCCATCGCCAGGATCTTGAAGAATATGGGGTGTTCTGTGGATACTTATCTGGTCGGCAATCCAGAGCATTGTACACCGGAGACACGGGAACAGATAAGACGTCTTAAAGAATGTGGTGGTAAGATCACGGAAGATATCCCGCAGGATAACAGCTACAGCATAGTGATAGATGCCGTGTTCGGAGTCGGACTGAGCCGTAAGATTGAAGGTACATATCGTCAGGTGATTGAACGTATGAATCAGATGCAGGGTACAAAATTTGCAGTAGATATCCCATCAGGACTTTCAGCCTCTACGGGATGTGTGCTTGGTTGTGCATTCCACGCAGATGATACAGTGACATTCGAGGTGAAAAAGATCGGCCTTGAACTGGCGCAGGGCAGAGCATATGCAGGAAGAGTGACAGTAGCAGAGATTGGCATTTCGCATGAGCCGTTATTACAGGATGCAGATGTGATCCATTCTTTTGGAAGAGAAGAATATCGTAGAATGCTTCCGGAAAGACCGGAAGATTCTAATAAGGGAAGTTATGGAAGGCTTCTTGTGATCGCTGGAAGTAAGGGTATGGCAGGTGCGGCATATCTGAATGCCCATGCGGCTTATATGACAGGAGCCGGGCTTGTCAGAATCTATACACCAAAGGACAACCGCGAGATATTGCAGACACTTCTGCCGGAAGCGATCATAACGGCTTATGATGAATTTAATAAAGAAGAAGTACTAAAGCTTCTTAAGTGGGCAGACGGTGTGTGTATTGGTTCCGGCATTGGAAGAAGTACAACATCGGAGAAGTTATTGCGGACGGTTATAGAGTACGTGGATGTTCCATGCCTGATCGATGCAGACGGGTTAAATCTTCTGTCAGATAACAAAGATCTTCTTGATCGGCTGGCAGACCGGAAGTTCATATTTACGCCGCATATGAAAGAGATGTCTAGACTTACAGGCATCCCTGTGGAAGATCTTAGAGAAGACCGGATACAGATCCTGAAGAAATTCGCTGACGGATATCAGGTAACCTGTGTATTAAAAGATTCCAGAACACTGATCGCAGATAAGGCAAATGAAATCTGCCTGAATCTTACCGGGAACAGTGCGATGGCAAAAGCCGGTTCGGGAGATGTGCTGGCCGGTGTGATCGCAGGCTTTATGGTGCAGGAAAAAGATACGAAAAAAGCAGCCAGATTAGGTACATATGTACATGGTTTGGCCGGTGACCTTGCAAAATTTGAAAAAGGCGTATATAGTGTAATGGCAAGAGATCTGATAGAATATATCAGTAAAGCATTAATGAAACTGGAGGATGAATAGCAGTGAAACATTATACAAGAGTTTTAGCCAGAGTCGATTTAGATGCGGTTGAATATAATATAGAGATGATGAAGAAAAATATTCAGAAAGATACACAGATGATGGCAGTCATCAAGATGGATGGTTATGGACATGGTGCCGTTCAGATTGCAAAGCTTCTGGAACCCAAGGATTATATCTGGGGTTATGCAGTAGCTACGCTGGATGAAGCTATTTTATTAAAAGATGCATGTTTGAAGAAACCGGTATTGGTTCTTGGATGCATTTTCCCGGATCAGTGGGATACGATGATCCGCAATGAAGTACGTATGACTGTCTATAGTTATGAGATGGCAAAAGAAGTGTCAGAGCTTGCAGAAGCCATGGGCTGTAAAGTCTATGTACATATTAAGCTTGACACTGGAATGGCAAGACTGGGATTCCAGATTACAGAGGAGAATGCCGAAGAAATCGCAAAGATCAGTAAACTGCCGAACCTGGTAATGGAAGGAATGTTTACACATTTTTCCAAGTCTGATGAAGCAGATAAGACATTTACCAATGAGCAGCTTGATAAATATCTCTGGATGAAAGAAGAATTGAAAAAAAGAGGTGTTACGTTCCAGTATTATCATTGCTCCAACAGCGCAGGTATCATTGATCTGAAAGAAGCGAATATGGATATTGTACGTGCGGGTATCACTACATATGGCATGTATCCGTCAGATGAAGTAGAGAAAGAACGGGTTCCGTTAAAACCGGCAATGGAACTTATCAGTCATGTTGCCCATGTAAAATGGCTGACAGAAGGAAAGCCTGTAAGCTATGGCGGAACGTATGTTACAACCCGTCCGACAAAAGTGGCTACGATTCCGGTCGGTTATGGAGACGGATATCCAAGAAGTCTGTCTAATAAAGGATATGTGCTGATCCACGGGCAGAAAGCACCGATCATCGGACGTGTATGTATGGATCAGTTCATGGTTGATGTGACAGCTATCGAGGACGTGGAATTCGGAGATAAAGTTGTAATATTCGGACGTGACGGAAAGGAGTTCCTGTCAGTTGATACGCTGGGAGAACTTTCCGGAAGATTTAATTATGAATTCGTGTGTGTATTGAACAAACGTATTCCAAGAGAATATATCCGCCACGGAGAAGTCGTAGAACAGGTAGACAGTTTTTAATTGCCGTGCATTCGTACAGCAGCTGCCGGTGGCAGGTTCTGTAGATATCGTAAAACTTTGCAGAATACATCTGAGAAAAAAGGAAATACTTAGTATATCTTAAGAATCGGAGTGTGAAGCAAAGTGCAGGTGAAACGAGGAGATATCTATTATGCAGATTTAAGTCCGGTGGTGGGATCGGAACAGGGAGGAATCCGTCCGGTTCTGATCATTCAGAATGATGTGGGAAACAGACACAGCCCAACTGTTATCTGTGCCGCTATCACATCCCGGATGAATAAGGCCAAACTGCCAACGCATGTAGAAATCGATGCAAGAAGATATCATATTGTAAAGAATTCAGTGGTTTTACTGGAACAGATCCGCACGATCGACAAACAAAGACTTAGAGATCTGGTATGTCATCTGGATGAAGAGATAATGAACAAAGTAGATGAGGCAATCCGAATCAGTTTCGAGCTTCATACATAGAAGAAGGAGTTAAGGATAATTAATTATGGAAGAGGGAAGTTTGTTCCAACGAATGAAACAGATATTTCATGAAGATGAAATGGATGAAGAGATGCAGAAAGAAGCTGCAGCGCTGATCCGCAATATTTTCCGCTATATGGATAAAGATGCGAAAGACATTATGACCCACCGTAAGAACATTGTTGCAATTGACGGAGACTGGTCTCTGGAAGAAGCATTAAAATTCATGCTGGATGAAAGATTTTCAAGGTTCCCGGTATATCAGGAGGATATTGACGAGATCATAGGTATTATCCATTTAAGAGATGCAACATCCGGTTATCTGGATGAATCAAAGAGAGGCTGTTCGGTGAAAGAATTGAAAGAATATCTCCGTCCGGTTACATATATTCCTGAAACCAAAAGCATCGATACTTTATTTAAAGAGATGCAGTCCACAAAGAATCATATGGTGATTGTTCTGGATGAATACGGCCAGACGTCCGGACTTGTTGCTATGGAGGATATTCTGGAAGAGATCGTCGGAAATATCCTGGATGAATATGATGAAGAAGATGAGATGATCCAGAAGCAGAATGACGGAAGCATGATCGCAAATGGCCTGACAGAGCTTGAGGATCTGGAGGATCTCATTCCTGTTACATTCGACAAAGAAGATTATGAGACGTTAAATGGTTTTCTGATCGATGAACTGGAACACATTCCGGGTGAAGATGAAAAGTGCGTAGTAGACTATGAAGGATATCGTTTTACCGCTTTACAGGTAGATAATAATATAATTCAGACAGTTAAGATTGAAAAACTGCCCGAAGCGTGATAGAATAGATAAAGTGTGTAATAATACAATTTTTATAAAAGATAAAACAAAATAGATAAAGAGAGGTAAAAGACATGTCAGGACATTCAAAATTTGCCAATATTAAGCATAAGAAAGAGAAAAATGATGCTGCCAAAGGAAAGATCTTTACAAAGATCGGTAAAGAGATCGCAGTAGCAGTAAAAGAAGGCGGAAGTTCAGATCCTTCTAATAACAGCAGATTGAGAGATGTAATCGCAAAAGCAAAATCCAACAACATGCCAAACGATACAATTGAAAGAAATATCAAACGTGCATCCGGAGATATGAGTGCAGCAAACTATGAGCACATTACATATGAAGGATACGGACCGAACGGTACAGCTATCATCGTAGAAACTCTTACAGATAACAAGAACCGTACAGCATCTAATGTAAAGAATGCATTCACAAAGGGAAGCGGTAACGTAGGAACACCTGGATGTGTATCATTCATGTTTGACAAGAAAGGTCAGATCGTGATTGACAAAGAAGAATATGAAGGCGATGCAGATGAACTGATGATGCAGGTACTGGATGCAGGAGCAGAGGACTTTGTAGAAGAAGAAGACAGCTTTGAAGTACTGACAGATCCTGATGATTTCAGTGCGGTACGTCTTGCAATGGAAGAAGCAGGAATCCCGATGGTATCTGCAGAAGTAACAATGATCCCTCAGACATATGTAGAACTGACAGATCCAAAAGACATTGCCAATATCCAGAAGACGCTGGATATGCTGGATGATGACGATGATGTTCAGGATGTATATCACAACTGGGATGAATAAAATGTATGCAACACCTCCATACTAATAAAAAGTATGGAGGTGTTTTTATGAGCGAAGAGAAAAAAGAAAAAGAAAAAAGTGCAGAGCCGACAGAAGAATTAAAAGAAACCGGTAGTGCGAATCTTGAAGGAAGCCGGGACAACCACAGAATCAAACTTCTTACGATAGTGGGTGAAATTGAGGGACATGAAGCGGTATCCGGGAATACAAAGGCCACAAAGTATGAACATCTGCTTCCTATGCTGGCCGAAGTCGAAGACAGCAGTAAGATTGATGGTCTTCTGATTCTTCTGAATACACTTGGAGGAGATGTAGAGGCGGGACTTTCGATTGCAGAAATGATCGCTTCTTTGAGTAAACCTACAGTATCCCTGGTGCTTGGCGGCAGTCATTCGATCGGCGGACCACTGGCAGTGTCGGCCGACTATTCATTTATCGTGCCAAGCGGAACAATGGTGATACATCCGGTGCGGTCTAACGGGATGTTTATCGGAGTTCAGCAAAGTCTCGATAACATGATACGTACGCAGGACCGGATCACAAGATTTTTGTCAGAACATTCTTCTATGAAGCAGGAGCGGATCGAAGAGTTAATGTTAAACCCTACAGAGCTGGTCAAAGATGTTGGGACACTTCTGGAAGGAAAGGATGCTGTAAGAGAAGGACTCATTGATGCTGTAGGCGGATTAAGTGATGCATTGAATAAATTGCACGAAATGATCAGTGACAGAAATCAAAAAAAGAACGAAAATGTGTAATGACAGCAATTCCCCTAAATGCTATAATTATAATTAGTATTGCCATCATAAGGGGGAGTTTTCATGACGGCGAAGTCTACAAAGAGTAAGACGAACAGAAAAAAAACAGGTACGACTTCAAAAAAGTCGACTTCTAATAAAAAAACAACAAAGAAAAATACAAAAAAAACAACCAGATCTACCAGAACCGCAAAGTCCGGTAATAGTTTTCTGATGGATGAAATCCTGATATGGATAACACTTGCGGTCAGTATCATTCTTCTGATCAGTAATTTTGGTGTTGCAGGATTTTTAGGAGATGCCGTATCCGGAGTTTTGTGGGAGATATTCGGGGCCGTGGCCTATATCATTCCATTCGTTTTGTTTGGTCTGGTATCTTTTCAGGTGTCTAATAAAGGCAACCGGTATGCTTACATGAAGACAGTAATTGCAGTGCTTTTGCTGTTCCTTGCTGAAATTTTGCTGCAGCTCGTGGACGAACTTGGCGGAAAGATCGGAAAGGGACTGGCATCTGTATTAACGCCGGCAATCGGTGTAGCCGGAACATATGTTGTCACAGTGATCCTTATGATCATCTGTCTGGTGATCATTACAGGAAAGTCTGCATTAAAAGGTGTGAAGGCCGGCAGTGATAAAGCATATGCAAGGGCAAAAGAAGATGCAAGAAGACATAAAGAGCATGCAGAAGTCAGAAAACGTGAACGCATGGAACAGCGTGAACAACGTGAAAAGGAACGTGCTGCGGCTGCGGCAGACAGCGGCATGCACAGGCGGAGAGACAAGCATGTGGAAGGAGTATCTTTCGATACGTCTATCGCTAAGAAATCTCCGGAAGTAAGAGAACTTCCAATCGATCCAAAGACAGCAAAAGGACCGGAGAAACCGGAATTTATCATACACCGTGCGGATCCTGAGCCGGCAGATTATGGAAAAGAAAACATGACGAATGAACCGGAACAGAAGACTCCGGAATCTGAAAATGATCCAAAGACACAGGAAAAACCTGCAAGACGTAAGAATCCGAAGATGGGGGCGGCAGGAATGGCAGATGAAGTAGCAGATGTTGCTGCAAGCGTTGCCGCAGATTCTGTAAAGCCGAAAAAAGAGTATCAGTATCCGCCGTTATCTCTGCTTCAGAGAGGGAAACGCGGCGGAGGAGAATCAGATGCGCATTTAAGAGAGACCGCTATGAAGCTGCAGCAGACACTCGAGAACTTTGGGGTAAAAGTTACCATTACCAATGTAAGCTGTGGACCTTCGGTTACAAGATATGAATTACAGCCTGAAATGGGAGTCAAAGTCAGTAAGATCGTAGGTCTTGCCGATGATATCAAACTGAATCTTGCAGCGGCAGATATCCGTATTGAGGCTCCGATTCCGGGAAAAGCGGCAGTAGGGATTGAAGTACCGAACAAAGAAAACAGTGCAGTCATGCTCCGTGATCTTCTGGAATCGCCGGAATTTAAGAACAGTTCTTCCAAGATATCTTTCGCAGTAGGAAAGGACATCGGCGGAAAGACTGTGGTAGCAGATATTGCCAAGATGCCGCACGTACTGATCGCCGGCGCTACCGGATCTGGTAAATCCGTATGTATCAATACGTTGATCATGAGTGTCTTATATAAGGCAGACCCTAATGAAGTAAAACTGATCATGATCGATCCGAAGGTTGTAGAATTGAGTGTGTATAATGGTATTCCACACCTTCTGATTCCGGTAGTCACTGATCCGAAAAAAGCGGCAGGCGCACTGAACTGGGCAGTGGGAGAGATGTCAAGACGTTATCAGGCATTTGCCAAATATAATGTCAGAGATATGAAAGGATATAACGAAAAGATCAAAAGTCTTGGAGTCCAGACCGAAGAAGGCGATAAACTGGAGCCTATGCCACAGATCATTATTATTGTTGATGAGCTTGCGGATTTGATGATGGTAGCTCCGGGAGATGTAGAGGAAGCAATCTGCCGTCTGGCACAGCTTGCGAGAGCCGCAGGGATCCACCTGGTGCTTGCGACACAGAGACCGTCAGTTAACGTTATCACCGGACTTATCAAGGCGAATATGCCTTCGAGAATCGCATTCTCAGTATCATCCGGTGTAGATTCCCGGACGATTATAGATATGAACGGTGCAGAGAAGCTTCTGGGAAAAGGAGATATGCTTTTTTATCCGTCAGGATATCAGAAACCGGCCAGAGTACAGGGATCATTTGTTACAGATAAGGAAGTACAGCAGGTAGTAGAATATCTGCGTGAACATAACGGCGATGTTACATACAATCAGGATATAGAGACGCATATGAATACCATTCCTACCGGAAATCCGGCATCAGGATCCGGCGGAAGTGAAGGTAATGAAAATGATGCATATTTTGCAGATGCCGGAAGACTGATTATTGAGAAGGAAAAAGCATCTATCGGAATGCTCCAGCGAGCTTTTAAGATAGGATTTAACAGAGCTGCAAGAATCATGGATCAGTTATGTGAGGCAGGCGCCGTAGGACCGGAGGAAGGAACAAAACCTCGAAAAGTTCTGATGTCTTCGGAAGAATTTGAACAATATTTGAATGAGAAGAATGGATAAGAGATAGAATTCACAGTAGGAGGATGGCATAAGATGAGATGTAGGTATTGTGGTCAGAGAATACCTGAAGGGGAATTGTATTGCAGACATTGTGGAAAAGAGGTCCGCATTGTTCCGGACTACAACCCATTAGATGATATGCTTACAGCACAGATAAAAGGTGCAATAGACAGTGATGGCTATGAGGATGAGATGTATTATTCCCGGCCTTCACGTAACAGAGATGCAGCTGGAAGATCTACAACCGGCAGCCGTAGAGGAAATGAAAGACGCAGTACAGGTGTGGCAAGAAATAATACAAGAAACAGAAGCAGACAGATGAATGAGGATGAACGCAGACGCCGTAACCGTGAGCGTGCAAGACAAAAAGCACTTCGCAAAAAAAAGAAAAAGCGTGCACTGCTTCTCGCATTGTCCCTGTTACTTATCATAGGAATTGTTGGAATATTTGCTTATATGACATCATATATCGGTGCGGTCAACAAGGGAAATAAAGCACTCGAAAGAAATGATTATACAGAGGCAGAAGACTGCTTCAGAAATGCCATGGCAAAAGATGACACCAGACCGGAAGCATACACAGGCCTTTCAAAAGTTTATCAGGCACAGGATAATACAGAAAAAGCAGAGCGTCTGTTCTCGGATGCACTGAAAAAACAGGAAGATAATATCGAATTATATCGTGCGTGCATCAAATTCTATATCCGTTCTGATCAGAAAGAGAAGATTCCGGAGCTTCTGGATAATGCGACTTCGACGATCACAGATGAATTACCGGAATATGTAGTGAAGACTCCGAAATTCAGTCTGGATGACGGTGAGGATTATGATGATGTTCAGCAGTTAAAACTGACGGCAGAATCGGGAAATAAGATATATTATACGAAGAACAAGAAGAAGCCAACCACAGGCAGCCATAAGTACAATAGTCCGATTCAGATTGAAGAGGGAGATACAACGATCTATGCAATAGCAGTAAATAAGGCGGGCATTCCAAGCCTTCCGGTGAAAAAATCATATACCGTTGAACTTCCGATCGAAGATGCACCGGCAGTGTCCCCGTCAACCGGACAGTACAGCACTGCTCAGGAGATTGAGATTAAAGTACCGGATGGATATACGGCGTATTATACGACAGATAAATCAGAACCGACGACTTCTTCTACGAAGTACACCGGACCGGTAGAGATGCCGGAAGGAGAGACCATCTTTAAGGCAGTATTGGTCAATGCCAAGGGAAGAGTGAGCGGAATTACGACCAGAAATTATGTATTGAATTAAGATCGATATGTCCCCGGTCAAGTAGACTGGGGACATATCAAGATACACAACCGACAGATTCGATTAGATGTCTATGCCGTAGATGAAGATGATGTGATATATGAAGTGGAGGCCCAAAAAGAGAATACATATAATCTTCCGAAAAGGAGTCGGCTGTATCAGGGAATCATCGACAGTAAATTGTTGCCACCGGGAGTTGTTGATTTCAATTTATTGAATGAAGTTTTGAGCTGGTGTCACCAGAATTGATAGAACTTTTGAAGTATATGGAACATAGTACGGATGAAGTGTCAGAAGTATGTAAAAGTGAACGAATTCAAAAGATGCATAGACGGATTTGTCAGATCAAAGCAAGTGAAAAGACAGA
>RRZU010239206.1_pt1 | contig 10436 bp, 4 predicted proteins | sample 2165561 | NCBI WGS metagenome assembly RRZU01 (sample SAMN10456909, study PRJNA506462) | wastewater metagenome | isolation source: wastewater sludge | place: USA: Moscow, Idaho | reverse complement strand
TGTTCTCAGACTTTAAAAGGCCAGATCGTTTTTCTATTCATAATTGACGATTCTGGTTTTTTAAGTTATTATATCTAATGTCAAGAGTAGTATATCTCCCTGTGGGTGGCAAATTTATCGTCTATACTAATCAACTACATTGAGTTTTTAGGCTATCTACAAATGATATACAGGGTTAGTTAAGAAGTTGAATTAAAGTATGGTACAGATGCAATGATTTTGTTGGAACTACTGTGTTTCTGAACTCCATCCTCTTCAACTCCTCATCTTTGTAGTGGAAAGGTGCCGCTCACTTCAAATAAATTATGAAATCAATTGTCATTTCCCTAAACAGAAAAACGGGACTTCCGCTTTATAGAAAGTCCCGTTTGATGAGTTAAATATATGATAGTTAATTGTTTATCTTATGTCGATGTAATCAATCTCTACACTACCCGAAGTGACGTTGAGTTGAAGTGTATTCCCTATTTCGTCGAATTCAATAGGATCGATTTGTAGAACTACCCAATCTTGATTTTCGAGTGTAAACTCTTGGTGCTCTTCGTTATTAACGCTTATCTCTAATGCGGCGTTTGGTTGTAAAGCTCGCACTTTAATGGTTGCTTGCTCGCACATGGTGGTTAACGCATCAAAATTATAGGCAGTCCACTCATCTTGTTGTAATGTGATATATTGGCCATGACTACGAGTGGAGTCGGTTGCCTCAATGAAATAGGATATTTTAACCGATTCTGTTCTTCTATAGTTTTTACACTTGGTGGTGTCTTTTACTGTGTAAGAGATGCCTAGACCTTTGCCGCCAAAGTTTTCGGCCTCAATTAGGCACGGAATTCGGTGCATCATGGCATTAATCATCTCGGTGTTTTGAGTACAATTCTCTAATTTAATGTTATTTAAGAATTGATTAAATACTGGGCGAGCCCACTCTTTATAGCTTGCCTCTTTGAGGTGAGAATAGGCTACAATAGAGTCCCAACCCTCGGGTTTCACAATAGAGTAGGGGTTGTTGCCTGCTTTGCGTGTATCGAGTTTTTTCCATGGCCAAAACGACCAGCCTATGTTATTCTCGTTTAGGAGTTGAATGGTTGCCCAATGTATGGCGGCTGTTTTTTCACCTGTTTCGCCCACCCAAACTGGGGTGTTCCACTCTTTTCGCTTAGTGATGTAGCGTTCTATTGAATTAACGTTTTCAAACGGATCCCAGCAGTAGTAGTGAAATTGATAGACTAAATTGCTGTCAAATGGTTTTGAAAAAACCGACCAGTCGTTTGACCAATCTGCACCTTCTAGAATAATCATGTGCTTTTTGTCCACAGCTCTGATGGCTGTTGTAAGGCGCTGATAAAGAGGTTCTATCAGATGTTTGTATTTGTCGGCAGCTCCCGTCATTTTTGGAAGAGGTTCGTTAAGAAGATCGTAACCGGCAACGGTTGGGTTATCTTTATATTTTTCGGCCAATTTAACCCATAGTTTTGTTAAGAGTGGCTCATATTTCTCAGGTTCTATATATAAGCGAGGTTCATCGAATTCGCTATCGTCGATGTTTTGACCCGTTTGTCCGCCAGGCGCACCGTGCATATCGAGAATAACATACAAGTTGTGTCTGCTACATCTGTTAATTAATGAGTCGAGTAGGTCGAAACCCTCTTGTAAAAACTGAGGATTTTCTCCTTCGGTAAGGAAGATGCGCGCATTAAGTGCTGGACGTACGGAGTTAAACCCCAGAGCAGCAATTTGTTCGATGTCTTTTTCGGTGACATAATCGCGTCGGTAAACGGTCCAGAAGCTGTCTGCAGCCTCTTTGCCTATGAGGTCTGATACGATGCGTTCGATACGTCTCGGGCGATCTCCTTCGGTTCCAAAGCGCCACATGTAGCCTTCGGGAAGCATCCAGTTGCCTAGTCCAACACCTTTTAGAAAGACTTTTTCGCCTTTTTCGTTTACCATATCGTGACCCGAGGTGCGAAGGAAGGTGAGCTTTTGATCGTTGATGTCTTGCTGTTTACATGAGAGTAATGCAAGGATCAGCAGTGTTGAGAGTAAGAGTGTTTTCATATTGAAAGTAATGTTTGTAGTGGTATTTAATTAACTCTACAAAATAGCGTTTATTGTTTTATTTGGCAAATTTTTCATGTTTAGGGAGATTTTCGTGGTACCGGTTTTTCTGTCGTGCAGCAAAGGCCTCTGTGGAAGCGCGTTAGGGGGTGCAGTGGAAATCCTTTTTGGGCACCTAGATCGGGGTTTTTTGAAGTGAAAGAGGCGTGCCCAAAAAGATTCTTTGCGAGCAAAGCGGCAAAGCCGAGCGGAAACGGAACACCCGACCCATAGGGGAACGCCCAAATTATTAATAAAAAAAGGTCGCTCCAGAGTGTGAAGCGACCTTTGTATGTAATTGAATTTCAATTAGTTTTTTGCAATGTAATCTGCAATCCAATCGCCCACTTCGGAGGTTTTGTATGCTTTTTCTTTGTTGATATCTTCGGTTACAACGCCAGCGTCTAATGAGGCCTGAACGGCTTTGCGGATGATTGAACCTTCGGCAGTTAAGTTGAAGGCATATTCAAACATCATGGCAGCCGAAAGTATAGTAGCTACTGGGTTAGCGATGTTTTTGCCGGCAGCTTGCGGGTATGAACCGTGAATTGGCTCGAACACGCTGGTGTGAATACCGATAGATGCTGATGGAAGTAAACCCATAGAACCTGTGATTACAGATGCTTCGTCGGTTAGGATGTCGCCAAACATGTTTTCGGTTACCATCACGTCGAAACGTTTTGGCCATTGAATTAACTGCATTGCTGCATTGTCAACAAACATATATTCAACCTCTACTTCAGGGTAGTTAGGTGCAACTTCTTGTCCTATCTCTCTCCATAAACGACTAGTAGCAAGCACGTTAGCTTTATCGACGATTGTTAGTTTTTTGCGACGTTTCATAGCGTACTCGAACGATAATTTAAGGATACGTTCGATCTCTTCGCGGGTGTAAACACATGAATCGTAAGCGGTATTGCCATCTTCAGAACGACCTTGTGGACGACCAAAATAGATACCGCCAGTAAGTTCGCGAATACACATTAGGTCCGCACCTTCAACTAAATCGGCACGTAGAGGCGATTTGTGGATAAGAGATGCAAAGGTTTCAACTGGACGTATGTTGGCATACAAGCCTAGTTTTTTGCGCATTGCTAAAAGACCTTGCTCAGGACGAACTTTTGCCTTTGGGTTATTGTCAAATTTAGGGTCGCCAATGGCGCCAAACAAAACGGCATCAGACTTCATACAAAGTTCATGAGTCTCGTCTGGATATGGGTTTCCAACTTTGTCGATGGCAACAGCACCTACTAAACCTGCAGTGTAAGTAATTTCGTGACCGCTTTTTTTACATACTGCATTTACTACTTTAATTGCTTGTTCCACAATTTCCGGCCCAATACCATCTCCGGACAATACCGCAATGTTTAATTTCATATTATAAATATTAGATTGTTTATGGTTGTACTTATCTATTTTACCATCCTCGATCTCTTTGTAGATGATGATGTGTATTATTAGCTAAAAATCAAATGATTACAAATGGTTTCTTTTAGCGCTACAAAAATATAAATATATGATGAGGAAATATCATACTAATTCAATTTTTATTTGCTAAAAATTGGTAGAATTTTAATGCTAAAAAAAGATGGGGTAGTCAATAATCTACCCCATCTTTTTACTCTGTTTTATTTGAAAAATTGATGTTTTTTACTTTTCATCCTTAATTATACATACTACTCGTCTGTTTTTTTGACGATTCATCTCATCGGTGTTTGGCAGTAGTGGCTCTGTTTCTCCTTTTGAGAGGGAAGTTATTTGTGTTGCAATGACGCCAGCCTTCGTAAATTCTGTATTTAGAGACTTCGCTCGTCGTAGTCCAAGTTGATAGTTGTAGTTCTCATTACCGATATCGCAGGTGTGTCCTGTTATCACTAGTTGAAGATCGGGGTGACGTGCTAAAACTTCGCCAATGCGTTGCGCATTTATCTTAGATTGGTTGTTAAGATCGGCGCTACCAAAGTTGTAAACGATAGGGAGTTTAAGGACATCAAGTTCATCTTGACTTAATTTGTTGGTTCGAACATCCATCACCACGGTTACATTTTTTGCTTTTGCATTGGTAATGCTGTCGTTAATGCGTTGCTGTTCGGCAAGTAGGGCTAAGGCGGCTACTCTTCGTGCTTCTTCGGCTTTTCGTTCAACTTCGGCAATACTATCGGCTTGAGCTTTTTGGCGAAGAGCAAGTAGATAGGCATTTGCTAAACTATCTTCAGTGGCTGCTCGTTTGAGTTCGGCTAATCGTAGCTGTTCGGCCGCTTTTCGATCGGCATTCATTGCTCTTACGTTTTTGGCTCCACCTAGGTCGAGGATTAAACCAATTTTGGCACCAACTGCTAGTCTTTTGGCACCAGATGGGGCATTTTCGGTAATGCCAGTGTCGTAAGTAGTGTAGGCCTCTGTTGGTGAAACAACATGATATTCAACAATGGGAGTTGTTTGATCGTGTTTGCTTTTATTGAGTTGATATTCAAAATAGGGACCTCCATAGATAAGAAATATGGGCGAAAGTCGATAGTATAAATCAATATCACTGATTGCTGAGATTCCAAATCCTATACTTGATGATACTTTTTCACGCGGTTCGTAGGTGTCAAATCCTGGTGCATCGCCCGGGTAAATAATTGTATTTGAGCCATATTGGGGATAATAACCTTTTGTCGAGTAGCTTCCAGATGTTACCTGAGACGAACTTTTGATTGAGGTTGAAAGCTTTGGGCCGACACCAATCATTACGCCGGCTTTCTCGTTTAGAGGAAGTCGATATTTTAGTTCAATGGGCACGCCAATGAGCCAAGTTTTTTGTTTTTCAAGAAGCTCGTTGAAGTTTGTGATTAGTGTAAAATCTTCATTGTCAACATCAATTGTTTGGTAATAGGTTGAGTCTTGGTGGTAGGCTAAGGAGCTATTAAATCGGTCAAACGTAAGGCCTACACTAATACCCCAGTTAGCACTCCAATAGTGTGTGTAGTCGGCTCCAATGGTAACGCCTAACCTGTTTTCTAAATCACCTATTTGAGGATTAAATTTAAAGGTTGACAAACCGCCACCTACAAAGATCGAGAATTGATCTGTTCCTTCTTTGTATCTCTTTTTTGTAGGCACATTTGCCGAAAGAGTATCATTGATGCTATTAGTTATTGGTTTTATGGAGTCATTATGATTCGTAAGAATTGTTTTTTCTGTTTGCGCAATTGTTAGTTGAAATGAAAGTATAACTATGCTGATAGTAAGTAAAAACTTCATATTATTTTGTGGTAAATGTGTAAATAGTTAAGGAAAGTGGCTCTGACGCCCCCAAAATGAGGCATCAGAGAGTAGCTGTTTATTTTACTAAAATCTTTTCGGTGAGGATGATCTCATCGCCTTTGGTCATTTTAACGATGTATGCGCCTGACGTATTAGGTGCATCAATAGTTGTTTTAAGATCATCTAAAATGAGTTGAGTCTTAACAATTTCGCCACCTAGTGAGTAGATTTGGACAATGGTTGGAGATGTTTCATTTTCGTTAACTCCACCACTTACAAGCTCTATAGTGATTGATCCTCCACCATTTATAATAGTAGGGTAGAGTGCGTAACTCTTTATTCCACCGCAGTTTACCTCTTCATATTGACGAGCTGTTTTAACTCGGGTTCCTTTACTAATTCGGGTAACCTCACAAGAGAATAAGCCGCAAAGTGATTTATCTTTATTGGAATAATATTGACCTGTTTCTCCAGGGAGGGCAACGCCATCTTTGTACCACTGATATTCGGTAAATTTATCTCCAGCATTATTGATTAAGAGTGTGTTGCCATATTTTTTTACAATATAGACATCGGTTGTGATGGTGTAATCAACAGCTGATTTAATAATTGAGATGGAGTAATTTGGGTTATTCTCATCGTTAATCGTTCCTAGCTCAATTGGGTACGAGCCCACTTCATGATCCCAATTAAATGTAGGTTTACCATTTAGGGTAATCTGTTGTCCACTAGCCAATGTGGTGGGACTTACTTTATACGTAATGTCAATTGGTGTGTCATCGTAAAGTCTTGACTGGTTGGCGTCTGGAATCACAACCACTGGTTTGCGAGTGATAATGCAATTAGGGATAGTGAATTGTGTATCAAATATGTAGTTGTCAAAATCGATGCCTGAACCAATTACACCACTAACGGTCACATTTCTGTTCAAAGATACATCAGGGCTATCAAATTGAGCTGTTGTACCTGTGAAGTTTACGACATCATTTCTAAATAGATTCAAGATTCGCACAGCTGGAACAGAACCAATGGATCTGGTGCCGTCATACTCTTTTGTGATGGCTGTGGCGGTTAAACCCGAACGTCCTCGTAAGTCTAACTTTTCAATAGTGTTGTTGGAGGTAGAGTATGATGCTGGAATGAAGTAATTTGCGGCATCTCTACCTGAAACTTGTAGCCCTGAAAGAGTAACAACTTTATTTATTTTAGCATTTTTATCATCATAAGAGGCTATAGTGGCTACGATATTGAGTTCGTCTCCAGGTTTTAAGCCTCTAACACGTAGAACTGGTATTTGTGTTATTCCGTTGATTTTAACTGATGTAGATGCATCATACGTTTTTGTGCATGCTTCAAAATCAACTGCTAATCCAGCGCTATTAGCTCCAAATTTATAGATCTCACAATTGTTGTTTGTCGCCGTTGTTGGTAGGGTGTAGTTTATTAGATCGTTACCGCCATAAATAATACCTACCGCCGTTACAGTTTTGCTAACACCCACATTCTTGTTATCAAATGTTGCCGAAGAGTAGCTGGTTGCTGTTACATTATCACCATTTAAAATGCCCGAGGTAATTTGAAGGTTTGAGATAGTGGCACTAGTTGTTCCATCATACTCTTTTACCACTCTATCAAAATCTACCTTAAACTCGTTTGAGTTTGTTAAATCAAGTGGTAAAATCACACATTGGTCATTTTGTATGGATGATGGGAGTAAGTAATTCTCTTTAGATACGCCTCCATATTGGATTCCTGAGAGAGTTATCGTTTTTATTTTACCGTTAGTATCTTGAGTGACTTTAACATTTTTGTTATCGTATGATGCTGTTGATGCTGTTGCTGTAACTACATCACCAAACGGAAGTCCTGATATTGTGATGGCTGGAATGGTTGCAACTCCATTGGCTTTTACAACTGTTGTTCCATCGTAAACTTTGGTCTGTGGTGCAAAGTTTATTATGGCATTGGTATTAGTAATTGGAAGAGGTGTTATTGAACTGTTATAGTTTTTAACGGTAGTTGGAAAGATGTAGTTTAAGGCATCTTTACCTCCAAATGTTAACCCGTTGATAGTTACCGTTTTATTAGTCCCTACGTTTTTGTTATCGTACGAAGCGCTACTTCCACTAGCTGTAACAACAGAGCCTGGAAGAAGTCCGCTTATTGAAACAGCAGGAACGGCTACCGGTAGTACGTTGGTTGTTCCGTCATACACCTTTGTTTGGTCGGCAAAGAAGATGCGTGCAGATGGCAGATTTGCAATGTCGAGCGGCGTGATAGTGCAAGAGTCATTTTTTGCCAACATTGGAAGGAGGTAGTTATTCGCATCTTGTCCGCTAAATGATAACCCTCTGAGAGTAACTGTTTTGTTTGCGTAACCCACATTTGGGTTATCGTAAGCAGCAGTAGTGGCAATAGCTGTGATTTGATCGCCTGCTATTAATCCTTCAAAAATGATTGGAGTCTTGGTGCTATCTGGTAGTACTTTTGTTGTCCCGTCAAATACTTTAGTGCATTTGTCGATTCTCAATGTAACACCTCCACCGTTAAGACCGCGTTTGTAGATCTCCGATTCGTTATTGATGGCTGTTGATGGCAATATATAGTTAGCAACGTCGGCTCCACTATACTTAATGCCATAAGCTGTTACGCTTTTTCCTATGCCTACATTTTTATTGTCGAAACGGGCTGAATCTGAAGTTGTTGCAGTAACAATGTCGCCAGCAAATACACCGTCGGTATGCAGGTTTACGATGGTGGCGTTACGGTTTCCATCGTACTCTTTTACAACGTTATTAAACGCTACTTTAAAACCTGGAAGTGTTGTAGCATTAACAGGACGAATTATTGAACGATCGTTTGTAACTGTTTGAGGAAGAATGTAGTTGCTCTTTGAAACTCCCGAGTAGATAATGTCTGTAAGAGTTACTGTTTTAATTTTTCCGTTGCTGTCAGGCTCTATTTTTACGTTTTTGTTGTCGTATGAAGCGTTTTGAGCGGTAGCAGTGATAATATCGCCAAAAGGAAGACCAGATATAGTTATAAGTGGAATTTTTGCAATTTCATTCTCTTTAACAACGGTTGTTCCATCGTAGAGTTTTGATTGTGGTGTGAATGAAATTGAGAATCCAGGAATTTTGGTTACATCAAGTGGTGTGATGGCGCAGTTATTATTTAAAACTGTCGAAGGTAGTTCATAGTTCATCGCGTCTGTACCATTGTAAATAACGCCTCCCAGAGTTACAAGCTTGTTGTTGCCTACATTTTTGTTATCGTAAGCGGCGGAAGTAGCTTTAGCAATGACATTATCGCCTGCAATTAATCCTGTAATTTTGATTTTGGTCGATGTGGAGTCTGGAAGAACTTTGGTAGTTCCATCGTAAACTTTTGTTTGGTTTGCAAAAGTGACTTGTAGTGTATGGTCGTTGATATATGATTTTGGTGTAATAGTGGAGTTCCTATTAGTTGCCGAATCAGGTAATATATAGTTGTTTCTATCAACACCGCTGAGCGTAATATTTTTTACTACAACCGTTTTGTTGATTCCTACGTTTTTGTTGTCGTAATAGGCAATAGTTCCTGAAGCTTTTACATCATCTATACCAAGTAATCCAATAATATTAATGGATGGAACCGCAATTACTTCATCTATTTTTACGTTAGTAGTGCCATCATATATTTTTGTTTGATTAGGAACTTCAAACCAAGCTTGTTTGCCAAGCTCTTTTGACAAGATCGAAGAGTTGTAGTTTCTAGTTGTTGTTGGAACAAGATAGTTGTTGGCATCTTTCCCTAATAAATGTACGCCAAAAGCTGTAACAATCTTATTTTATCCCACATTTTTAGTGTCGTATTGTGCTGTAACAGCTTGAGCTTTAACGTCGTCTCCAGAAATAATGCCACTGATTTGAAGTTGTGGTACATATATTGTCCCTTCTATACTATCAATTACATTTGTTGTTGCATCATAAAACTTCTTCTGATTGCCAAACGTAACTATGAGATTTGGATCTTCTGTTATTGATCGTGGGGTAATCGAACAGCTTCTGTTTTGGACACTATTTGGTAGAATATAGTTTAATGCATCATTACCACTATATGTAACGTCTTTAATGGTAACTACTTTATTTACTCCAACGTTTTTGTTATCGTAAGATGCCAATTTTCCAGCACCCTGAACGTTATCGAAGTTTGGAATGAGTCCGGTAATAGTTATATCAGGAACCGCTTTCGGCAGTACGTTTGTTGTTCCATCATACACCTTAGTTTGATTTGCGAATGAGATTTTTGCATTCGGTAAATTGCTTATGTTTAATGGTAATATCGAGCAAGTATCGTTTTTAATGGTTGTAGGAAGTTCATAATTTTGTGCATCGCTACCTAAATAAGAGATTCCGCTTAGAGTTACAACTTTATTCTTGAAGTCTGCTGTAGCACTGTTGTAGGCTGCAGAAGAGGCTTTTGCAGTAAAGCTGTCGTTCAATAGTAATCCAATCACTCTTATTGGTGTGTTTTTGCCATCAGGAAGTACTAAGGTGGTGCCATCAAAAACCTTTACTTGGTAGTCGAACACTATTTTAATGCCGGCTGTTAGGTAGTTTAACTTGTTTATTCTCCAATTTGGATTGATAGCTACCGGATTAATAAGGTAGTTACCCTTACGTTCGCCCGATAGATTCACATTTGTTATAGTAACAGTTCTTTGTCCAACATTTGGGGAGTCGAACGTAGCAGGTGCTCCTGATGCTTCAACCTTTGAAATGTCTCTCGATTCTATCCCAGTTAATGAAAGTAAAGGTTGTGGATTAACCGATGTTGTTGCGTCGTAAATTTTCTCCCCATTTGCAAATGTAGCCGAGCCTATATTTTTAGGAAGTATGGTTATTGTTTTTGTTTCACTTCCTGTGTAGGTAGTACTATTGCTCGTTACGATTACGACATAGGTTCCTGCGTCAATAGGATTTCCATTAATAGGATTTCCGTTTTGATCAGTGTAGGTTATTGTAATTGTGCTATTATGACTTTCGGTGATGCTAACAGGCTGTTCTTGTCCATTATAAGTCGTGATTAATGGTGTATTCCAAGTGAATATC
>RRZU012933894.1_pt1 | contig 10437 bp, 8 predicted proteins | sample 2165561 | NCBI WGS metagenome assembly RRZU01 (sample SAMN10456909, study PRJNA506462) | wastewater metagenome | isolation source: wastewater sludge | place: USA: Moscow, Idaho | reverse complement strand
TTGCACGTCTTTGGCGCCGAGGTTGATGGCGAACGCCTTGAGCCGGTCGGCCTGACGTTGCAGGTCGGCCTTCTGGTCGCTTGATGAGACGCGCGCGTAACATACGGTGCGCCCCACGGCCGTAGGTGTGGGCGTGGTCTCGTATTTGGGGTCGTGGATGAGCCACATGCCCGTGGGCGTGTGTTCCACCGGGACGGGCATCCTGCCTTCCCGGCACCACTTCCACACGGTATACGGATTGAGGTGCTCCCGTTCCGCCCATTCACGAACCTGCATGTCAACAATGATAACATATGATAAGCAAGAATATACTACTCATATGCCAACAGATAAACACCCCACATCCGGCACGGCGTATCAATCCGTAGTGTTGGATGCGGGGTTCGGGATTGGACTAGGTGCTTGCACCTCCCCTGTTCAGTGGTGGCAGCAATCACCGTCCATATCCATCAATGATGACGAGGATGATGGGGATGGGGAAGCAGAAGTATCAGACGACGTGCCGGCGGAAGTCCCTTGGTCGTTGCCATTGCCGCTGTCTGCGTTGCTGTCCATCGTCATATCGTCCATCGAGTTGCCCGAAGTATCAGCCGCATCATCGGAATCCGAAGAATCCGCAGAATCGGTGGTATCGCCCGAGCCATGCGCATTCTTCGTGGTCGACTGGCTTGTCGAACCACCCACATTCCTGCCCACGATGACGGCGCTATCCGCAGCACCGCAGCCCGCAGCAACCGTCAGTGCCATCACGCACACCACCGATGCGAGCACCCGCGCCGCCCATCCGAGCCCGACTGCACGCCACTTCCTCGGTATCGCCCGTTGTTGCGTTCCCGATACTGTTCCCATATCCTTCTCCATTCCCTGTTCAATCCCGTTCATTCTCATGACAACACGCGCACCCGCGCATGCCATCGACACCACGCATGTGCGCACACAAGCCAGCTAGAACGTGGCGATGAACCGCTGCAGCACGTCCTGCCCGAACTTGAGCGCATCAACCGGCACATGCTCGTCCACACCGTGGAAATTCCCGATGACATCAAACCCCTGCAGCACCCGCAACGGGATGAACCCGCACACTTCGATATCCGGATTGATCTTCAACACCGCCTTGCTGTCCGTACCGCCCGACGACAGGAACGGCACGACCACGGCATCCGGATCGACTTGGCTCAGCGTACGCTCAATCGCCGTGAACAGCTCGCCATGCACATCCGTGATGTAGCCGCGACTGCGATGAATCTTCTCCACACTTACCTCAGGACCTGCGAGTTCATGCAAGCGTTCCAGCAGCGTGTCCTCCTGCCCTGGCAACGCCCTGCCGTCAATCAGTGCGCTCGCCTTCGCCGGGACGATATTGACTGTGCTGTCTGCATCAATTGATGTGACGTTGAACGTGTTGCGCACCGAGGAAGCGACCCACGGCTTGGCCGGACCGGTCCGGTCGATGAGTGCTGCCGTGTCGTATTTCGCCTGTTGTCCTTCCTCTTGACGGACGATATCTTGCAGACGATTCACCAGCAATTGCCCGACTTGCCCGGCATCAGCAGGCCACGAGTAGTCGGCGATCCGGGCGGCGGCTTTTGCGATCTTTACCACCGCATTGTCCCTGTTAATCTGCGAACCGTGCGATTGGGTTCCTTGCGCGTTGAGCCGGAACCATTGCGTGCCTTTCTCACCTGCCTGCACGTAGTAGACGCGGCGCTCATCCACGTATCCACCAAATCCGCCGGTCTCGCTGATGATGGCACCGACATGGTCAAACCATTCGGGATGATGCTGTGCAATCCATTCGGATCCTTTGAATCCTCCGGCCTCCTCATCGGCAAACAGGATGAAACGCACCGACCGGCGCGGCTTTCCTCCGGAACGCAGAATCGCGCGCAACGCAGCCAACGACATGCCGACCATATCCTTCATATCGATGGCGCCGCGCCCCCAGACGCATTCGACTCCATCGGCATCCGGGTGAATGTCTCCCCCGAGTGGATCGACGCTCCAGTCCTCGAGACGCGCAGGCACCGTATCCAAATGCCCATGGATTAACAGGACCGGCAGATCAGGGTTTTCTCCCGGAATATCCGCAATGAGATTCGTGCGTCCGGGGGCACTGTCCACCAGCGTGGAACGGATGCCCACTTCTGCAAGCCGGGCCGCGACCCATTGCGCGGCTTCAGTTTCGCGCGCCCGGTTGTCGCCTGCGTTCTGCGTGTCGAACTGAATCAGCCGCGAGGTGAATTCCACTGCCTCCTGTTGTGCTTGAATGTCTGTCGCGTCCTCGGCCATATTAATCCTCCTTGTCCACTGGTGTCTCGTTTGGCAACAGTTCCTGCGCGTCCCCAACAAAGGCATCCCCCGCGTGCTCCTCATGCGCATCGAAATGAAGTTTCGTCAGCAATTGCTTGCGGTAGGCGGCGAATTCGTCGGACACACGATCTCGCGCATCAAGATTGATCGGCACGATTTCCTTGATCCGCCCCGGTCGAGGTGTCATGATTACCACGCGGCTGCCAAGATAAATCGCCTCGTCCACGTCATGCGTCACCAAAATCATCGTCATGTGGTACTGCTCCCAGATATCGAGCAGCCGGTCTTGCAAATCCGCGCGGGTGAACGAATCCAATGCGCCCATCGGCTCATCGAGCAGCAGCACGTCAGGGTGGTCGATCAGCGCACGAGCGATCGCCACACGTTGGGCCATGCCGCCGGAAATCTGATGCGGATACGCCTGTTCGAAACCATGCAAGCCGACCATCTCGATATACCGGGCAACATCGGCCTTATGCTCCTTATAAATGCCCTGTGCTTTCAGGCCGAACGCGATATTCTCTTCCACCGTCAGCCACGGAAACAGGCTGCCCTGCTGGAACACATAGCCACGCTTGGGATTCGGTCCCTCGATCGGCTCGCCGGCAAGGCTTAGCGTTCCGCTCTGCGGCCGGTCAAGGCCGGCGATAAGGCGAAGCAACGTGGTTTTGCCGCACCCGGATGGACCGATAATCGACACGAGCTCGCCTGGGTAGATCGACAGGCTGACATCCGACAGCGCATGGACGATACTTCCGTCAGGAGCCGTGAATTCACGGGACACATGCTCGATGGACAGCTCAGGATTTACGCCTGCGGGCACATCCGCCAGTGTCTGCCTGCCACTTGCGACGGCGAGATGGTCAAGTTCAATGTCGCTCATCGTACGAGTCCTTTCTGCCAACGCAGCACACGGCCGCGAACCACTTCGATGATTTTCATGATCAGCGAGAACAGGATTGCCATCACCACAATCGCCGCGAGAATCTTGTAATAGGAGGACCACGCCTTCGCCTGGTCGATGTAATAGCCCAAGCCGCCGGGCTGCCCCATCATCTCGGAAATCACCAAGGTCAAGAACGACAGACTGTTCGCCATGCCGATACCGGTGAAAATGCTCGGCGTCGCATTTGGAATGGCCACATGGAACAGGATGTACGGAGTGGATGCGCCGAGCGTGCGGGCGGCTTCAACCAGCATTTTCGGCGTTCCCTTGATGCCTTGTGCGGTCAGGAACGCAACAGGGAACCACGAGGCGATGACCAGCAGGAACACGGCTGCGGCGAAAGGAGTCGGCATCAGGGTCAGCGCGAACGGCATCCATGCGACCGACGGGATGACACCGGTGATTTTCAACACCGGAAACACCCAATAATACGCCTTGTCGAACCAGCCGATCAGCACGCCGGTAACCACGCCGAGCACCACGCCGACAATGAATCCGGCGATGAACAGACGTGTCGAATACAAGGTGTTGAGCACGATATACCCGCCATCGGTGACGAATGCCTCCATCACCTTCGCGGGACCCGGGAAGAACGGCTGTGGCAGCGTCTGCAATTTGGTGCCCGCGATATCCCACAAGGCGAGCGCCACGCCCATTGCGAAACGGAACGGGGCCCGGCTGCGATAGTACTCGCGTTTGTCAGCCGCATACAGATCAACGATGCCGGCAATCGCATAGACAACAGTCAGAATGACCAGCAGCGCTCGATATGCCTCCTGCCCGGTGAGCAGGAAAATCCACAACTGCCCTTGTGGGAAGCTCACGTGGGCGATTTGCGGGAAGAACAGACTCACCAACTCGGCGATGATGAAACCTGCGACGGTGAACACGATGGTCATCGGATACGGCATGGTGGCAATGCGTGGATTTTCCGCGGATCGACGCCGCGTGCCGTGTGCATCCGCAGCCTCGCGTGCCGTCAGTCGGGTCGCCCGTACTGCCGGTGGCACAGTCAGGTCTGTTATCAAACTACTCATGGGTCTTCTTTCCTTGCATGATTGAGCATGCGAACCGGTTTGTCCTGGGAATTTCCGGGACCGGCGACGCGGCCGACCTCCTTACGGGGGCCGGCCTGCGCCTGAGTTTACAGGTCGATCTTCTGGTAGATTGTGTCCGCCAGCTTGGTGGTGTCGTTGGTCTTAAGGAAGCCGATGCCCTTGAGCTGATCAGTGAAATACTGCACATCGCTCTTGATAGCCGCATCCTCGTTATCCTGGACCTTGTAGTCGTAGTCCTTGAACAGCTTGGTGGCGAGCGAGACATCAGTGATCGAGGAGTATTTCTTCTCGGCGATGATTTTCGCCGCCTGCTGCGGATGTGCCGCGATATAGTTGCGGGCCTTATTTAACGCGCGCAGGATGGCAGCCATCTCCTCGGGCTTCTCCTTGATGATCTTGTTCGAGCCGTACAGGAAGCAGCAGAAGTGCTTGGCGAAAGTCGGGTCGGAACCGAGGTCGAAGATGATGTCGACCGTGCCCTTCTGCTCCTCGACGGTAGGCAGCGGGTCCCACAATGCCGCGGCATCGATATCGCCGTTCTGCAACGCTTGGAATTCCAAGCTCGAATCGTCATATGGCAGATAGGTCACATCACTGTTGTTCTTGTCGACGTTGAGACCCGCCTGGCCGAGCCACATATTCGCTGCCATGTACGGGGTGCCGCCGATTTCGTCGACACCGATTTTCTTGCCTTTCAGATCCTTCGCGGTCTTGATACTGGATCCCTTCTTCACGGCAATCTTGATGCAGCCCTTATGCAGTGCGCCCACCACACTGGCGGACACGCCTTCCTCAATCGATGGGAAGAACTGGAAATCGCCGTTCGTGACCGGGAAGCGCCCGGAGTTCAGTCCGACCTTGCGGGTTTCCGCATCGGCGGTCACCAATTTCGCGTTGATGCCTTCGGCCTTGAAATACCCGAGTTCCAAGGCGATGGCGATCGGCGAGCTGCACAACGAGCTCGACTTCGGGAACTCGATGGTCCCGTACTTGTACGTAGTGCTGGTAGCTTTCGAGTCGCCGCTTGCCGACGACGACCCGGACGTCTTGACACTGCATGCGTCAAAGGCGAATACGGCGATCAACGTGCATAGGATCGCCGCGCCTTTGACGACGCGTCCGTGGATGTTCAACATATGTTCTCCTTGATTCTCCGCTGCGGCAGATTCGGCTGTGATGGTGTGGCCGTTCCGCATTAGCCTCGAACCTAATATATCGCAACACGCCGTCGGGCAAGCCGCCTCCACCCCGCGCACGACCGCACGACACGCCGACACGGCATCAAGCGAGCCCTTGAACGAATCCATCGCAATGAGAAACTTCACGGCTCCAGCCTAAGATGAGGACGCAACCAGCGGCACGACACGACACGGTCAGGCATTCGCAACCGAACGCCAGCCGCCCGCCCACCGCCCACCGCACACCACGCACGAACCCAGTGCACGAACCCAGCACGCAGGAGGCAACGATGCCATCATCAACCAACACCACCGGTATCAGCACATACACGCCATCCCCCGACCGATACGAGACCATGCCCTACCGGCGAAGCGGCCGCAGCGGTCTGAAACTGCCCGCCATCAGCCTCGGCTTTTGGCATAATTTCGGCGATTTCTCGTCATACGACACGATGAAACAGCTGTGCTTCACCGCATTCGACCACGGCATCACGCATTTCGACCTCGCCAACAACTACGGGCCGGAACCCGGCAGCGCCGAACGCAACGCCGGCAGGATTTTGCACGATTATTTCGGCGCACACCGCGACGAGCTGGTCATCAGCACCAAAGCCGGATTCGACATGTGGCCCGGCCCATACGGCGACCACGGCAGCCGCAAATACCTGCTCGCCAGCCTCGATCAGAGTCTGACGCGACTCGGCCTTGACTACGTCGACATCTTCTACCACCACTGCCCCGACCCGGACACGCCGCTCGAGGAAACCATGGGCGCGCTCGCGCAGGCGGTCACAAGCGGCAAAGCACTGTACGTGGGCCTGTCGAACTATGACGGGCAGCGGCTCGAAGCGGCCAAGGCGATCCTTGATGAACTGCATGTGCCGTTCATCATCGCGCAGAACCGCTACAACATCCTTGACCGGACCGTGGAACACAACGGCCTGCTCGATGCCGTCAGCCGGCTGGGCAAGGGGCTGATCACCTACAGCCCGCTCGACCAGGGGCTGCTCACCGACCGCTATCTGGACGGAATCCCCGCGGATTCGCGCGTGGCCAGGGACGGCCGGTTCCTCACCGAAGCCGACGTGGCACGCACGCATGACGCAATTGTCGCGTTGAATACGATTGCTGCTGCGCGCGGGCAGAGTCTCGCGGATATGGCGCTCGCCTGGCTGCTGCGCAAGAACGAAGTGACCAGCGTGCTCGTGGGCGCGTCCCGACCCGAGCAGCTGCTTGACAGCATCGGCGCACTGCAGTCGGCCGATTTCACCAATGACGAGCTTACCGCCATCGACCGGATCGCAAACACCGGACGGTAAGTATCCGCACCGCGACAATCAACACTGCACTCAACGCCGGCTTTCGCAAAAGAGAAGGGGCCCGGCGGAAACCGGGCCCCGAAGAAGGAGAGAAAAGAAGAGAGAAGGGATTGAATTATGGGATTCACAAGAGAATCTCGCCAACTTCCGCTGACCTGAATCAGCATACGGATGTCACCTTGGGTTCACAATACGTTTCCCTGTGAATACCCTGAGATACATACAGGGAATACTCAGCTTGCCATGCGAGCACCGGCATTGCCATCCAGCGACATGGCACATAGGAAAATCATGGTGCTTCCGATGTGAGTGGGTTCTTGCGGGAGTACAGGAGTGGAGGCGTCGCGGGGAGGTCAATCGGTTCGCGCATCAATCCCGGCCCACCGGGACGTCAGGCCAGCGCGACACACCCGCCTGCCATGCAACACCGGGTTGTGCATGCCCGGACATACGGAACCCGACCGATACCGCCCGGAGCCCCGCCGTACAGGACGATACACCCGGGTTCGTATGCGCGGGCATGCACAACCTGACGGATACCACCGGACACCGCCGTCTTCCGTGGCGTTTGCCCCGCCCACGCATGCCATGGCATACACGACGCGTCGCATCCCACCTGGGCACGCGGCCGCCAATACGGTTCCGCCGAGTTGCGCATGCCCAAGCATACGCAGCCGGACCATACGCCCGCCCGGGCCATCGAGACCGGATTCCCGCATCCGAGAAAGGCACGCTGTAGACCGGACAACAAGGCCAACACCCCATGAATGTCCCTACGTCATCACCATCAAGCGGCACCGCTACACCAACGCCGGTACCAATGCCAACGCCAATGCCCCCATGTCACCCACCGCATGCATAATGGGCGCATGAATACGTTGGGCAATATCCTGTGGCTGATTCTCGGCGGTCTCGAACTGGCTGTGGCATGGGCGATCATCGGCATCGTGCTGTGCATCACCACCGTCGGCCTCCCGCTCGGCATCCAAGCGTTCAAAATGGCTGGCCTGACACTCACCCCGTTCGGCAAGTCCGTGGTGTATGGCGGTGGCGTCGGCTCACTGCTCGCCAACATTATCTGGGTGGTGTTGGTCGGCATCTGGATGGCAATCGGCTACGTGATCGCAGGCGTACTCAACTGCATCACCGTCATCGGCGTGCCGTTCGGCATCCAGTCATTCAAGATGGCGAAGCTCGCGTTGTGGCCGTTCGGCGCGCAAGTCATGTGACCGCGAGACACACGCTCTCATCATCCCGCAGTTCCGCCGGCCGCAATAACCACCCTGCTACGCCTGCTGCCACGCGAACGGCAGATGCATGAACTCCGGCACTTTGTACCATTTGACCGGATACCCAGCACCATGCGCGCAGAACACCAAATCCGGAGTGTTCTCCAGATCGGCTTCGGGATTATACCCGGCTGCAGCGATGACCGCGTCCTCGTCGTGGCACGGTCGGTAGCCCGCCGACACGCAGGTCAGCGACCCGCGTCCGTGCGTGTACGCGTTGACATCCATCGCGTAATCACGCATGCCTTCGACAGGCGCCTCGCCCTCCAGCACCGCCGTCGTGCCGTCATTGTCAGGTGGGTCGAACACGCCGCTCATCCGCTGGATATCAGCCATCGCATGCCCCACCTGGTCGGCGGGCAACTCCAGACGAAAGCGGTACCACGGTTCAAGCACATGGCAATGCCCGCCCTGACGCGCCTGCATAAGTCCTTCGCGGATCGCGCGATATGTCGCCTGGCGGAAATCCCCGCCTTCCGTGTGCTTGTCATGCGCCCGACCGGTCAGCAACGTAATCCGCATATCGGTGATTGGCGCGCCGATAAGCACGCCCAGATGCTCGCGTTCACGCATATGCGTCATGATCAGGCGCTGCCAGTTGCGGTCGAGCACATCCAAACTGCAATCGCTGGCGAATTGGAGTCCGCGGCCACGCTCAAGCGGCTCCAGCAGCATGTGGACTTCCGCGTAGTGCCGCAACGGTTCGAAATGACCCACCCCTTCGACCGGCGTGTCTATGGTCTCGTGGTATACGATGCCGCCGCGATCGAACGCGACTTCGATGCCGAAGCGCGTGCGCAGCAGTTCCTGCACGATTTCCAGCTGGACAGCGCCCATGAGCTGGATGTGAATCTCCTCAAGACGCTCGATCCACCGCACGTGCAACAGCGGTTCCTCGTCCTCGAGTTCACGCAGCGCACCCAACAGCTTGTGCGTATCCGTGCCATCGGTGGCCGTAACCGTGTAGGTGAGCACAGGTTCAAGCAGCGGATGCGAGGCGTCCGTCTGCATGCCGAGCCCCTGACCTGGCACCGTGCCTTCCAGACCGGTCACCGCACATACTGTTCCGGCGGGGGCGGATTGCAGGATATCGTATTTCGCGCCGGAATATCGCCTGATCTGGTCGATTTTTCCGTACGGTTCAATCTCGCTTTTCACCGGCAGTTCGCCGCCGGTCACTTTCAGCCAAGAGAGCCGGTTGTGCTGGGCGTCATGCGAAATGCGGAACACGCGGGCGCCGAAATCCTTGCCATTGCTGTGATTACTACTGTTGTCGGCGTTATCTTTGCCATGATTGACGGAAGTGTTGTCGGAAGAGTTGTCGCCGTATCCGTCATAGCGCGGCTCAGGAGCGTACGCGGCAAGCGCATCCAGCAGATAGCGGATGCCTTGCAATTGCAGCGCTGACGTCCACATACACGGGACGAGCTTGCGTTGCGCGATCATCCGGCTGATGGTCGCCGGGCTGATCCGGCCGGTGTCGCAGTATTCGTCGAGCGCGGATTCGTCGAGCGCGGCAACATCCTCATCGTGTTCCATTCGGGAACCGGCGGAAATCTGGGCGTGGGCGGACGAGCCGCCGACAATCATGCCAGTCGATGCGCCCGTAGCTGCATGGGCGTCTGCGGTAACTGAAGCATCCGAAGGTACGGGGATGTCCGCAGTGACCGGGGTATCCGCATTCTCAGCGATATCGGCAGAATTCTGCGGCAATCCGGCATCCACGCACACCTCGCCAAATCGCTTGCAGATGCCGGCGAGCACGTCATCGCGCGAAATGCCGGGAGCGAGCGCGTCGATTTTATTGATGACGATGAAGGTCGGCACATGATAGCGCTCCAGCAATCGCCACAGAGTCTCGGTATGACCTTGCACGCCGTCGACGGCTGAAATGACGAGCAGAGCGGCATCGAGCACACCCAGTGTGCGTTCCATATCGGCGGCGAAATCCACGTGCCCGGGCGTGTCGAGCAGGGTCAAGCGCATACCCGGATAGTCAATGATCGCGTCTTTTGAATAGATGGTGATGCCGCGTCGTTTTTCCAACGCGTCGGTGTCGAGGAATGCGTCGCCATGATCGACGCGGCCAAGCCGACGCACTTCGCCGGACACGTACAGCATCGCCTCGGAAAGTGTGGTTTTGCCCGCATCCACGTGGGCTAGCACGCCCGCGACGATCTGTTTCATCATGCTCCTGTCGGTCGGTAACCGGCGCTGTGCGGCGCCTGAGTCTTCTATGGTAGACCGCCACGGCGTCATCGCTGCCGGTATGCACGCCGCCCCCGACCCCTTCTCTCCCCCAACCTTCTGCCGACGCTGACAGGGGTCTCAGCGTCG
>RRZU011592685.1_pt1 | contig 10437 bp, 10 predicted proteins | sample 2165561 | NCBI WGS metagenome assembly RRZU01 (sample SAMN10456909, study PRJNA506462) | wastewater metagenome | isolation source: wastewater sludge | place: USA: Moscow, Idaho | reverse complement strand
CGCCCGACCGCCTGCCCGATCGCGTTACGCTCACCGTCGGCATCCGTCGCCGCGTGCAGCAGGCTGCTCACTTCGGCGAGCCGCTCGTCGCTGAACTCGACGACCGATTGCGCCAGGCAGCCGTAGTTGAAGCAGACCGACACCCGTTCGACCGCGCTCGCCGTCAGCGACAGGAACAACAGGATTAGCGCGCAGAACCTCATGCGTAATGCGTGACCAATTCAAGCGGATAACGCTTACCGGCCTGCCAGTCCTCGATGCACTGGAGGATCAACGGGCTGCGATGGCGATCCTTCAGTGTGCGGATTTCGTCGAGCGTCAGCCAACGCGCGGCGATGATGCCTTCATCGAGCTTGCGCTCGGCATCGTGCCCGACGATCTCGCCGCCAAACGCAAAGCGCAGGTAGGTGATGTCCTTCGCTTCGCTGCGCCAGTTGTAGACGCCGACGATGAATTTCGGATCGAACGCATAGCCGGTTTCTTCCAGCGCTTCGCGGATCACCGCGTCGGTCAACGCCTCGCGGCATTCAAGGTGACCGGCCGGCTGATTGAAGCGGATGCCATCATCGGTTTCTTCTTCGACGAGCAGGAATTTGCCGTCGCGTTCGATCACGGCAGCGACCGTGACATTGGGTTTCCAGACCATCTTGCAAGCCTCGGGGATCGGGCAAAGCGCCCATTTTACCGCCATCGGGGCCATGAATTCGGCTAGAATTTCGCTTTCAATTCCTGTGGCTGACGGAGAAAAAAGATGTCAATGGCGGATCGCGACGGCTTCATCTGGCACGACGGAAAACTGGTGCCCTGGCGTGATGCGACGACGCACGTCCTGACCCACACGCTGCATTACGGCATGGGTGTTTTCGAAGGCGTCCGCGCTTACAAGGCCGAAAAAGGCACCGCCATCTTCCGCCTGCAGGAACACACCGACCGGCTGTTCAACTCGGCGTACATCTTCCAGATGAAGATGCCGTACGACAAGGCGACGATCATCGAGGCGCAGAAGGAAGTCGTGCGCGCCAACAATCTCGAATCCTGCTACATCCGCCCGATCGTGTTCTACGGTTCGGAAGCGATGGGCATCGCCGCCACCGGTATCAGCACGCACGTCGCCATCGCCGCCTGGCCCTGGGGCGCCTATCTCGGCGCCGAGGGCATGGAAAAGGGCATCCGCGTCAAGACGTCGTCCTTCACCCGCCACCACGTCAACATCAACATGTGCCGCTCGAAGTCGGTCGGCACCTACACCAACTCGGTCCTCGCGCACCAGGAAGTCGCGCACAACGGCTACGACGAAGCGCTGCTGCTCGACGTCGACGGCTACGTCGCTGAGGGCGCCGGTGAGAACATCTTCATCGTCAAGGGCGGCAAGCTGTACACGCCTGACCTGACCTCCTGCCTCGAAGGCATCACGCGCGCCACTGTGCTGACGCTGGCCGACGAACTCGGGCTGAAGGTGATCGAGAAGCGCATCACGCGCGACGAAGTCTACTGCGCCGACGAAGCCTTCTTCACCGGCACCGCCGCCGAGGTGACGCCGATCCGCGAACTCGACAACCGGCAGATCGGCGCCGGCCGCCGCGGACCGATCACCACCCAGATCCAGAGCCTGTTCTTCGACTGCGTCAACGGCCGCGTGCCGGCGCACGAAGGCTGGCTTGCCTACGTTTAGACCATCGCTCACAAAATCCAGGGAACAATCATGGCTGAAAAATCCGCCCAAAGAACCGTTGAAGTCACCGCCCACGACCTGCCGCTGCACTGCCCGACGCCGAACGCGCCGCTGTGGAGCCAGCACCCGCGCGTCTTCCTCGATGTCGTCCAGACCGGCGAAGTCACCTGCCCGTACTGCAGCACGCATTACGTCTTCAAGGGCGAAGCACCGAAGGGCCACTGATGCTGCGCGCCCTGATCGTCGCGCCCGCCTGGATCGGCGATACGGTCATGGCGCAGCCGCTGTTCATGCGGCTGCATGAGAAAACACCTGGCCTGCAACTTGACGCGCTTGCACCGCGCTGGGTCGCGCCGACCCTGCAGCGCATGCCCGAGATCACGCAGATCATAGATAACCCGTTCGCCCATGGCGAACTCTCCCTCGGGGCGCGTTACACACTGGCGCGCGAACTGGCAAAAGGCGGCTACCAGCGCGCCTATATCCTGCCGAACTCGCTCAAGTCGGCGCTCATTCCGTTTCTGGCCGGCATTCCGGAGCGTATCGGCTTCACCGGTGAAGCCCGTTACGGCCTGATCAACCGCCGCCATACGCTAGACGAAGCCGCGCTGCCGCAGATGGCCGAGCGCTTCGCCCAGCTTGCCGAAGCGCCCGGTGCGCCCTTGCCGCGCCCGCTGCAAAACCCGCGTTTGTCGTCGAGCCGCGAACAGCAGGCCACGACGCTCGCCACGCTGGGCATCGCCCGCCCGGAGAAGATCGCCGTCTTCTGCCCCGGCGCCGAATACGGCCCGGCCAAGCGTTGGCCGGCCAGGCACTTCGCCGCGCTCGCCGATGCCCTGCACGCGCGCGGCTACGCCGTCTGGCTGCTCGGCTCGCCGAAGGACAAGGCGGTCGGCGACGAGATCATCCAACTCGCATCGCCCGACGCCGCCCCGCGAAACCTGTGCGGTTCCACCTCGCTGACGCAGGCCATCGACCTCATCGCCGCCGCCGATTTCGTCGTCTGCAACGACTCGGGGCTGATGCACGTGGCGGCCGCGCTCGACCGGCCGCTGATCGCGGTCTATGGCTCGTCGTCGCCCGGTTTCACGCCACCGTTGTCGAAACGCGCACAGATCCTTAGTCTCAATCTCGATTGCAGCCCCTGTTTCAAGCGCGAGTGCCCGCTTGGACATCTCGACTGCCTCAACAAACTCGAACCCCAGCGCGTGCTCGACGCCTGCCTCAAGGCAAGTGCGGGCGGGCGCGACGCCACCACGGATACCGCACCATGAGCACGATCTACACCAGTGCCGAAGAGGCCGAAGACGCATTCTACGAAGCCATCGGTCGTGGCGACATCGACGCGATCATGCAAGTCTGGTCCGACGAAGAGGAAATCGTCTGCATCCACCCCACCGGCCAGCGCCTGACGGGTTCGACGGCCATCCGCGAGAGCTGGCAAACGATCTTCAGCACCAATGCCAACCTCACCGTGCATGCGCAACGCGTCATCTGCTGGCAAAGCGCGATCATCGCCGTGCATAGCGTCACCGAAGTCCTCTTCGTCGGCGACGACCCGACGCCGCATGGCCCAGTGCTATCGACCAACGTCTTCCAGCGCGGCGCTAACGGCTGGCGACTCATCTCCCGCCACACATCCACCGGTGTCGAAGGCAGCCACGAAGCCGCGCTCGGCGAAAGTGCATCAAGCAGCGGACGGACGCTGCATTGAGCTCCGCGGCGGCCGGCTACCGGGCGCCCAAATGGCTACCCGGCGGACACGCACAGACAATCTACCCGCTGCTCATCAAGCCGCAGCCCTACCCCTACCTGCGCGAGCGCTGGGAAACGCCGGACGACGACTTCATCGACCTCGACTGGAACGCCACCGCAGCGCGCCCCGCGTTCCCCACGGACGCGCCGCTCGTAGTCCTTTTTCACGGTCTTGAAGGCAGCTCGAACAGTCACTACGCACTTTCGCTGATGCATGCGCTCGATGCGGTCGGCTGGGGCGGTGTCGTGGCACATTTTCGCGGCTGTTCAGGCGAACCGAACCGCCTCCCGCGCGCCTACCACTCGGGCGACAGCGACGAAATCGAGTGGGTTCTGCGTCGGATGCGGCAAGCTCACGCAAACCGGCCGCTCTACGCCGTCGGCGTCTCGCTCGGCGGCAATGCCCTGCTTAAATGGCTTGGTGAGCGCGAATCGGCAGCCGGCGAAATTCTCCAAGCCGCCGCCGGCATCAGTGCCCCGCTCGACCTCGTCGCCTGCGGCCATAATCTCGCGCGCGGCTTCAACCGCATCTATACGCGGCACTTCCTGCAAACGCTGATTCCCAACGCCGCCGCCAAACTCGAACGCTTTCCCGGCTTGTTCGACGGACAACGACTGCGCCGCGCACGCACGGTCTTCGAGTTCGACGACATCGTCACCGCCCCGCTGCACGGCTTCGCCAGCGCCGACGACTACTGGACGCGCTGTTCGAGCAAACCCTGGCTGCGAGGCATCCGCATGCCGACGCTGGTGCTCAACGCGGTCAACGACCCCTTCCTGCCGCGACGCGCCTTGCCGGGGCCGAGCGAAGTCTCTGCTACGGTAACACTCGAACAGCCGCGCGAAGGTGGGCATGTTGGTTTCGTAACCGGTAGCCTCCCGGGGCGGCTTGAGTGGCTACCGGAACGCGTCGTTGGTTTCTTCCGACAGAGTCTGTAGCACAAGCTGCGCTGGTTCTGACGCACAGAAGGATCGTAGGGCGCAATAGGCGAAGCGCATTGCGCTGTCCCCTCATCCCGGCCCAATGCCCGTTGGTTATTGCGCCCTACGCCGATAGTGGCGTACCGTTCCGCTCCCTCCCGCCTAAGAACCGCGACAAACACACTAGTCTATCGTAACTTCCAACTTGTTTTGGCCGAAGTTCGGTCTTGTCTATCCGAAGTGGCGGCGCCTATGATCATTTCAAACAGGTGAAGTCAGCCGCCGGACATTCGTGTTCGACCATAAGGAGGGGTAAGTGATGGTTCGCTGGGACGATCTTTCGCCCGCTGAGATCACGGTATTGGAGACGGTGTTCTGGTCATCCGGTATTTCGCGCTCGGAACTCTCCGAACAATCGGGATTCTCGCGCAGCAAAGCCAACATGGCGACAGCGGCGTTGATCGAGCGCGGCATGCTCGATGAGACTGGACCGCAGGCTTCTTCCGGCGGGCGCCGTCCTGAAACACTCTTGCTCTCTTCTGAAATGGGTGTGCTCGCCGCCATCGATCTCGGTGCTTCCAGCGTCGACGTCGCGCTCATCGCACCGGACATGACTGTCCTCGCTCACCACGCCGAAGCAATCGAAATCACCGAGGGGCCGGGCGTCGTCCTCTCGCGGGTGAAACAGATCCTGCGCGACCTTCGCAAGCGCTGCAACATTCGCGCCGAGAAGGTCATCGGTATCGGCATCGGCGTGCCGGGTCCGGTTGAGTTCGACAGCGGCCTCTTGGTCGCGCCGCCGATCATGCCGGGCTGGGAAGGTTTTTCGATCCGCGAGTACCTGCGCGACGAGTACGCTGCACCGGTCTTCATCGACAACGACGTCAACGTGATGGCGATGGGCGAGCTGTGGCGGCTGCATCGCAAGCTGCCCAACTTCCTCGTCATCAAGATCGGCACCGGCATCGGCTGTGGCATCGTGTGCAACCGCATGATCTATCGCGGCACCAACGGGTCGGCCGGTGACGTCGGCCACATCTGCGTCGATCCGGCCGGCGAGCGTTGCCATTGCGGCAATCAGGGCTGCGTCGAGATCATGGCTGCCGGCCCGGCGATTGCCCGCCAGGGTGCCGAGGCGGCGAAAGCCGGCAAGAGCCCGCAACTCGCACAGGTGCTCGCGACCAACGGCGTCATCACGCCGGAGGATGTCGGCCAGGCGAGTCGCGGTGGCGACGTGGCGGCGAACGCGATCATCAAGCTCTCAGGCAAGCTGATCGGGCAGATGCTCGCTTCGGTCGTCAATTTCTTCAATCCGTCGCACATCTTCATCGCCGGAGGCATTTCGCACATCGGGCCGATGTTCTTGGCCTCGATCCGTCAGAGCATCTATCAGCGCTCGCTGCCGCTGTCGACGCGCCACCTGGAAATCCTCTACGCGCCACTCGGCGACCGCGCCGGCGTCATCGGCTGCGCGGCGATGGCCTTCCAGGAAACGATGCGCGTGCGCGGCGTGTTGCCGGACATGCAGACAGGAGCCGAGTCATGAGCCTCGCCGTCGATTTCCGTGCAGTCACCAAGAGCTTCGGCCTCGTCGAAGTGCTACACGGCGTCAGTTTTTCGCTGGAGCCGGGCAAGGTCGTCGGGTTGCTCGGCGAGAACGGCGCCGGAAAATCGACGCTGGTGAAGATCCTCTCCGGCTACGAGCAGGCGACCGAAGGCGACTTCACGATCAATGGCACGCCACACCGCTTCGCCAACTCGCGCGAGGCCGAGCACGAAGGCGTTGTCCTGATCCATCAGGAGTTCAATCTCGCCGAAGACCTGACCATCGCGCAGAACATCTTCCTCGGCCATGAGAAGCAGAAGGGGCTGTTCCTCGACGACCGCACGATGAATGCTGCCGCCAAGGCGGCGATGCAGCGTGTCGGACTGCATGCCGATCCCGAAACGAAAGTCAGGAAGCTGATCGTCGCCGAGAAGCAGCTGGTCGAGATCGCCAAGGCCGTGTCGCGCAACGCCCGCCTGCTGGTCATGGACGAACCGACGGCGACGCTGACGCCGACCGAGACCGAACGCCTCTTCGCGCTGATCGCCCAACTGAAGGCCGAGGGCGTAACGATCATCTACATCTCACACAAGCTCGACGAGGTGGAGCGCGTCACCGACGAGATCGTCGTCATGCGCGACGGCCGCTTCGTCGCGCGTGCGCCGACGGCCGAGACGCCGCGCCAGCAGATGGCGAACCTGATGGTCGGGCGCGATGTGTCCGACATGTACCCGCCCAAGGAGACCCCGCCCGTCGCCGCGCCGATTTTCAAGGCTGACCACATCACGGTACCCGGTTGGGCTCAGGACGTCAGCTTCGAAGTGCATCCGGGCGAGATCCTTGGTTTCGCAGGGCTCGTCGGCGCCGGCCGCACCGAACTGTTCGAGGGCTTGCTCGGGCTGCGTCCGCGCAGTACGGGCCAGATCGAAATCGACGGTCAGGCCGTCGACTTGCGCAGCCCGCGCCAGGGCGTTCGCCACGGCATCGCCTATCTCTCTGAAGACCGCAAGGGCAAGGGCCTGCACGTGCATCTCGGGCTGCGCGAAAATCTCACGCTGCTCATGCTCGAACGTTATGCCCACCCGCTGCTCGACCCGAAGGCCGAGCGCGCCGCGCTGCGCGAGAAGGTCGACGAATTCGGCATCCGCACAGGCGACCTGAACAACCGCGCCGCATCGCTCTCCGGCGGCAATCAACAGAAGCTGGCGCTCGCGAAGTTCCTGCACGCCGACCCGAAGATCATTGTGCTCGACGAGCCGACGCGCGGTGTCGACGTCGGCGCCAAGCGCGACATCTATTTCCTGATCCAGCGCCTTGCCCGCGAGGGCCGGGGCGTGGTGGTCATTTCGTCCGAACTTGTGGAACTGATCGGCCTCTGCCATCGCGTCGTCGTCATGCGCGGCGGCAAGGTGCAGGCCACCCTCAACGCAGACCAACTAACGGAAGAGGAGTTGATCGCTCATGCCACCGGTACTCACTAAAACCACTGCCGAGCCTCAGGCTGGTCAATCGCCCAAGCTCGTGCAACGCATCCAGGATCTCGGCCCGCTGCTCGGCCTCGTCCTCCTGTGCATCGCCGGTTGGGCGCTCAATCCCGACTTCGCCACCGCCGACAACGTGCTGAACGTGCTCACCCGCACCGCATTCATCGGCATCATCGCCGTCGGCATGACCTTCGTCATCATCTCCGGCGGCATCGATCTGTCGGTCGGCTCGATGGCCGCGCTGATCGCCGGCGCGATGATCCTCTTGATGAACGGCATCAGTACGTCGATCAGTTCGCCTTATCTCGTCGTCACCATCGGCATCGTCTTCGCGCTATTGCTCGGCGCTGTCTTCGGACTGGCGCACGGCCTCTTGATCACCAAGGGCCGCATCGAACCCTTCATCGTCACGCTCGGCACGCTCGGCATCTTCCGCGCCTATCTCACCTACTTCGCCAACGGCGGCGCGATCACGCTCGACAACGCGGTTTCCGACGTCTATAGCCCGGTCTACTACGGCAGCGTGCTCGGCCTGCCGATTCCGATCTGGATCTTCCTGCTCACCGCGCTGGTCGGCGGGCTGGTGCTCAACCGCACACGCTACGGGCGCTACGTGCAGGCCATCGGCTCGAACGAACAGGTGGCGCGCTACGCGGCGGTGGAAGTCGACCGGATCAAGATGCTCACCTACGTCGTGCTCGGCGTCTGCGTCGGCGTCGCCACGGTGCTCTACGTGCCACGCCTCGGCTCGGCATCGCCGACCACCGGCCTGCTCTGGGAGCTGGAAGCGATCGCCTCGGTGATCGTCGGCGGTACGGCCCTGAAGGGCGGCGAAGGCAAGATCGCCGGTACCGTGATCGGCGCCATCCTGCTTTCGGTCATCAGCAACATCCTCAACCTCACCAGCATCATCAGCGTGTATCTCAACGCCGCCGTGCAGGGCATCGTCATCATCATCGTCGCCTTCCTACAGCGGAGTCGTCGATAGCGAAGATTTTCATAGCAGCAGGATTCACCCGGCAGTCACCAGCAATTCCGATCAATCGGCAATACAAGGAGACACTCGCAATGAAATCGATCATCAGCAAACTGACGCTTACCGCCGCCGCACTGGCCACCTTCGCCGCTTTCAGCACGACCGCCGTCGCCGCCGAGAAAGTTGTGCTCGGCGTCGCCATTCCGGCCGCGACGCACGGCTTCACCGGCGGCATCGTGTTCTGGGCGAATCAGGCCAAGAAGGATCTCGAAGCCGCGAACCCGGACCTCAAGGTCATCGTCAAGACGGCTGCCAACGCCGCCGAACAGGCCAACCAGCTTCAAGACCTGATGGCCGTGAGCAAGATCAACGCGCTCGTCGTCTTCCCGTTCGAATCTGCCGCGCTGACCAAGCCGGTCGCCGAAGTCCATAACAAGGGCGTATACGTCACCGTCGTCGACCGTGGCCTGACCGACACCAGCGCGCAGGACGCCTACGTCTCCGGCGACAACACCGCGTTCGGCAAGATTCCGGCCGAATACCTCGCCAAAGCGATGGGCGGCAAGGGCAACCTCGTCGCGCTACGCGGGATCGCTACGACGCTCGACAACGAGCGCTGGGACGCGTTCACTGGCGTCTTGAAGAACTCACCGGACATCAAGATCCTCGACGCCAAGTACGCCAACTGGAACCGCGACGACGCCTTCAAGGTGATGCAGGACTACCTGACACGCTTCAAGCAGATCGACGCCGTGTGGGCGGCCGACGACGACATGGCGGTCGGCGTACTGAAGGCCATCGACCAGTCGAAGCGTACCGACATCAAGATCGTCTTCGGCGGTGCCGGCGCCAAGGGCATGATCAAGACGCTGATGGACGGCAAGGACCCGCGCATCGTCGCCAACGTCTCCTACTCGCCGAAGTTCATGTACGACTCGATCAAGCTCACGGCTGAAGCCCGCCTGAAGGGCGAAAAGCTGCCGGCGACCTACATCATTCCGTCGGTGCTGATCACCAAGGAGAACGCGGCCGACTTCTACTTCCCGGATTCGCCGTTCTGATCGGATCAAACAAGCAGTCATAGAACCGTCACCCCGGCGAAAGCCGGGGTCCAGTGCGGCCTTTATGGATTCCGGCTTTCGCCGGAATGACGGATACGTTTTGCCTACCTAAAGGAGAGGACCATGAAATCGATCGTCAAGAAGCTGCTGGTTACCGGTGCTGTTGTCGCTTCAACCTTCGCCTTCGCCCAGGCCGACAAGGTCGTGATGGGCGTATCCATCCCCGCCGCGACGCACGGCTGGGCCGGCGGTGTGGTGTATTGGGCCAACCGCACGCAGGCCGAGCTGGAAAAACAGTATCCGGGCATCAAGGTCATCGTGAAGACGGCTGGCTCGGCTGCCGAACAGGCCAACCAGATCCAGGACCTGCAAACCGTCAACAAGATCAACACGCTCGTCATCCTGCCGTTTGAATCGGCCCCGCTGACGCAGCCGGTCGCGCAGATCAAGAACAAGGGCGTCTTCGTCACCGCGGTTGCCCGCGGCCTGACCGACACCAGCGCGCAGAACGCCTACGTCGCCGGCGACAACCCCGGCTTCGGCAAGGTGGCGGCTGAGTTCATGGCCAAGGAAATGGGCGGCAAGGGCGACCTCGTCATCCTGCGCGGTATCCCGACCGTCATCGACAACCAGCGCGTCGACGCCTTCAACGAAGTGATCAAGGCGAATCCGGGCATGAAAGTACTCGATGCCAAGCACGGCAACTGGAACCGCGACGACGCATTCAAAGTGATGCAGGACTACCTGACCCGCTTCAAGAAGATCGACGCGGTCTGGGCATCGGATGACGACATGGCCGTCGGCGTGCAGAAAGCCATCGAACAAGCCAAGCGTACCGACGTCAAGCTCGTCATCGGCGGCGCCGGCGCCAAGGGCTACGTAAAGAAGGTCATGGACGGCGACCCGATCGTCAAGGCCAACGTCACCTACTCGCCGAGCATGATCGCCGACGCGATGAAGCTGACCGCCGACGCGCGCGTCAAGGGTGCCGAGATGCCGGCGACGACGATCATCCCGTCGGT
>RRZU013299517.1_pt1 | contig 10438 bp, 12 predicted proteins | sample 2165561 | NCBI WGS metagenome assembly RRZU01 (sample SAMN10456909, study PRJNA506462) | wastewater metagenome | isolation source: wastewater sludge | place: USA: Moscow, Idaho | reverse complement strand
GCCGTGCGCGCGCTGGGCCAGCGGTGGACTGCCGGGCCCGGTGGCGTGCTGGTACCGGCGTGAAAGGAAACTCAACATGCTGATCAAGAAACTATCCAGCCTGCCCGCGTCGGCCGCCGCCAAGGTGTCCTCTATGTGGCGCGGGTTCTTCCCGGCGGCGAACAATCTGCCCGGAGAGATTGGCGACCGCCTGGCCAGCGACGATGCGATGCAGCGCATGTACCGCACCATGTGGCTGGACACCGACCGGCGGGCCATGGTGCAGACCGTGCGCGAGATGGACCGCAAGGATGGCCGGGTGAAGGAGATTCACCGGCGCCTGGCGCGGGACTGCATTCGCGGCGGGCTGGTGCTGCAGGTGAACGAGAAGGGCAGCAGCGAAACCCTCAAGCGCGAGTGGCGCGCGCTGCAAGGGCGCCTGCAGCTGGAGATGGCCGACAAGCTCAAGAGCGACGCGCGCGGGCTGGTGATGGAAGGCAACCTGCCGCTGCAGCTGGTGCTGAACGAGCGCCAGGACGTGGTGGCCGCCATTCGCATGCCCAGCGACACCATCCAGCCGATCACCGACATGGGCGGGCGGTTCAAGAACCCGGCTGCCGCGTGGGAGCAGCGCGACGTGATGACCGGCGCCACGCTGGCGACCTGGGCGGCCTGGCAGATGACCGTGGCGCGGCTGGACCCGGACAACTTTGATGACCTGGGCAGCATGGGCAGGCCGTTTCTGGATGCCTGCGCCCACGTGTGGCGCAAGCTGACGATGACCGAGGAAGACCTGGTGCTGCGCCGCCGGATGCGTGCGCCGCTGCGCATGGCCCACGTGCTGGAAGGCGCAGACGACGACACCTTGGCCAAGTACCGCCAGCAGGTGGAAGGGGAGCAGGGCTCCATCACCACCGACTACTACCTGAACCGCAAAGGTGGCGTGGCCGCAGTGCAGGGGGACACCACGCTGGGCGATATCGGCGACGTGGTGCACCTGCTGGACACGTTCTATGCCGGAAGCCCGGCGCCCAAGGGGCTGTTTGGCTACACCGAGGGCATGGCGCGGGACATCCTTGAAGACCTCAAGCGCACCTACTACGACGAAGTGGACGGGCTGCAGGACAGCATGGCCGCGTGCTACGCGGTGGCCTTCCGCATCCATCTGCTCTTCAAAGGGATTGACCCCGGCGTGGACGAATTCACGCTGCGCTTTGCCCAGCGGCGCACCGAGACGCCGAACCAGGTGGCAGACCTGGCCCTGAAGTACATGGCGCTGGGCCTGCCTGATGACATGGTGTTTGCGGACATGGGGCTGGACCCGGACTACGTGCGCGCCAAGCGCACCGAGCAGGCGCAGCGCAATGACCCGTATCCGCCAGCGGCGCAAGGCGCTGGGCGTGGGCAGGGCGGCATGCCGCGCGTGAGCGTGACGCCTGGCAATGCGCCGAAGGGCGAGAGCGCCACTGCGGTGAGTCAGGCTGGGGGGAATGGCGGCAAGGGCCGCTCTTAAATCAGGAGCAATGAACCATGAACAAGATGCACATTGGCGTGAAACTCATCAACGCCGAGCCCATGACGCGGGCCGAATACAACACCTACCGGGGTTGGGCGCTTCCCGCCGACGAGAACGGCGCCGATGAGGGCTTTCTTGTCGAGTATCTGGACGGTGGCAAGGCCAACATGCCAGACCGCGCGGGGTACGTGAGCTGGTCCCCATCCGACGTGTTCAAGGCAGCCTATCGGCCTTGCCTGAGCATGACGTTCGGGCTGGCGATCGAGGCGATGAAGATGGGTAAGCGTGTGGCCCGCGCGGGTTGGAATGGCAAGGGAATGTGGCTGGGCCTGGTGCAAGGCTATGAGTACAACCCGGACGACGGGCGCGCCACGGTTTACGCCCTCGGTTGCCAAAAGCTTCCATGGATCGGCATGAAAACCGCCGATGGTTGCTTTGTGCCCTGGCTGGCCAGCCAGACCGACATGCTGGCCGAAGACTGGGCTGTGGTGCACTGACATGCGCCAGGCCGCCGCCATCCGCCGCGCGAGCCGTCAGGCCCGCTATGCCATGCAGGAACTTGACCGCCGCGGTGTTGAGGATTTGCTGGTGCTGTACGGGCGGGCGGCTGAGGAGGTGCGGGGGCGCATTGCTGCGGCGGTGGACGCGCAGCAGGAGGTGCCCGCGCACCGGCTGCGCGAGCTGCTGGCGCAGATCGAGGCGGTGATCGACGGCCTGGCCGAGAAACGCACGGCCATGGTGAGCCAGGCCATCGACCGCGCGGCCGAGCTGGGCGTGCGGCCCTACACGGCGCAGGGCGTGGGGGCTGTGGGCGGCCAGCAGGCGGTGCTGGAGAGCAGCGCGGCCATGCGCGTGCACCAGGCAGCGGTGCGGTTTGTGCGGGACTTCACACTGGCGGACGGGCTCACGCTGTCGGACCGGCTGTGGCGCCTGGACCGGGGCGCCAAGGAGGCATTGACCCGCGCCATTGGCCAGGCCGTGGTGATGGGGCAGAGCGCGGGCCGTGCGGCCCAAGACTTCATGCACTCAGGGGAGAAGGTGCCGGGCGACCTGGTGGCGCGCATTGCCGCAGGCAAGGCGGGGGCGCTGGCCCGCGTGGCCGACACCCTGACCGACCGCAATGCGGGCGCCTTCGCCCAGGTGGAGCGGGTGTTTCGCACCGAGATCAACCGGGCGCATGGCGAGGCGTACATGGCGGCGGGCGAGGGCACACCGGGCTTTGCGGGCTGGCGGTTTCTGCTGAGCCCGGCGCACCCGGCGCCGGACATTTGTTTTCGACGCGGCACGCTGGTGCTGACGCGGCGGGGTGAGGTTGCCATTGAAGACGTGCAGATTGGCGACGAAGCGCTTACCCACCTGGGGCGCTGGCGCCCGGTGGTGCGGCTGTACCGCTCTGCCAGTGGCCCGAGTGGATTAGTTCGCCTATGTTTCCCAGCGGCGAATAGTCGCACCCAGGAAGTGGTGATGACACCAAACCACCCTGTTCTAACGCCGCAAGGATGGCGGGCGGCAGGCGATCTGCAAACGGGATCAGCCGTGGTGTGCGCTGCGCCAGCAGCGGCTGGGCCGCGTCCACCTGGTGGCGCTGGTGCAGGTTGCACAGCATCACCAAGTTCTGGCGAAACTGCATCAGCAGCCTGGGCGCAAACAAGCGGCCCGGTGCAATGTGGTGCACATGCGCAGCCGCATCGCCGCACACCTCGCACCGCTGCGCCAAATGCGCCGCCGCCCAGTGGCTCACCCACGTCTGGTGCTGCCACGCGCCGGGCTTGCCAATGCCACCCTTCCATGCCGGGTTGCCTGTGCTGGTGCGCAGCGCAGACAGCCACAGCCGGAACGCTGCCGAATGCTGAAACAGCCCTGGGTGGCGCTTGCCAAAGTTCGGGTTGTTGGCCCCCGTCATCGGGCGGCACGCCATGCAGCAATACCGCTGCGTCTTGCTGTAACCAGCAGGCACAAACGGCTTTTGGCACGTGGGGCACACCCTGGGCGTGGCTGCGTGCGCTTTTTGGTAGCAGGGGCCAGAGCAGTACACCTGCGCCTGCGCTGCCGCCTTGTGCTGCGGGGCTGCAAAGGCCACCCCACAGCCAGGGCACAGCGCCTGCACCCGCTTGTCCCGGTTCTTCCACTGCGCCGCGCACGCATGGTTGCAAAACCGCTTGGTGGTGGAACGCATTCCGCGCTCCCACTGCGCTGGCGTGGGTGCAAGCGGCTTGCCGCAATGTTCACAGGGCTTTGCTGGGTGCTTCATGCGCCGATGATATTGCGTTTACAACGCAGCACCCAATTATTGAAAAGCTACCCGCCACGGGTGAAGAGGTGTTCAACCTTGAAGTGCAGGACGATCACAGCTACGTGGCCAACGGCCTGGTGGTGCACAACTGCGACCTGCTGGCCGCCCAAAACCTGCATGGCCTGGGGCCCGGCGTGTACCCCGACCGCGAGCGCTGCCCGTGGCCAGCGCACCCCAACACGCTGAGCTTTGTGGTGATGGTGTTCGAGGAGGAGGTCAGCGACGCCGACCGCGCCGGCCGCGAAACCGCCCTGCAGGCGCTGCAGCGGCTGGCGCCGGAGATTCGCGAGGGGGCGCTGGGCAAGACGAAGGCGACGTACTTTGACCAGGGCCTGCTGCGCACCGGGATGATCCGCGCGCCGCTGCGTGCGGTGTCTGCCCGTTTGGGGCGGCAGGGCTTGATAGATAAGCGCGAGCAGCTATGAATTTTGATACCGCATTGAACGAGGTCAAGGGGCGTTTCGAGGCATGGCGCGCGCTGGTGGTACTGGATGACAAGCCGCTGCGCCGGTATGTGATGTGCTGGCGGCCCAGCTTGGTGCGGCGCTTCAATGACTGGCCTGACCGCAGCGACATTGCCAGCCTGTGGGACTGCGTGCATGTGGATCTGCAGGCGCTGAGTGAGATGACGGGCGATGCACTGCCCGATGTGCAATCGCGGCTGCGGCAGGCGCAGGGGATGGAGCTGATCTACCCCGATGGGACGGTGGCGCGCGATGTGGCGCGGGTGATGGCGGGCAAACTTTCCGAGATCAAGGGTATGTAGACTGCGCAGCACCACCCAGCTCAGCGCCATGCCGTTCCGAACTTTCTCCATCGTCGTCTTGATTTTTGTGCTCTTTTCCTTCGCCAGCCAAGCCGCACCGCGCAGCATGGCTGAGCGCGCTGCTTTCGTAAGGCACAACCCATGCCCCGCCACAGGCCTGCGCCGCGGCTCCTGCCCTGGCTGGGAGGTGGATCACGTTGTTGCGCTGTGCGCGGGCGGGGCTGACACACGGGCCAACATGCAATGGCTGACCGTGCAGGACCACCGTGAGAAAACCCGGCATGACAGGCGCATCTGCCGGGCGATAAAAAAACAGTGAAATAAGGCTCTAGCGCTTATGCAGTAAGCGCTAGCAGCTATCAAATTTGTAGACTATCGCCGTTCAAGAATCATGTTGGCGTCGGGCGGGATGATCTTCTCGCTTGCCCGCATCAGCTCGCGGTACTCCTGCATCGTCATCGCCCTGGGCACCACGACTTGGAACACGGTGCCGCCCTTCGCTTGCCCGGCCAGCACCAGCCGGGTCAGCGCCTCCTCGCGCGTTCCGCCGCGCTCTTCCTGCTCATGCTCGATGGCTTGGTCTATCGCGAAGGGCATGCCCGCCGTACTCGCCAAGCTCGATTGAAGGCGGGCGACGATCTCCGCGTTGTAGGAGCGCCCCGAAGTCGCTGCCGCTTCGTGCAGTTGGTGATGCAGTTCCTTCGGCAACCGGAGCCCGGTTTTGTGCCAGTCGTCTTGTGGTGCGTTCGTTGCCATCGCCCGATTATGCCCTTACGGCAAAGTCAACAATTGCATCTACCATAAATTTATGATGCAGTGCATCTACTCTAGATTTATTGAAAGGAAACTATGGCAATCAACCAAACGCAAGCTGACTGGGTGAAAACGGCCCTGCGTCTGCCCCGCGACCTGCACGCCGACGTGCATGCCGAAGCCAAGCGCCAAGACCGCACCTTCAACGGTCAGATCGTCGCAACCCTGCGCCAGGGCCTGGCCCGCGCTCAACAGGAGGCCACCGATGCCAAAACCTGACCGCACCAAAGAAAAAACCCCGGCTGCGCCAACAGCCGAGGTTTTGGATGCCAAGACCAAACCCATTACAGAAAGGACCAAGCCCGTGAATTCTATTGCCCAACGCCCCCATACACCAGCCCTTGTTCTGGGCGACTTCACCATTCGACAAGATGACGAGGGGCGTTTCTCCCTCAACGACCTGCACGCGGCCGCTGGCGGCGAAAAGCGGCATGAGCCCGGTCGATGGCTGCGGTACCAGCAAGCGATGGATTTGGTCGCAGAATTGGACCGCGAACAAACTACCCAGAATCGTGACGAAACTACCCTAATTAGGGCAGTTAAAACGATGGAAGGTCGCTCCGGTGGCACGTTCGTTGTTCGTGAACTCGTGTACGCCTATGCCATGTGGATCAGCGCGGCGTTCAGCCTCCAGGTGATCCGGGCCTACGACGCAATGAGTAACGGCGGCAGCCGCCACAACCTTTCCGCCGACATGACGTTGGACGGCTGGGCCAAGTTCTTTCGTTTGCGCATCGGGATGATGAAAGAACTCAGCCAGTGCACGGACATGGGCGTAGGCAAAGGCCTTTACGGGAATCTGCTGCACGTCAGCCGGTACATGGGCGTGGTCACTGAGCCACTGCATGAACTTGCCCCGGGCCTACGCCAGCAGGTGCTTGCGCTTGAAGGCGGTGCAGCATGAAGCCCAAAGAAAACCGCCTGGCTTTTGATAAAGCGGCGCGCGAGTATTTCGCGTTGAAGGCCCAGAATCCCAACGACGGGCAGGCCGCTGCTACCGCTCGGATGCAGATGTGGATGAACGGCCCCGACCGCGTCCGCGCACTGCTGCTTGAAGGCGCACGCCGTGACGGCTTGATGCCGCTGGAAACCACGGAGCCACCGGTTGGTGTGCAAGCGTGGGACTGGTGCGATTCCGCGAACGAATTCCGTGCGCGGCTTCGGGTTTGCTCCCGCGTGGCTGCGGCTGAAGAACTCTATCTGCTCCTACAGGACGCCAACAGGCTCGCCGGGGAGGGGACTGCGCCGATTGAGGAGTACGCGCCCCTGCTGGCGGTCGAATTCGCTGCGGCCAAGGCGGCAGGCACGCAGGCGCTGGGTGCAATCATGAAGAAAGGCGGCCCCGCATGAACTGGCTCAACCTCAACGCTGATCGCAACCCGGTTCTCGACTACGTCGCCCATCGCCGGCGCATCGATGAATGCATGCGGGTGCTTTGCGGAACGTGTGAAGAGCTGCACTCGCCCTATCCGGATGAAAGGCTCTTCAAGCTGCCCCGGTTGTCCTGGTCTGGCTTGTCCCTCCAGCGGGAGACTTACACGATCTATGACCTTGTGCTGGCACTCAACTACCTGACCGAGCATGGGCTGACGGAGGAGCGCTGCTACCGAACGCCGGACAACACCGGAATCATCCCGCCGTACACCGAGGAGTACGAGAGCGCGCTCACCGTGACGGAGTGGCGACTGGAGAACGCCCGCAGGAAGTCGCTGGGGGGTGCAGCATGATGCCCGCTGCCAACGACTTCAATGACGACACGCTGGCGCACGCCCGCGATGTGCTGGTGCAACTGCGCGGCGTGGTAGAGCTGCTCGACGGTTGCCCGCTGGAATACAAGCTGTCGGCAGGCTTGTTTGTGGGCCTGTTGCGCCCCATGGAGCAGAGCATGGACCAGATCGTGGGTGACCTGCGTACCGAGGCCGCCCAGCGTTCGCGCTTCATGGAGCAGGGCGCGCGCCTGAACTGACGCCCACACCAAGGGGGTGCAACGCCCCCTTGGGCTACTTCAAAATGAGTAGCTGCCGGAGCTTGCTGCATAAGCGCTTCGCGCCGTTTTACCCCCTTTTTCTGCACCGATGAAGTCTTGAAGATGCCTATCGCGGACCAATCCGCGTCGAGGCATCATGAAGCGTTCCATCCTTGCACTTGCAGCCCTGGCCGTGTCGGCTATGTCGGCCTGCAGCGCCCCGGCCCAGGGGCGCCACATTCGCCTAGGCAATGAGACCGGCGCCCCGGACAGGGTGCGGTTTCTGTCTGCGAGCATTCAACTCTCAGACGGTGCAAAAACCTCCTGGATCACGCTGACCCGCGTCGGGCAGTTCAACGACCCCAGGTATGGCGACTTTGAGATCACCCACGCCATGCTGGCGCAGATGGTGGGCAACTTCGACAACCGCGTGCTGGGGCAGGACGTGTTTATCGATGTGGCCCACAAGCCGGATGACGGCGCTGCGGCCAAGGTGCTGCGCCTGTCGGTTGAAGACGGGCGCTTGCGCGCGCTGGTGGAGTGGACGCCGTTTGGTGTGCAGTCGGTCAAGCAGCGCGGCTTTACCTACCTGAGCGCGGAATACCACGAGGCGTGGACTGACAACGAAAAGAAGCAGCAGCACGGCTGCGTGCTGCTGGGCGCTGGCCTGACCAACCGCCCGGTGATCAGCCGCCTCGATGGCATTGATCCGAAGCAACTTTCCCAAGACGACAACGACCACGACGCCCCGGCGCGCGTGGCGATCTCCCCCCAACTTCTCAAAGAACTGCAGGAGCAGAACATGAACCCTATCGAACAACTGCGCGCCCACTACAAAACGCTGGGCCTGTCGGATGACGTGATCGTGAAGCTGCTGGCTGAAGCCAAGAAGCAGTTCGATGCAGCCGGAACCGACACGGTGAAGCTGCTTTCTGTGCTGGAGAGCTGGAAGGCCAGCGGCGATGCCGTCAGCACGCAGCTCAAGACGCTGGCTGCGGCACACCCCGGTGCCGCCCAGGCCGTGACGATCACGCTGGCCACACCTACTGTGGACGTGAACGAGGCCGTGAAGCTGGCCATGACGGCAGCTGAGGACGCCAGGAAGCTGGCGCAGACCACGCTGGACACCAAGGTCAAGCTGCTCTCCAGCACCATCAAGGAAGGCAACAAGGATCTGGACGATGAAGCCGTGAAGGCGCTGACCGACAAGGTGGCGCCGATGGTGACGGCCGATTCCACCGACGAGCAGGTGAAGGGGCTGGCGCAGATGCAGCTGGACCACGTGCAGCAGCTGAGCGCACAAGCCAAGCTGCAGGGCATGGGGTATGTGCACATCCCTGGCGATGCGCGCATTACGGTGGACAGCGGCAACACCATCAAGGCGCTGCAGGCGACCATTGACAAGCGCCTGGGCTATGAAGGCATGGCTGAGGCGCAGCGCTTTGAAAAGACGGGCGGCAAACTGCTGGCCGCGAACAAGGCTTTTGCAGAGAAGGCGCTGGCCCAGTTCGATGCCGCCAATGGCGAGCGCCTGCATGCCGAGCACAAGATGCTGGCGGGCGGTACCGGCAGCATCAGCGATGTGAAGGTGCCTGTGGTGGCCGAGCGCACGGTGCTGCGCGAGGCGCTGTACAACCTGACCAGCCTGGGCTTTGTGAACGTGGGCACGGCGCCGTTTGCCAACGTGATGACCATCCCCTACAGCTACCGCGACACCTCGGCGGCTGGCGCCAGCGCGCTGCGCCGCTACGAGGGCCAGGGCATCCGCCGTGCGGGTGTGATCCAGACGCAGGAAGAGGCCCGCCCCATCCCGCAAAAGCTGGCCTACCTGATCAGCAGCGAACTGCGTTTGCTGATGAGCGCGTCGCCCATCGACTTCGACCCGATGGCGGAGAACATCCGCAACATCGTGCGGATCGTGGGCGAGGACACCGAGGCGATCAACTTCAATGAGCTGGTTTTCAGCGCTGACGAAGTGGGTGCTGTGGCGTTCAATGACACCCTGACGGCGCAGTGCAACGGCACCAACAGCGTGTTCGTAACCTCTGCCTTCCCGGTGGTGCGCCCGCGCCAGGCCTTTGACCTGCAGGGCAATGCCGTGGGCTCGCCCACCAACCCGCTGGTGGTGACCTATGACGGCACGGTACGCGCTGAATATGTGTTGCCTGCCGATGGCTCAGCGCTCGCCGCTGGCATTTACTACGTGATGGACTGGAACCTGGGCGAGTTCCGCCTGGTGAACCAGGCCGGTGTGGTGCAGGTGCCTGCTGCAGCCAAGGTGCTGACCGTGCAGGGCTTTCGCAGCACGAACCGCGCGGTGTTCAACACCGACGCGGTGGGCGGCGAGAACATCCGCGACCGCTACGACCGTCTGCTGATCGAGATTGGCAACCGCAAGGTGGTGATCGAGAACGACCGCTACTACAGCGCGAACTTTGCCCTGATGAGCGGGGCGCTGGACAACGCGCTGACGCAGGCTGAGAGCTTCCGCGCCAACAGCTCGCGGGTGGCAACGGGCCTGGCCGCCGATGGCAGCTTGGGCTTTACCAAGGGCATCCCGACCTTCAACCCCACGGCGCCAGGCCTGGTGATGGGGGACAACCGGATCATCGTGGGCGAACGGGGCAACACCCGGTTCCGCATGGTGAAGGCGTTCTCGATGAACGAACCGCAGCCTGCGCGCAATGCAGCCGGTTTGTTCACGGACCAGCAAGAAGGGTACGGCACGCAGTTCATCGTGACCCACACGCCCACGCAGCTGAAGAACAGCCTGACCTCGATCATCGTCTACAGCGCCACCGGGCGCGTGGCGCGGGCGGCCTGATCTTTCCCCACCTCAAAGGGCTGATCCCCACCCGGCCATTGCTCCGGCCCTGGCCGGGCGGGTTGGCCCCTTTGAAGCAGGAGCACACCATGCCCACCAAGCACATCGAGAACACCACCGGCGCCCCGATCTACGTGGGCGGCAAGATGATCCAGCCCGGCACGGGGCGCGATATCGACGTGGCGCTGCTGCCGCCTGAGTTTCAGGACCAGACCGCCGCCGCCGCGCCCGCTGAGCCGACGCTGGCTGACCTGATTGAGGCGCTGCGCGCCAAGTCGGTG
>RRZU010321795.1_pt1 | contig 10438 bp, 10 predicted proteins | sample 2165561 | NCBI WGS metagenome assembly RRZU01 (sample SAMN10456909, study PRJNA506462) | wastewater metagenome | isolation source: wastewater sludge | place: USA: Moscow, Idaho | reverse complement strand
TTAGTTTACATAACCTTTATCATTTTATTATTACAAGAATACTTCTTTTTACTCACTCTGTCAACTATTACTTGACATTTTTCAATAAATATTATAGCATACTATTATAGATAACACATATCTATAATATATCTATATAGGAGGTTGAAATTTTGAAAGATATTTTAAATGAAAAATTTATGGAAGTTGTAAAACATGAAGGTGCTGTTTCTATTGTTACTTGGTCAAATATTGGAGTAAATGTATCAAATACTTGGAATAGTTATTTAAGAATTCCTAGCGATGGTCGAATACTCATACCAGCAGCTGGAATGAAAAAAACAGAGAAAAATATTGAGTTAAATAAAAATGTTAAAGTCACTTTAGGAAGTAAAGAAGTTAAAGGTCTATGGGGTCCTGGAGCAGGCTTTTTATTAGAAGGAGAAGCAGAATTCATTTATGAAGGTGAAGAATTTGAGTTTATGAAAAATATATTCCCATTTATGAGTCGTGTTCTTGCAATAAATGTAAACAAAATAACACAAACTGTTTAATAAAACAAAAAAATACCCTTTAATAATTCAATTAAAGGGTATTTCATTATATTAGAATTCTTTTGCTAACTTCTCAATTTCTGTATATTTTTTTTCTAATTCTTTATTTACTTCTTCTTGTGGTAACATATTAGTTTTTTCAAGAGCAACTGCTGTAAAATCTGTTAACCCTATAAAACTAGTTATTGTTCTTAAATATTTCTCACCATATTCAAAACTAGAGTATGGCTCTTCTCCATAGTAACCACCTCTTGCAGCAAAGAATAACACTTTCTTTCCTTTATCTGCTAATAATCCTACAGCTCCATTTTCAGTATATTTAAACGTAACTCCAGGAACTAATAGATAATCAATATACATTTTTAATATTGCTGGAGTAGATAAATTCCATAATGGTGCTGCAATGATATATTTGTCGTATGTTACAAAATCATTAACATATTTCTTTATTTCAGCAGTCGGATTAGTGAATAAATCATTTAAATCATTCGCAGAAAGTGGTCTTAGATCCTCATTATAAAGATTTAATACACTAACTTCATCACTAGGATTATTCTTTTTATATTCTTCTAAAAACTTCTCAGCCATTTTTAATGTATACGAAGCTTCAACAGGCTTTGGTGTTGCTATAACGTAAAGTATTTTTGACATTAAATTACCTCCTATTTTGTATGTACAAGCATTATATACCTAAATGTTTTTTTTGTCAAAATATATTTTCAAATTTATTAATTTATTTTCTAATGACAATGACAATCCCCGGAAAATGCTGACAAAATACTCTCTTCTGTGCCATCATAGTAAGAAATCGCATTCAATTTACAACTTTCACTACATATATTGCAATTATCAGGGCATCTCATCCCATCAATTATAATCAATTGATTATTTTTTATTATCATATTTTCTAAAGGACACTCTATTATACATTCTCCACATTTATTACAATTCCCCTTAATTATTGGATACCAATCTATCATATAAAAACCTCCTTTAATCTCAACTTCTTCTCTTCCATTCTAGAATCTAATTCATTAATCCAAACTATTGGGTCTTTTGGATTTATATATCTTTCTATAATCGCCCTATTTTCTTGATTATATATAATTTTTGTTATTGAACCTGCACCAATTCCAATTATAGTTTTATTCTCCTCAATCATTTCTATATTATAGATTGATTCCAAACCTTCTTTTGAGTATCCTATATTCTCTCCCCAAGAGTAACTATTTTTTTGACGATACATATAATATGGATTTAAATTTTTTTTATTCAATATTGTATTTAATTCGTCATAAATATATTCATAGTCCAGATTATTATCATGCACATATATTTCTTTATTTAAATTACTAGCTTTTTTTATAGCTAAATTATGTATTGTTAGATTATCTATATTATATTTATACAATTCTCTTAGAGTACGCAATATATCTTCAGTAGTCTCTTTAGGTAGACCAATTATTAAATCCATATTTATAATAAATCCTATTTCTTTTGAATATTCAAATAATTCATTAAATTTATCTATCATATGATATCTGTTAACAAGTTCTAATGTATTTTGATTAAATGATTGTGGATTTATGCTAATCCTATTAACACCCCATAATTTTAATGTATTTAATTTTTCCTTATCAAGTGTATCTATTCTCCCTGCTTCAAAGGTTAATTCTTTTAAAAAATTCATATTAAAACCATTATGGATTGCCTTAAATATAATATTTATATCTTCTTTTGATAATATTGATGGTGTTCCACCACCTATATAAATAGTATTAACTTTTAGTCCTACTTCATTAATTAATTGTGACATTTGTTCTATTTCTTTTACTAAACTCTCAATGTAATTATTATACTTTTCAGCATATTTACCGACTTTTAAATATGAAGGAAACGAACAATAAGTACACTTTGTTGGACAATACGGAATACTAATGTAAACTCCTATTGTATCATTATCAAGATAGGTCATTTCTGTTTTCACTACTTTTATTAATAGGTCAATTTTTTTTCGATTAACTAAGTAAATATATTCTAGTATATCTTCTATTTCAGAATATTCGAGACCCATTTCAAGAAATCTTCTTACAATTTTTGTAGGTCTAACACCAATCAATCCACCCCAACTATAATTTTTACCATATAATTTAAGAAGTGATGTTTTTACCATCACTTCTTCTTGATCAAAATAGTCCAATCCTATTTTCTTATATTCCATTGTTACAATTTTTTCTTCTTTTCGTGCTTCTACTATATATACACCATTCTTTAAGTTAGATTCTATATATATGTCTTGCTCTTCTATTTTTATTTCTGGTATTAATATTCTAATAAACTCATCAAGTTTATTCTTATTCATATTAACTGAAGTTTTTATCATTTTTTACTCCTAAAGTACCTTTAACATCATTAATATTAAGACTACAATTCCTAAAACTATTCTATAATATCCAAATATTTTAAAATCTTTTTCTCTTATGTAATTCATAAATACTTTTATTACAATCAGTGATACAACAAATGATACAAATGCTCCCAACAGTAAATACATTATTTCAGTAGCATGTAAATTATCTATGTTTTTAATTAACTTAATAGCACTTGCTCCTACCATTGTTGGTATTGCCAAAAAAAATGAAAATTCTGTAGCTACAACTCTATTGAATCCTAGTAACATACCACCAATTATAGTTGCTGCAGATCTTGATGTTCCAGGTATAGAGGCTAAACATTGAAACATTCCTACTCCAAATGCTGATAAATATGTTATTTCTGAAATACTATTAATTTTCGATTTTTTTCCTTTATTTTTATCCTCAATTAATATTAGAATTATACCATAAAATATTAAAGCTATTGCTATAGTTAAGGGATTATACAAAAATTTTTCTGTAAGATCATCTAGTGACATTTTTTCATTACCTACTCTAATAATAGGAAAAATTAAAAATACTGCTGGTATTAAAGCAACAAATATTTTAAACCACATATTCCATTTTTCTTTCTGCTCTTCTTTTGTACCTATAAATGGAAATATTCTTTTCCAATACACAAGTACAACAGACATTATTGCACCTAATTGAATTACGAATGTAAATGCATTCCTAAACTCTTCATTTGAAAATGGTTTTAATAATGCTTCTACTATTAAAATATGCCCCGTACTACTAACTGGAATAAATTCAGTTAATCCTTCAACAACACTAATAATTATTACTTTCAAAATATCCAAAAGCATATTGCCTCCTATTTATTTTCTTCTTTATCAACAATTACTTTCATAGAATGCCAACTTAGAGTTGCACATTTGACTCTAGCAGGCATCTTAGCAACATACTCCATAAGAACTGCATCACCTAACTTTTTCATCTCATCAGACGTCAATTTTTCATCTTGCTTCATCATTTTAAAATACAAATCAACTTTTTCTTTTGCTTCTTGTAATGTTTTACCTTTTATCAATTCTATTAGCATTGCTGTAGAAGCAGTAGAAATTGCACATCCATTTCCTAAAAATGATGCATCTTCTATAATACCTTTTTTATTAATCTTAACTTCCAAAGTTAAATCATCACCACAATTAGGATTATGACCTCTTTCTACATATGTAGGATTTTCTAATTCTTTTTTTAAATCTTTTCTATTATTATAATCTAGTATTGTTTGTTGGTATATTCTATCTAAATTCATATTCCAAACACTTCCTTTACTTTTTTTAACGCTTCTATTAATTTATAAATATCTTCCTGCGTGTTGTAAATACTAAAACTTGCACGACAACAAGAAGGAACATTTAAATAATTCATAAGCGGTTGTGCACAGTGGTGTCCTGACCTCACAGCAACTCCATAACTATCTAATATAAATGCAACATCATGAGAATGAACACCTTTAACATTAAAAGCTATTACTCCTACTCTATCAACATCATTAGCATGATAAATCTCAACAAATCCCAATTTACCTATTTCAAATAATGCTTGTAAATCTAATTCTCTCTCTATTTTATTGATTACATCATACCCTATTTTCTTTATAAATTCTATTGCTTTTTTCAATCCATAAATTGCCTCTACATTAGGTGTTCCACCTTCAAATTTTTTTGGTATTGGTGCATATGTACTTTCTTGTTCTGTAACAAATTCTATCATATCTCCACCGTATAAAAATGGAGGAATCTTTTCTAATAATTGTCTTTTTCCATAAAGAACTCCAACGCCCATTGGTGCAAAAATTTTATGTCCTGAAAACACTAAAAAATCTGCATCCAAATCTTGAACATTTTGTTCGAAATGTAAAACTGATTGTGATGCATCAACTAAAACTAAAGCACCTTTATAATGTGCAATATCAATAATTTGTTTTATAGGTTGAATAACCCCTGTAACATTAACAACACTAGATACTGCAACTATTTTTGTTTTATTTGTTAGCTTATATTGAAAATCATCCAGATCAAATTGACCATTTTCATCTAAATAAACATATTTTAATTTTGCCTTTTTTTTATTTGCTATAAATTGCCAAGGAACTATATTCGCATGATGATTACTTATACCTAATATTATTTCATCGCCTTCATTTATAAATTCCATACCATAAGAATATGCTAAAAGATTTATCGCTTCAGTAGCATTTTTAGTAAAAATTATTTCTTCTTTTTCTTTCGCATTAATAAATTCTTTTATGATTGTTCTAGTTGAATTCAAAATTTCCGAAGCTTCTAAAGAAAGAGAATGAGATCCTCTTCCTGGATTGCCATTATAATTTTCATAGTATTCTGCTAATGAATCTATAACCTCTTGTGGTTTTTGTGAAGTTGCTGCTGTATCCAAATAATGAATATCATGTTCAATAAATATTGGAAATTGTTTTTTATAATCCATACATTGTTCCTCTCTTTATAACTGACGTTAATAACTATATTCTATTTTCTAATTCATTTAATATTTTATCTTTTATTTCACTATCACTTATACTATCTAATACTGGCTTAAATGAAGACTCAACTATAAGTTTTTTTGCTCTTCTTTCTGATAATCCTCTACTCATAAGATAAAATAATTTTGATTCATCTACTTTACCTACACTAGCAGAATGTGCACCTATAACATCATCTTCATCACAAAATAGTGTTGGTATTGAATCTGATTTAACTGATTTATCTAGCAATATTGCAAATTCTCCTTCATTTCCTTCTGATTTGCTTGATCCTCGCTCAAAGTATAAGTTACCTCTAAATACCTTTTTTGATGTTCCCTTTACTGCTCCTCTTCCTTGTATTTCACCATTACCTCGTCTACCTCTAAAAACAACTGAATATTCTAAGTCCACTTTCCTATCCATATCTGATAAATATGCTGGCCAAATACTAACGCTCGCATTATCTTCTTCTAAATATGTTTTGTGACTTATTGCATTAACCTTTGCACCTAATTCAACTGTATACATAGATACAGAACCACCACCTAAAACCTCTATTTTAGATGATTCATAATTGTAACTTTCTGTATTTAATGTTTGTACTTTTATTATTTTTACTTCCGAATTAGCTTTCGCTAATACTTTAATAACACCATTATGATAAGATTTAGAATCATCTTCAGAGTCATATGTAATAATTACAGTTACTTTTGCAAACTCATCAATTTCTATCAAATTATAATCAATCAAAACATTATTTTCTTTATTTGTTGTATAATTTATATACAATGGTTTTTCTATATCTTTATTCCTAGAAACTTTAACATATTTTCCTTCATTATAAAAAGTTGATATTTGTGTAGAAAAATAATCTCCTAATCCATAATCATTATTTGCATTACTCAACGATGATATCTCAGCTAATGCATCATGTATATTCTTAACTATAAGTCCATCTTGATCTTTATTTTGTAATACAGTTTTATTAAATTTTCTAAACTCTATAGGCTCTTCAACTTGATGTCCAACTCTTTTCCATTTGGGTTTACTAAGTAAAGAATATTTTTTAAAACTTTGTAATCTATAATCACTATTATCTAAAGTTGTAATAATATTTTCTAATAACATTTATGCCTCCTCATATAATTCTATGTACTATCCTATTGCACCTTCAAGTTCTAATTCAATTAATTTATTTAGCTCTACTGCATATTCAAGAGGTAACTCCTTAGAAATTGGCTCTACAAATCCTCTTACTATCATTGCTTTTGCTTCATCTTCACTTATTCCTCTTGACATCAAATAAAATATTGCTTCATCACTTATTCTTCCTATCTTAGCTTCATGCCCTATATCTATATCATCTGTATTCACTTCTATAATTGGTATAGTATCTGATGTTGAAAGATTATCTAACATCAGTGATTCACACTCTACAGAAGCTTTACTTCCATAAGCATTTGATGCAACTCTAAGTAACCCTCTGTATAGAGCTGTTCCTCCATTTTTAGAGATAGACTTTGAATGTACATTTGATGTTGTATATGGTGCAGCATGTATAACTTTTGAACCGGTATCTAAGTATTGACCTGCTGATGCAAATGTAATTCCAGTAAACTCACATCTAGCTCTTTCTCCTCTTAATATACTCATTGGATACAGCATTGAAACTCTTGACCCAAATGATCCAGAAACCCATTCTATTACACCATCTGCATCTACCACTGCTCTTTTTGTATTTAGATTATACATATTTCTTGACCAATTTTCTATAGTTGAGTATCTTAATTTTGCTCCTTTTTTTACGAAAAGTTCGACAGCACCTGCATGTAAAGCATTTTTTTGATATTTAGGTGCAGAACATCCTTCTATAAAATGTAAATCTGCTCCTTCTTCCACTATTATCAACGTATGCTCAAATTGTCCTGCTTCTGCTGCATTGAGTCTAAAATATGATTGCAATGGCATGCTAACTTTTACACCCTTTGGAACATAAACAAATGAACCTCCAGACCAAACAGCACCGTGTAATGCTGCAAATTTATGGTCTGTCATAGGTATTAGCTTCATAAAATACTCTTTTACGATATCTTCATGCTCTCTAAGTGCTGTCTCTATATCTGTGTATATTACTCCTTGTTTAGTTAATTCTTCATTTACACTATGATAAACTACCTCTGAATCATATTGTGCTCCTACACCTGCCAATGATGTTCTTTCTGCTTCAGGTATCCCTAGTCTGTCAAATGTTGACTTAATATAGTCAGGAACATCATCCCATGATTCACTCATTTTATGTGCATCTGGCTCTAAATAATGAATTATATCATTAATATCTAAATCACTTAAATCTGCACCCCATTTAGGCATTGGTTTAGAATTAAATACTTCTAACGATTTTAATCTATGCTCTAACATCCATGATGGTTCTTTTTTTGATTCTGATATCTTTCTAACTATTTCTTCTGTCAATCCTTTACCTGTTGTAAATTTATGATGCATTTCATCTTTAACATCATATATTCCACGATCTATATCAGCAACATATGTTTTATTTTTTTCTTTCATAATTTTTTAGTCACCTTTCTAATTTTAAACTTATTGAAGTATGTCAATCATTTTACCTATATTCCTAAATCTTCCCTAATCTTTGAATAACCAAATTTCTCTATTATCTCAACAATTTCTTTGCCACCAGTCTTAACTATCTTTCCATCCATTAAAACATGTACAAAATCAGGCTCTAAGTAATCTAATACTTTATCATAATGTGTTATTATAAGCATTGCGTTATCCTTTGTTTTTAATTTTTGCACACCTTCAAAAACTATTTTTGTAGCATCTCTATCAAGGCCTGAATCAGTTTCATCTAATATCGCCAATTTAGGTTCCAATACTGCCATTTGTAATATTTCATTCTTTTTCTTTTCTCCTCCTGAAAATCCAACATTTAAATGTCTATCTGCATATTCAGGATTTATGTGTAATTTCTCCATTTTCTCAATTAATTCTTGATGAAATTGCATAAAATATTGCTTTTCCCCTGTTACTGCTTCTTTTGCTGTTCTAAGAAAATCTTCTACTGTTAACCCCGGAATTTCCTCAGGATATTGAAATGATAGAAAAATCCCTTTCTTTGCTCTCTCATCAACTGCCAAGTCATTGATTACTTCACCTTCAAAAATTATCTCTCCACCAGTTAATTCATGCTTAGGATGACCAACTAATATTCCTGCAAGTGTAGATTTACCTGCACCATTAGGTCCCATTATAACATGAACTTCACCTTTATTTATCGTAAGATCCAATCCTTTAAGTATTTGCTTCCCCTCAACTTCTGATTTTAATCCTTTTAACTGTAATAAACTCATTGTTTACAACCTCCAATTTATAGTAATAGTTATATTTAATCTATATATTCATTTTACAAAAAAGAATACAAAATGTCAACGAATAAAATATTTAGTTTATCAAAATATATTTTCCCAAAGCATATTATTTAAATAATATAATAAAGCAATAAATATAAAAATAAAAGCCAAGATAAAATATCTTGGCTCTTTACATAAAATTTATCATTATCTTTTATTTAATCTGATGAATACTCCCATTCCAACACCTAATTTATTATTAGTATCATAAGAAGCTGATACTTTAAATACTTCTTTACCTGTTTTAGATGTTCTTGAGTATCCTAATGCAACTGCAGCTGAACCACCATAAGCACCTGTCCCGACTGCTATTCCATCTACTCCGGCTTCTATTGGTTGTGGTAAATTTGCCATTGCCATTGCCGTTGCTGTTCCTGCACTTGCTTTTTTATCCAATTCATTCATTTTATATTTAATTGATGTTATATCATTACTAATATTTGCTATACTATTTTCAACTTCATACAATTGACTTCCATTTACTGCATCTGTACTTGTTTCACTCACTTCACCAGCTTCTACATTAGTTATTTTATTATTATTCATATCTATTCCATTACTATCCATAGTTGGACCACCATTATTTATCGTAATAGAGTCTGAGTCTATAGCTGAAGCTGATATTCTTTTTGCTGTAACTTTATTTGCAGATATATCATCTGATGTTGAAATTTTAATGCCTCCATTACCATCATTTGCCAATTTTATATTTTCACCACTAACAAAGTTTGCAACATTATTATTTTTATCTATTGTATTAACAGCCACACCATCAATTTCTGTTACTACAGTTTGCATTGAACTAGCAGCTTTTGCTATATCATTTTTAGTTGCTGTTGACAAATCAATCTGATAATCTGTGACATTATTAGAATCTGGTCCAGCATTAGTAACAGTAAGTGCAGAACTTCCAGATGATACTGTTGTTCCATTAGCATTTACTGTATAGATAGTATGTCCATCAGATGCTGTACTAGAAGCAATATTAGCTATATTAGTTCCTCCAACTACCTCTGTTTTGGCTGCTGCTATATTACCAGTTAGACTTGTAATTTGATTTTGCACTGTATATAACTGACTTCCATTTACTGCATCTGTACTTGTCGAAGTTATTGCACCATTACTTACATTAGTAATTACAGTGTTTCCTGCATTTATTCCTGTTGAATCTATTTTAACTGATCCTACTTGTAAATCATTTGTAGTAACTTTATTAAATGTTACATCATCAGCTGTTGAAACTTTAATTCCACCACTTCCATCATTTGTCAATTTTATGTTTGTTCCACTAACAAAATTCGCAGTATTATTAGTTTTATCAACAGTTTTTAAATTTGTACCATCCATTTGAATCACTACATTTTGTAATGCATTATCTGCATTAGTTAAACTTGTTTTAGTTGCTGTCGATAAATCAACACTGTAATCAGTTACATTATTGGCATCTTTTGCTCCTACATTAACATTAACAGCACTTGACCCAGCTGAAACAGTTGTTCCATTTGCATTTACTGTGTAAATAGTATGTCCATCAGGTGCTATATTAGA
>RRZU011527918.1_pt1 | contig 10439 bp, 9 predicted proteins | sample 2165561 | NCBI WGS metagenome assembly RRZU01 (sample SAMN10456909, study PRJNA506462) | wastewater metagenome | isolation source: wastewater sludge | place: USA: Moscow, Idaho | reverse complement strand
GTTGGCACCTTCTCCGCGCGATGGCGGGCGGTTGCCGGGGCTTCAACGGGCCGGTCCCTCTGCCCCTCTGGATGAGGTCAAGGGAATTGTGACACGCTGGTCGGGACCGACCGACCCCTGGGGGGCACGTGACCGAGCACGTTCAGACCTGGCTGGACGAGCGCGCATCCACTGCCGACGACTGGCAGGTGCAGGACCTGCTCGCGCGCAAGAACCAGACCGTTGCCGTGGTGCTCCCGGCCCTCAACGAGGCCGCCACGGTGGGTCAGATCGTGCAGACGATCCACGACGAGTTGTTCGGAACGCTGGTGGACGACCTGGTGGTGCTCGACTCCGGGTCGACCGACGACACCGCGGCGGTCGCCAAGGCACATGGGGCCCGAGTGGTCGCGCTCGACAGTGTCTTCCCGGGGCTGCCCAGCCTTCGTGGCAAGGGCGAGGCGATGTGGCGGGCCCTGGCCGCCACCGATGCGGACCTTGTTGTGTTCATCGACGCCGATCTTCGATCCTTCACCGCCTCCTACGTCACCGGACTGCTGGGTCCGTTGCTGACCGACCCGGACGTCCACCTCGTCAAGGCCGTCTACGAGCGCCCGTTGGTGGAGGGCGACTCGGTGGTGGCGGCCGGGGGCGGCCGGGTCACCGAACTGGTCGCGCGGCCCCTGCTCAACCTCTACTGGCCGGAACTCGCCGGTGTGATCCAGCCGTTGGCGGGGGAGTACGCCGCCCGGCGCAGCCTGCTCGAGCGGCTGCCGTTCCCGGTGGGCTACGGCGTGGAGTTCGCGCTGCTCGTGGACACCGCTGAGTTGCTCGGCGTCGACGCGATCGCGCAGGTCGACCTCGGCGTGCGCATCCACCGCCACCATGACGAGCGCAAACTCGGCCTGATGGCTGCCCAGATCATGCAGACCGCGCTGCGCCGGCTGGACCCGCAGTTGCACGCCTCCCGCGCCTCCGGGCAGGCAGTGGCGCAGTTCAACCGGGTGGGTCACCACTTCGTGGGGACCTGGCATGCGGTTGTCGATGTCGAACGGCCGCCCCTGGCGACCGCACCCGTCGATCAGTGGGCCTGATGGACGCCGTCGTCCTGCTCAACACGATCAACCTCACCTCGGGGGTGGGTTTCCTGCTGGCCGGGGCCGCCGGCTGCACCGTGCGCCGCCGGGGTCGTTTCTGGGAGGCGACTGGATATGCGTGGCGGCATCCACGTGCCGCGGCATTCACCGTCGGGTCGGTGGTCATCAGCCGGGACCGGTTGTCCGAGGGGGTCTGGCGCCACGAGGAGTCGCACATCCGCCAGTACGCCGTGCTGGGCCCGGCCTTCTGGCCCGCCTATGCGCTGGCCTGCGGCTGGTCGTGGCTGCGCACCGGGGACTGGTGGTCGCGCAACGCCTTCGAGCGCAGAGCCGGCCTGTCCGCCGGTGGCTACAGGGAACGGCCGGTCAGGCGCTTCGCGAGGAGATCGCGGCCCGGCGGGCCTGCCGCTGGCGCTGTAACCGCCTGACCACCACCGGTTCGGCGCGCAGCGCCTCCGGGTCGTCGAGCAAGGCGTTGAGGACCTGGTAGTAGCGGGTGGGCGACAAGTGGAACCGCTGCTGGATGGCCTCGTGCTTGGCGCCCTCGAAGCGCCACCACGTCTTCTCGAACTCCCGGATCGCGCGGTCGCGATCCGACAGGGCGGGCATTGCTACACCTCCGGTTCCGGGGTCGCAGGGGTGTCCTGCGCCGGGCTGCTGGCGAACTTCTGAGCCACTGTGGCAGTGAGTACTGACAAGATGAGGAAGCCGTTGATCATCAGGGTCACCGCGATCACCCGACCCGGCACAGTCACCGGGTACATGTCGCCGTATCCGACCGTGGAGATGGTCTCGGCGCACCACCACAGGGCGTCCCCGAAACTGACGATCGTGGCACCGGGTGCGTTGCGTTCGACGATCAGCACCGCAACCGACGATCCCAGGACGACTAGCGTCGTCAGGTAGAGCAGGTACAGCCGCGCGCGCTGCCCGAAGCGCCCCCGCGTGTTCCGCGCCACCTCATACGTGACATGGAAGATCAGCAGGATCCGCAGCGGCGGGAACAGCACGCCGATCGCCTGCGGGATGTGGGTCTTGATGAACTGCACACGATCAGGGGCGAGGATCAGCGAGATCACGTAGTCGGCGAGGAACACCGCCCATGCGATCAGCGTCAGGGCGCGCCCGGTGATGTGGTGCTGCTGTGCGGTCGCGATGTTGGGGTCGAGTACGAGTGCCAACCCGATGAGGAACAGCAGGCCGGCCAGGAACAGGGGGTAGCGGGCCAGGCGGCGGTACTTCTGGTAGGTCTGCTCGCTGGCCATGCCACCAGCATGGATGGGATCAGGACGTGTGCGGTGGTGCGACACGGCAGGTCGCCTTTTGGTGAAGATGTGACACGTCAGGTGCGGCGATCTTCACCAGAAGATCGCCGGAACCGGTCCTGCGGCAGAATCACCAGAGTGCAGCAGACGACCCCTCGCGTGTCCGCCTGGCTGCCGTACTGGTGGGCGTTGGCGCTGGTCTGGGGCTCGAGCTTCTTCCTGATCAAGATCGGCCTACAGTCCTTCGTGCCGATGCAGATCACCTTCGGCCGGGTCCTGTTCGGGCTGCTGGCCGTGCTCGCCGTCATGCTCGTGCAGCGGCAGCCGCTGCCGCGCTGGGGTGCGATCTGGGGGCACGCCGCGTTCGTCGGGCTGATGACCAACGTCATCCCGTTCACCCTGTTCGCCTGGGCGGAGACCAGGGTCTCCAGTGTGCTCGCGGGGCTGTTCAACGCGGCCACCCCGCTGTTCACGGCGCTGTTCGCGCTGCTGATCGTGCCCCACGAGCGGCTCACCCGGCAACGCGTCGTCGGGCTGATCGTCGGCTTCGCGGGTGTGCTGCTGGTGATGGGCGTGTGGCAGGGGCTCAGTGGGGATCTCGTGGGTTCACTGGCATGCCTGGGAGCGACTCTGTGTTACGGCGTGGGCGTGCCATGGACCCGTCGGTACCTGGCAGTGCGGCCCGAAGGAGGCGCCCGGATCATGGGCGCACAGTTGATGTGCTCGACCGTGATCATGGCGGTGGTCGTGCTCATCTGGACCCCGGTACCTGCCGCCGTGACGTGGCAGTCGGTGGCTGCGGTGGCGGTGCTCGGTGCGCTCGCGACAGGCCTGGCCTTCATCTGGATGTTCCGCGTCATCGCGCTGGCAGGCTCCGTGGTCAGCGCGTCGGTCACCTACGCCACTCCGCTGGTGTCGACCGCGCTGGGGATCGTCGTGCTGGGCGAGGCGATGACCTGGAACCAGCCCGTGGGGGCGGTGGTGGTGCTGATCGGCGCGGCCTTGGTCCAAGGGCTGATCGGCCGATCTAGTGCACCCCCGCCATCATCCGCTTCAACCGGGGGACGAACAGGAACGCGATGACGGATGCGCCCACGGCCATCAGGCCGAAGGTCGTGAACACCCGTACGTAGTCGTTTCCGATGCGCGCGAGGATCTGGGCGCCGATCGTGTCGCCGACCGATACCGCGAGGAACCACAGGGCCAACATCTGCCCCTCCATTCCGGGTGGGGCCAGGCGCGTCGACGCGCTCAGACCGATGGGTGAGAGCAGCAGTTCGGCCCAGGTCTGGATCAGATACACGCCGACCAGCCACCACACCGCGACCTCCGCCCCGGTCTCGGCGTCGAGTGCGGGAGGGATCATGATCAAGAAGCTGATGCCGATCCCGAGCAGCGCCCACGCGAACTTCAGGGGTGTCGACGGCGCGCGGTCACCGAGTCTCGACCAGATGGCGGCGAAGAGCGGCGCGAAGATGATGATGAAGATGGGGTTGATCGACTGCAGCCATGGCACGGGGATCGTGAATCCGCCCACTGTCAGGTCCGTGCTCTCCTCCGCGAACACCGACAGGGTCGACCCGGCCTGGTCGTAGATCATCCAGAAGATGGCCGCCCCGATGAACAGCCCGAGGAACGCGTGCAGCCGCGAGGTCTGCTCCTTGCTCATCCCCGGGGTGCGGAACATCCGTACGAAGTAGACGATCGGCACCAGCAGGATGAAGATCGCCAGGATGTCCACCATGTCGGCGATCTCGAAGCCGAACAGCCATGCGTCGAGCAGCGCCATCGCGATGATCCCGCCCACGGAGGCGCCGAGGATCAGAAAAACGTTGCGCCTCTCTGTGGGGCTCGCCGGGTTGGGTGCGGTCAGGCCGATGCCGGCCAGGGTCTTGCGCCCACCCACCACGTATTGGATGACACCGATGGTCATGCCGATCGCGGCCGCGCCGAACGCGTAGTGCCAGCCGAAGTTGTCCATGAGGGCTCCGGTCACCAGCGGCGCGATGAAGGCGCCGAGGTTGATGCCCATGTAGAAGACCGAGAATCCGGCGTCGCGCTTGGCGTCGTTGTTGTGGTACAGCTCGCCGACCATTGCGGAGATGTTGGGCTTGAGCAGTCCCGTGCCCAGCGCGATCAGCAGAAGACCCAGCCAGAACGTGAGCTCGAGAGGCACCGCCATCGCGTAGTGGCCGCACGCGATCACGATCCCGCCGACGAGCACGGCGCGGCGGAAACCCCACATGCGGTCCGCGATCCAACCGCCGAGCAGTGGGAACAGATAGACCAGCGCGACGTAGGTGCCGTAGATGGCCGACGCGGTGGCCGTGTCCATGCCCAGCCCCGGACCGGGTGGGGTGGCTCCGTCGGGTGGGGCCACCAAGTAGAGCACCAGCAGTGCCCGCATGCCGTAGTAGGAGAACCGCTCCCAGAACTCCGTGAAGAACAGCGTCGACAGCCCGGCAGGGTGTCCGAAGAAGGTCCGCTGCGTCGGCGCGGTCACCGTGCTCATGCTGACAGAGGCTACTGGGCTGGCGGCCCGCTTGGCGCGACCTCACGGATCCAGGTTCCGCCCGCGTCCCGGAAGCCCATGCGCTTCAGGTAGTGCTCACCGGCTGAGGCCGGTGCCTTGATCCGTTGCACGCCGAGGCGCTCGAACATCCCGGAGTCCTGGTAGACGAACGTCCCGGGGGTGAAGTCCCGGAACCGCTCTGTGACGTAGTCCAGGCTGATGTCGGCGGTGCCGTCGCTGATGTCGGCGATCGTCACCACGCCCACCGCCTCATCGCCGCGCATGACCAGCACGTTCGAGCGGCTCGCGGCCTCGGGATCGAAGTCCGGGAAATGCTTCTTCGTGTCCTCGCCGTGCACGCCGAGGAAGTGCTGCAGGAATGCGTCGTCGTGATCGACCTCGAGCAGGTCGTAGGCGGTGGATTCGGGCCGGCGCTCGCGGCTCAACCGAACCAGCCAGTACGCGTCGATGATCGCGATGACGAGGTTCATCGCGCCGAACGGCCAGATCTCCAGCAGGAAGTTGTAGACGGTGGCGATGACCGCACCCACGAAGTTCATGATGCGGAATCGCCAGACCCGGGCCTGCGCCAGGGACAGCACGATGAGGCCGGAACCGATCCAGCCGAAGATCTCGAGGATCACGCGTGTGGACATGGCGTGACGCTAACGCCTCACCGACCCATGTGTCGGCCTCAGCCCTTCTTGACCGTGTACTTCCTATACGCCGAGTACGCCAGATAGTCGCCCACCTCAGGAGCCTCGAGGCGCACCGTCACGACCAGTTTCTTCTTCCCGTTGGAGCGAACCTGGAAGTGACCCTTCTTCGTGCGGGTCTTGAAGAACTTCTTCGCCACTTTCTTGCCCTTGGACGTTGCCGTGGCGGTGACCGTTGCCCGCTGGCCGGCGTTGGTCGTGACCGGTGTGGCCAGAACCTTGACCCAGGCCCCCGGCTTGACCTTCTTGGTGAACTTCACCCGCTTGGTGGGCTCTTGCGCCTTCTTCGCGACGAACGTGAAGGAGTCGGCCAGCGTCGCGGATTGACCATCGACGTTGGTCACCGTGATGCCGGCCTTGCCCTCGGACGAAGCCGGGGTCTTCGCAGTGATGGTCGTCGTCGCCGCGACCACGACCTCGGTGGCTGCCACTGCGCCGAAGGTCACCTCCGCCCCGGACACGAAGCCGGTACCGGTGATGGTCACGGTTGTCCCACCTGCCATCGGCCCCGAATTCGGCGAGACCCCGGTCACCGAGGGTGCGTGCGCGCTGCGCGAGACCCAGGTGCCCGAACCCAGCCCGGCGCTCTGTATCCAGGACGCATTCGCCCACGTGAGATCTGAGGAGGCGCTCAGCGATCCGCCGTTCACGTTCTGCCCGTTGGCGTCAAGGGTCGCCTCGGTCGTCCACGTGGAGCCGTGGTCCGAACTGCGGGACACGCCCATGGACGTCGACCGGCTCCACAACGCCACCAGCGACTGCCCTGATGGTGACATCTGCATCGCTTGCCCGCCGGCCTGTGCCCCGACTGGGCTGATGAATGGGGTATCCGCTGCCCAACTGGTCCCACCGTTGCTGCTCATGCGCACCGCCGGGCGAGTGTTCGCTCCGTCGCTCTTGTTCACAGCCGCGACGACCCGACTGCCATCTGCGGACATATGCAGACTCCACGGGCTGCCACTGGCGGTGATCTGTGTGATGTCCGGAGCGCTGAGCCACGTGGCGCCACCGTCCTCTGACCGGTTCGCCGCGACGCCGTTCGACGATGTGTTCCACATCGCTACCACCCGCGAACCGTCCGATGAACAATCCAGGAAGACACGGTCGAATCCGTCGGAGGCATTACTGCTGATGCGATCGCCGGCCCCCGGCACCACCCACGTCTGCCCGCCGTTGGCGGATCGGGCGATCTGGACGGAGTCGGGGTTCTGCGTGTAGTTGACCCAACCTACGTAGATGACTCCGCCGTTCTCGGACATGGCCAGCGCCGTGCGGTCGGTGCTCTGGCCCGCAGGCGATACCGCAAAAGCGGACGGCAACCAGGATGCGCCGCCGTCGTCTGAGATGGTGACGTAATTGCGGCTGTCCTGATTCCACCCCGCAACCACCCGTGAACCATCGGCCGAGACCGCCAGCTGCAGGCCGTTGTTCCCTGTGCCTGAGGCTCCGAGCGATGTCGGCGGCGACCAGGTAAGTCCGCCATCGCGACTGATCGTCACGTAGACCAGATCCATGCCGGTGTCGAGATCCCACCCGACCACCGCGGTCTTGCCGTCGGCGGACAATGCCGCCGCGAATTCGTCGACATCCTGCCCTGGACCGTTCAGGACCTGTGGGCTGGACCAGGTGACTCCGCCATTGCTGCTTGCGCGCGCCTCAACTTCGACGTTCGAGGCGGCCGTATTGCGCCAGGCCGTGATGACATGGCGGCCGTCAGCACTGGTGTGCGTCCTCGGCATGTCCGACTGCCCCGAGGACACTGCGAACGGCTCGGTCCAATTCGCGTCCGCCTGCGCTGGCTGGAAAGCGATAGTCAGCACCCCGGCTGCAAGTAGTGGTAAACCCCAGTGTCGATTCATCATGACCTCCCACCTCGAATCAGTGTGACCGACACCGGTCGCGGAGGTTGGATCTCGAGCGAACCATCCCGTTGCGCCACGGCGAGGTAGGAAGCGATGATCACTCAGCGCAGTTGTCGTAGGACCGGCCCGGACGTCTCACGGTGCACCGGCAGGGGCACAGGGCCACCCCGGGGCCGCCGATGTGTGAGGGGAACCAGCAGGCAACGGTCTGCCTGACCGAAGTCGTGGCGAGTCACGACCGCCGTCCTGAGGGGTGTTGTTGCAGTGGAGCCCCGTGTCCGGATTGAACGGACGACCGCTCGCTTACAAGCTCTCCAGTAACGCACCATTTCCCCCACGAAATGACCGTTCTACTGCGCCAGAAACACAGGATTGCCACAGCTCCGGTGGGTCCGTAACAGTGGTTTGGCCAAGCCTGACGAGACCACGTGGAGCGGAGCAGACATGGGGCGAATCGCGCGTGGGTTGACCTATCTCCGCTGGGGCGCACGGTCATGTCCATGAAGAAAGAATGGCTAACCCGCAAAGACCTGGCCGAGATGCTCAGTGTCTCTAAGAGCACCATCGAGCGTCTCACCACCTCTCCAGAGTTCCCCACGCCGATCCGGGTGGGAGGCTCTCTGCGCTACAACGCGCGAGAGGTCGATCGGTACCTCAAGACGCTGCGCGAACCGCAATCAACAGCACTGTCGCGGGACTCGCGATCATCACGGCCCGGGAATCCTCCTACCCGCCGTGAACTTCGGTTCTGCAAGTAGGGGCGGGCGCAATGGACATCACAACCAGACTCGATTCCCGAGGCCGGCTCGTGAAGCGCGTGCGGGTGTCGGGCTATCCGATCACGGTCTATCCACCGAGCACGACTCCTTACCACCGGATCCGGTACTGGATGGACGGCAAGCGTTACTCCACGAATTGCGGCAAGAACTTCGATCAGGTGGTCGAGCGGATCGGTGAGATTCTCGACCAGATCGACAGCGGAACCGTCAACTCGGGACAGCCGGTAAGCAAACTGATCGATGCCTGGCTGGACCCGTCGCGACCCCGTGCGCGAGTGTGGTCCTTGCGATATCGGCAGGGCCTGGAGTACCTGGACAGGACCTACCTGAGACCCATGATCGGGAATCTGCGCTGCCGCGACCTTCGCGACTCGCACCTGCAGCCCATCCTTGACGCAGCTCCCTCTGAGTCGGAAGCCAAGCGCATCAAACGGGTCTTGCGCTCCATGCTCAGGTGGGGTTACGACTCGGGCTATCTGCCCACCAACGCCGACAGGCTGCTGGTCCAGGTGCACTGGCGAGGCAAGACTGTGCAGACCGTCTCAGCCATCGGTTCCGACCCTATGGCGGTGACACCCGATTCCATACCCACTCATGAAGCGGTCGAGAGCCTCCGGCAGGCAATTCATGACCTACCGGATTCAGCGCCCCATGACGCCCTCATGGTTGCTCTCGCCGCCTACTCGGGACTGCGACTCGGTGAGATCCTCGAGCTGCGTGCAAGCGACATCGACACCAGCAAGCGCCGAATCAAGGTCCGGCGGCAGTGGTTGGATGCCACAACCAGCCCCGGCCAGGTATCCGCTCCCAAGTGGGGCAAGACGCGCACCACGATCTACCCGGTCGATACGCCAGCTGGCTATGCCCTGGCCGCTGCGGTACGGGCCCGAGTCCGCCAAGTCTCCAGGAAGAACCCGGACGGCCTGATGTTCCCCGCCCCGCGAGGCGGGAACTGGGGACAACGCAACTTCTACGCCCGACGGTTCGACCCAGCCTGCGAGGCAGCCGAGTGGCCGATGATCAAGCAGACCCGCCGCCGCCGGGACGGGAAGGCGATGAAGGAACAGTGCAAGGCCTGGACTTTCCATTCGCTTCGCCACGTGTTCTGCACGTGGTTGTTGTGGGAGTGCGAGGCGAGCCCTGCGGACGTCGCCAAAGCAGCGGGCCACGCGAGCCCGGAGACCACCCTCCGCATCTATGCGAATGACCTGCCGGGGACGTTGGACCGGTTGGGCGATCTGACGTCGTAGTGGCCGGGATGCTTGACGTCGAGTAACTCGTGCGGGTCGCATCGGCGGCGCTCGGGCGGGCACACTTGATGTGCATTTTTGGTGGTGGTGGTGCCAAGCGAAGAGCGCACCAGAGGGACGGGTTTCGAAAATGGCTGGTGCAACACAAGATGTCTCCTCTCGTGAGGTGAACAGCGACGACAAGGTGCGTCAGCGATCGGTGTTCGACTGGGGCAAGGTGCCCGCTCCCATCGTCCTGCGTCTACTGCTCGCCGTGTATCCGGAGAGCACCTCGGATCTGGAAGAGATGAGTGACGTGCAGCTTCGAGCCGAGGCGCAGGCAACGTTCAGGCAACTCGGAAGCCCAACTGTCCTGGATCACAACCCCGCCACCTGGGATGTTCTTCGCGGCGCCTGGCTGATGCGTGAGGCGACGACCAAACAACTGGCCACGGTCGCGGCTTACCTCACGCTCTCCCTGGGGCCTCCTGCCAACCGGGTGAACCTAAGGAACAAGGCCGCAATGCGCAGGTGGTTCACCCAGCGCAACCTCACTGACACGTTCAAGGCGGCTCTGTGGCGTGAATTCCGCGCCGCTCATCAGAGCAGGCGAACCACCAAGGACGGCCAGGGACGTGGACACAGCGGGCCCGCGTCGGGCCTACGTACGATCTCAGGCGAGAACCTCCCGGAGCCAATACCCGTCTACCCACACCACCTGGAGGCGGCGACGGCGCTGGATCGTCTTGCACGGGCAAGGAGTCCCGAGCACAGAAGCGGTTTGGTTGTTCTTCCAACCGGCGCAGGTAAGACCACGACAGCTGTCCGATGGCTGATCGACCGGATGGCGTCAGATCCTCAACAGCGCGTTCTCTGGCTCGCTCACCAAGAGGAACTCCTCACTCAAGCTGCGGACCCGTTCCAGAAAGTCGCGCGATGCCCGCCCGCGTCTTTCCATCGAAAGTTGCGGGCCGTGTCCTCCCGCCACTCGACCGTCGCG
>RRZU010762414.1_pt1 | contig 10439 bp, 6 predicted proteins | sample 2165561 | NCBI WGS metagenome assembly RRZU01 (sample SAMN10456909, study PRJNA506462) | wastewater metagenome | isolation source: wastewater sludge | place: USA: Moscow, Idaho | reverse complement strand
GTGGCGCTGTCGATCATCGTCGCGGTGCATGAATACGGCCATTACATCGTCGGCCGCTGGTCCGGCATCAAGGCCGAGGTGTTTTCGCTGGGCTTCGGCCCCAGGCTGTTTGCGCGCCGCGACCGGCGCGGCACGCTGTGGCAGGTCGCGGCGATTCCCCTGGGCGGCTATGTCCGCTTTCTTGGCGATGCCAATGCCGCCAGCGCCGGAAGCGGGCAGGCGGTCGAGGCCGGGCAGGCGCGGCAAAGCCTTGGCGGCGCCCCGCTTTGGGCGCGCTTCGCCACCGTCTCGGCGGGGCCGGTCTTCAACTTCATCCTGTCGATCACCGTCTTTGCCGGCATGGCGATCTGGCAGGGGATGCCGGTCGAGCAGGTCGAGGTCGGGACGCTTCGCCCCACGCCTCCGGGCGTTGTCATGCAGTTGCAGACCGGCGACCGCATCGTGGCGCTGGACGGCAAACCCGTAGAAAACTGGGCCGATCTGGGCCGCCTCGCGGAAAAGCTGCCCACGCGCGCAAGCCATGACTGGACGGTAGAGCGGGGCGGCGCGCAGATGACCGTCGCCGGGCCCGACCCGATCCCGCCGCTGATCACCGGCATTGCGCCGCGCAGCGCCGCCGCCGCAGCCGGCCTGCGGGCGGGCGACGTGATCCTGACCATCGACGGCCAGCCGGTCACGCGCTTTGACGAATTGCGCAGCAAGGTCGCCGCGGCCGAGGGCAAGCCGGTGCTGCTGTCGGTCTGGCGCGAGGGCGCGGGCGTCGCCGATTACGCGCTGGCCGCGCGCCAGCAGGACCTGCCGACCGCCACCGGCTATGAAAAGCGCTGGCTGATCGGCGTCACCGGCGGCGGCACCTATTTCGACCCGGCGACCCGCGCCACCGGCCTGACCGAGGCGGTGCAGACCGGTGTGGCGCGCACCTGGGACATTGTCGCGTCCTCGGTGTCGGGGCTTTGGGCGATGGTCACTGGCCAGATCGGAAGCTGCAACCTTGGCGGCGCGATTTCCATTGCCGAGTCGACGGCGCAGGCGGCCTCGGCGGGTGGGCAAAGCTTTATCTGGTGGATCGCGGTCCTGTCCGCGGCCATCGGTTTTCTGAACCTGCTGCCGGTGCCGGTCCTCGATGGCGGCCACCTGATGTTCTATCTTTACGAGGCGGTGATGCGGCGCCCGCCGTCGCCGCGCGTGGTCGACATGCTTTCGGCGCTTGGCATGGCGGCGGTGCTGGCACTGATGATATTCGGGCTCACCAACGACATTTTCTGTCCCTGAACGGGCGTTGCCTTTTGACAGCATGGCCCGCTTCGGGCTATCCATCTGCACAAATCGGGCCGGGAAAAACCGCCCGTCGTAACGAATGACGCGCGAGGGGCGGCGATGACTGACAGGAAACTCGGCAAGGGCGCGCTGGCGCTGATCTCGGCGCTGGCCATCGCTGCGCCGGTCGGCATGATGGCGACGCCCGCCGCGGCCTATGTTTTCCGGAACGTGAAGATCGAGGGCAACCAGCGGATCGAGCCGCAGACGATCCTGTCCTTTATGGATCTGCCGCGCGGCCAGGACGTGTCCTCGGGGCAGTTGAACGACGCCATGCAGCGCCTGCAGAATTCGGGCCTGTTCGAGAAGGTCGAACTGGTGCCCTCGGGCGGGACGCTGGTGGTGCGGGTCGCCGAGTATCCGACGATCAATGCCATCAGCTTCGAAGGCAACAAGCGCATCAAGGACGAGAACCTGGCCGAGATCGCCAAGTCCAAGTCCCGCCGCGTCTATTCGCCGGCGCAGGCCGAGGCGGACGCCTCGGCGATCAGCCAGGCCTATGCCGCGCAGGGCCGGCTGGCGGCGCGCGTGAACCCCTCGATCATCCGCCGCAGCGACAACCGCGTCGATCTGGTCTTCGAGATCTACGAAGGCGCCGTGACCGAGATCGAGCGCATCGGCTTTGTCGGCAACCGCGCCTTCTCGGACAAGAAGCTGCGCAACGTCCTGCAGACCAAGCAGGCGGGGCTGCTGCGCACGCTGATCAAGCGCGACACCTTTTCGCCCGAGCGGCTGCCGGTCGATGAAAAGCTGCTGACCGACTTCTACCGCTCGCGCGGTTATGCCGATTTCAAGGTGCAGGCGGTGGCCCCCGAGGTCGCGCGCGAACGCGACGCCTTCTACATCACCTTCCAGATCGAGGAAGGGCCGCGCTATACCTTTGGCAACATCAACACCGTCAGCCAGATCCCCGGCGTGGATGCGGCCGAGTTCGCCGCCCAGAACCGGGTCGAGAAGGGCGCCGTCTACAACCCGACCATCATCGACACCACCATCCGCCGGATGGAGGCCCTGGCGCTGCGCAAGGGTCTCGATTTCGTCAAGATCGAGCCGCAGATCACCCGCAATGAGCGCAACCAGACGCTGGACCTGACTTTCGCGCTGAGCCGCGGCCAGCGCGTCTTTGTCGAGCGCATCGACATCGAGGGCAACACCACGACGCTGGACGAGGTGATCCGCCGCCAGTTCAACACCGTCGAAGGCGACCCTTTCAACCCGCGCGAAATCCGCAACTCGGCCGAACGGCTGCGGGCGCTGGGATATTTCTCGGACGTGCAGGCCGAAAGCCGGCAGGGTTCCTCGCCCGAGCAGGTCATCGTCGACGTGAACGTCGAAGAACAGCCGACCGGCAGCCTGTCGTTCGGCGCCAGTTACGGCGTCTCGACCGGGGTCGGCTTCAACGTCGGCCTGTCGGAAAAGAACTTCCTGGGCCGCGGGCAGGAACTGGATGCGTCCTTCTCGACCGCGTCGGGCACGCAGTCCTCGGGCATCACTTTTGTTGAGCCCTATTTCCTTGGCCGCGACCTGCGCGCCAAGTTCCAGATCTGGTACAACACCACCGACCGGCTGAATTCGGAATACCGGACCCGCACGGTCGGCGCGCTGACCTCGCTGGAATTCCCGGTCTCGGACAATGGCCGGCTGGAATTGCGCTACAAGGTCAGCAAGGACAGCCTGAACGGCGTGGACCCGATCAGCATCGATCAGGACACCGGCGAACTGGTCGGTTCGTCGCCGATCCTTTACTATGAACAGGGCGGCTACATCACCTCTGCGCTGGGTTACACCTATAACTATGACAGCAGCATTGCCGGGCTGGATCCGCTGACCACCTATCGGCTGCGCTTCAGCCAGGATTTCGCCGGCGTGGGCGGCGACGTGAAGTCGATCACCACCACGCTTTACGGCGGCGTGCAAAGCACGGCATGGCGCGACAACGTCACCCTGCTGGCCGAGTTCGAGGCCGGCGCCGTCCATATGCTGGGCGGTGACACAAGCCGCCTGTCGAACCGCTTTACCGGCAACGGCAAGATCCGCGGGTTCGAGCCGAACGGCTACGGCCCGCGCGACCTTTACGCCCCGAACGAGGACATGCTGGGCGGCAACTACTTCTGGGCGCTGCGCACCGAGGCGCAATTCCCGCTGGGCCTGCCCGAGGAATATGGCATCACCGGCGGTCTTTTCGCCGATGCCGGCTCGGTCTGGGGGCTGGACAACAAGGACGGCGCCTTCGGCAACCGGGTCGATGACAGCATGAAGCTGCGCGCGGCCATCGGTGCGTCGCTGTTCTGGACCACGCCCATCGGTCCCCTGCGCTTCAACTTCTCGCATGCCGTGAAGAAAGAAGACTACGACGACGTCCAGAACTTCGACCTGACCATCTCGACCAAGTTCTGATGCGCGGGACGGCGATCCTTGCTTCGGCGCTGGCGGTGCTTCTGACCGCCGCGCCGGCGCTGCGGGCGCAGGATACCATCACGCCGCACAAGGCCGACCTGTCGGGGCGCGACGTGCAGGTGACCCGGCCGATTCTGGTCGATACGCCCGGCTCGCCCAGGGTGAACGGTGCGCTGCCGGTCATCACGCTGGATCAGGACGCGCTTTATGTGAACTCGAAATGGGGTCAGCGCGTTCAGGCCGAACTGGAACGGCAGGGGCGCGAGATCGCCGCCGAGAATGACCGGCTGGAAAAGCAGTTCGCGCAGGAAGAGCGTGAGCTGACCGAGCTGCGCAAGACGCTGCCGCCGGATGAATTCCGCAAGCGCGCCGACGAATTCGACACCCGCGTGGTCGAGGTCCGGCGCGAGCGCGTGAACGCGGCCCGCGAATTGCAGACCCGCGCCAATGACGAACGCAACGCCTTTTTCCGCGCCGCGCTGCCGGTTCTGGCGGCGGTGATGCGCGAACGCGGCGCGGTCGCGGTTCTGGACCAGCGTTCGGTCTTTGTCGCTGCCGACAGCATCGACGTGACCGAGGCGCTGATCCAGCGCATGGATACGGATATCGGCGCGGGGCCTGCGGCGCCCGCCCCGACACCTGCGCCTGGGGCTGCGCCCGAGGCACCCGCAGCGCCGCAGCCAGCCCCGCCGGGCGGAAACTAGGCGCTCAGGCCGATCTGGCCGCTTGCTGGCGGTCCAGATCGCCGATGCGGCGGGTCAACAGGTCGAAAAAGCCCTTGGCATCGACATCGCGGATGAAGGTCGCGTTCGGCGCGCGGTCGCTGACCCGCCACCAGTCGGCGACGGTCATGCCCAGCGTGAATTCGCCCTGCGTCTCGATCTCGACATTGATATGGCGGCCCGAGAACAGGTCCGGCTCCAGCAGCCAGGCGATGGTGCAGGGGTCGTGCAGGGGTGCGCCCTCGCTGCCGTATTTCTCGCGGTCGTAGCGCTCGAAAAAGTCGGTCCAGCTTGCCACCGCCTGACCGACGCGGCCCATGGCGCGCATCCCCTCGACCCAGGGGGCGCTGGTCAGCGCGCGGTGGGTCACGTCCAGGGGCATCATGGTCAGGGGCACGCCGCTGGCAAAGACCTGTTTCGCGGCCTCGGGGTCGACATAGATGTTGAACTCGGCGGTGGGGGTGATGTTGCCGACCTCGAAATAGGCGCCGCCCATCAGCACGATTTCCTGCACGCGGCTGACGATGTCGGGGGCGCGGGCAAAGGCGGTGGCGATATTCGTCAGCGGGCCGATGGGGACCAGCGTGACGGTGCCGGGGGCCTCGCGGCGCAGGGTCTCGATCAGGAAATCGACGGCATGGCCGGGCCGCGCCTGCATGGCGGGTGCAGGCAGCACGATGCCGTCAAGGCCGGTCTTGCCGTGGACATGCTCGGCCGTGACCAACCGGCGCGAGATCGGCGCGTCGCAACCGGCGTAAACCGGCAGGTCGGGGCGCCCGGCCAGTTCGCAGATCATCAGCGCATTGTTCACGGTATGATGCAGCGGCACGTTGCCCGCGACGATGCTGAGGCCCAGCACCTCAAGTTCGGGGCTGGCCAGTGCCAGCAGGATCGCCACCGCGTCGTCCTGCCCGGGATCGGTGTCGATGATGATCTTGCGCGCCATGGGCTTCTGTCCTTTTCAAATCCGCCCGCGCAGGGAAGCGCGCGGCGGCTGCGGTTGCAAGGGGCTTAGTTCCCCGCCGGCTCCAGATGGGTGATGCCGGTCGCCGCCGCCCGGGCCAGCGCCGGGTCCAGCGACATGCCGACATATTCGCCGCGCCGCCACAGTTCGGCCATATTGTCGTAATGGCGCGAGAGCGGATGCCCCGATTGCCCGGTCGAGATGATGAAGACCGAACTGTCGGGGTCGGCAAGGTCATAGACGCCGCGATAAGTGGCGCCGGTGACGTTCAGCCACGGATTGCGGCCGCTGCCCAGGAAGCCTGCCCGCGCCACCGTGGTTTCGCCGCCCGATGTGGGCTGGATCAGGTTCACGATATACGAGATCACGCGCATGTCCCCCAAGGCCGGGTGGACATGGCGGGCACGGTGCAGGTCGCCCCAGCGCCAGCTTGCCAGATCCGGGCCGAAGCGGCCCGACAGGTCCAGCAGCGCCGCGTCCAGCGCCTGCCGGGCGATCTGGGTGCAGGTCTCGGTCGGGGCTGACTGGCGGATGTCGCACCAGCCCGCCGCGCCGCCGGTATTGCGGAAGACGCGCTCGATGAAGCCGGGGTACAGTTCGGTCAGGTCGTCGGCGAGGGGGCCAAGGTCGTCGCGCACCAGCCGGTCCTGCAAGGCACGCATCCATGCGGCATAGATCAGCGGCTCGGGCAGGTGCTCGCTCATGGCGCCGTCCCAGTTCGCCAGCAGACCCAGCGCGTCCTGACGCATCCGTTCGGGCGTGCCGCGTGCGGCGGGTTCGTCGGTGAACCACAGCTCGGCCCCGACCAGCGGCAGCAGGGCGCGCGCCACCGGGCTGACGATATCGTTCTGCGCGGCGATGAAACTGTCGCGCGAATGGACCTCGCGGCTGTCGATCAGATAACGCAGCCGGTCCTGCCGATAGCGGTCGCCACGGTCATATCCCAGCGCGGCGTCGTTCCCCGAGGCGGCGCCGGTCGTCGCGACGATGCCCTTTGCCGGGGCAAGGTCGGTCAGCGCGGCGGGGGCGGGGGCGACGCCCTGCCAGCGGTTTTGCGCCAGCCAGCCCGGCACCGGCATCCGGCCGGCGGTCTGGTGGTCGGGGCGGCGCTGCGGCACGGCGCCGGCCAGCATCTGGCCCACGCCCTTGCCATCGGCCAGCGTCACCATCAGCGCGGGCGCCACCATGCCGGCCATGGCGCCGGCGGCGGCCTGCCGGTCCTGCGCCTGCATCAGCCCGATGAGGGCGCTCATGCTGCGGTCGCCGCCCGCGCCTCCGGTCCAGCTCAGCGCGGCGACATGGCCGGCGGGCAGGATCGCCGCCAGCCCGAGGTGGCTGCCGGGAATGATCGGGCCGTTATCGGTCTCGCGCAGGGTGATGGTCTGGGCGGGGGCGCCGCGCACCTGCAAGGTCTCGCGCCGGGTGGTGAACTCGGTCCAGCCATTGGCGCCGCGATAGCGGTTGGCGTCGCCGGGCTGGACCTCTTCGATATAGATGTCCTGATCGTCGATCTGCGCCGGGGTGATGCCCCATGCAAGGCGCGTATTGCGCCCCGACAGCACCGCCGGAATGCCCGGGATGGTGCCGCCGATGACGCCGCCGGTGCTGAGTTCAAGCCGCGCCAGATACCACAGGCCCGGCGCGGTCAGCGCGAATTGCGGGTCATTGGCCAGCAGCGCGCCCGAGGCCGCCGTCCGCGCCGATGCCGCCGCAAAGCCATTGGCCGAAGCCCCGGCCGACGGCGCCAGATAGCCCGCCAGCGTCGAGGCCCAGTCCTGCGCCCCCGCCGTGCGGCGTTCGGGCGCGGCCAGTTGCGCGCCGGGGAACAGGCTTGCATAACCGGGCATCGCCGGCTCGCCCGGCATGGCGACCAGTTCCTGCCCGCGCTGCGGATCGGCCAGCGAGAGGCGGGCGCGCAGCACCTCGCGCCGCATCTGTACCGTGGCCGAGGCCGCCAGCAGCTTCAGGATCGCCAGCGAATCCGCCGGTTCCCAATAGGAAATCTCGTCGGGATAAAGAAAGAACTCCGGCGCGCCACGGCCGCGCGCGCCAAGGTTCACCTGCTCGATCCAGGCGTTGACGCCCTCGGCATAGGCCTGCAACGCCTCGGTGGCCGCGGGCGACTGCGCCTCAAGCGAGGCGCGCGCATTGCGGTAAAGCCCCAGCCGGCGTGCCAGATCGTCGGCGGCCAGCGCGCCGGGACCATAGATTTCGGCCAGACGCCCTTGCGCCGCGCGGCGCAGCACGGTCATCTGGAACAGCCGGTCCTGCGCATGGGCCAGCCCCAGCGCAAAGAACACGTCGCGGTCGGTCTTGCCGAAGATATGGGGCACGTCCTCGGTCGTGCGGATGATCTCGACCGGGGCAGTGATGCCGCTGACCTGATAGGTGGCGTCGTAATCCGGCAGCGACCGGATGGCGAAATACCAGGCAAGCGCAACCAATGCGATTGTCAGAACGATCAGTCCGACCGTCAGGCGCACAAGCCAGCGGAAAAATGTCACCATGAAGTAAGGCGCGGTCCCGATGCTTGGGCGCAGAGGCGGTTGACCCCTGCGGCAGGTGGTGGAATTCATGGCCTGATAGGGCAGGGCGCGGGCAGGATCAACGCGCCTTTCAGCAGATGGGAGAATTGTGATGGCGCGCGTGGCATTTCTGGGACTTGGCGTGATGGGCTTTCCGATGGCGGGCCACCTTGCCGCGGCGGGGCACGAGGTCACGGTCTGGAACCGCACCGCCGCCAAGGCCGAGGCCTGGGTCGCAAGGCACAAGGGCCGCGCCGCCGCCTCTGCGCGCGAGGCGGCCGGGCGCGCGGATCTGGTCATGGCCTGTGTCGGCAATGACGACGATCTGCGGCAGGTCTGTCTGGGCGGTGATGGCGCCTTTGCCGGCATGGGCGCGGGCGCGATCTTCGTCGATCACACCACCGTTTCGGCGATGGTGACGCGTGAACTGGCGGCAATCGCCACCGATATGGGGCTGGGTTTTGTCGATGCGCCGGTCTCGGGCGGGCAGGCGGGGGCCGAGAACGGCCAGCTTTCCATCATGTGCGGCGGCGCGCCCGACGCCTATGCCGCGGCCGAGCCGGTGATGGCGGCCTATGCCCGCATCTGCCGGCTGATGGGGCCATCGGGCGCGGGGCAGCTGACCAAGATGTGCAACCAGATCGCCATCGCCGGGCTGGTGCAGGGCCTGTCGGAATCGCTTCACTTCGCGGAAAAGGCCGGACTTTCCATTCCCGAGGTGGTCGAGGTTATCAGCCAGGGTGCTGCCGGAAGCTGGCAGATGCAGAACCGCTATCAGACCATGGCCGAGAATCGCTTCGACTTCGGTTTCGCCGTCGACTGGATGCGCAAGGATCTGGGCATCTGCCTTGCCACCGCGAACCAGACCGGCGCCAGCCTGCCGGTGACGGCGCTGGTCGACCAGTTCTACAAGGATGTGCAGAACATGGGCGGCGGTCGCTGGGACACTTCGTCGCTGATCGCCCGGCTGCGGACATGAGGCGGCTTGCCAAGGGGCGCGCGCTCGGGCTGTCAGCCGGGGCGGGGGCGGTTAGCTCAGTTGGTAGAGCGTCTCGTTTACACCGAGAATGTCGGGGGTTCGAGTCCCTCACCGCCCACCATTCCCCATCGGATTGCCCAAGATGAGCGGCGCGCTCTCGCATCTGCGCGTGGTCGAGATCGCGGGCCTTGGCCCGACGCCCTTTGCCGCGATGTGGCTGGCCGATCATGGCGCGCAGGTGATCCGCATTGCCCGGCCCGGCGCGCGCCATGTGCTGGGGCTGGATCGCGATGTGCTGGACCGCGGCCGCGACTGGCTGGAACTGGACCTGAAATCGCCCGTGGGCCGCGACACCGCCCGCCGTCTGATCACCCGCGCCGACGCGCTGATCGAGGGCATGCGCCCCGGCGTGATGGAGCGGCTGGGCCTTGGCCCCGGCGATTTTCCGGACAATCCGGGTCTGGTCTATGGCCGCATGACCGGCTGGGGGCAGTCGGGGCCGCTGGCCCATTCCGCCGGCCACGACCTGACCTATCTGGCGATCACCGGGGCGCTGCACGCGATCGGCCCCTCCGGCCATCCGCTGCCGCCGCTGAACCTGCTGGGCGATTTCGCCGGCGGCTCGATGTATCTGGTGGCCGGGATGCTGGCAGCGATCCTGAAGGCGCGCGAGGACGGGCAGGGGCAGGTCGTCGATGCCGCGATCTCGGACGGGGTGGCGCATCTGATGGCGATGATCTCGGGGATGCGCGCGGCGGGCATGTGGCAGGACCGGCGGCAGGCGAATGTGCTGGACGGCGCCGCGCCCTATTACACCTGTTACGAATGTGCCTGCGGCGGCCATCTGGCCGTCGGCGCCATCGAGCCGCAATTCTGGGCCGAGCTTCTGGCGCGCATCGGGCTTGATCCCGCCGCCTTGCCCGACCGCCATGACCCGGCGAACTGGCCGGCGCTGCGGCAGGCGCTGGCCACGCGCATCCGCGCCCGGTCGCGCGACGACTGGGCGGCGGCGCTTGAGGGCACGGATGCCTGCGCCGCGCCGGTCCTGTCGATCGATCAGGCGGCGGCGCATCCGCATAACCTTGCCCGGCAGGTCCATGGCGGCGATGGCCCGAACCCCGCCCCGCGGCTGTCCCGCACGCCCGCGGCGCTGCGCGAGGGGCGCCGGCTCGGCGTCGATGAGGCGCTGGATCTCTGGGCGGGGCGCGGTCAATCCGGTTGACTTCACCCGGCGAATCCGCGATATAGCCGCCACCGGCCGGGCCTTGTGCCTGTTGCCGGTTCGTTATTTTGAACCTCACCCACATCCAAGGGGTGCGCTGTCCGAAGGCGGGGCTGACCCACCAACACCTGCTTCGCAGGGGCCGAAGGACGCGGCAGAACAAGGAAAGACGGAATGTTCGCAGTTCTCAAGACGGGCGGCAAGCAATACCGGGTTCAGGCCGGTGATGTGCTGCGCTTCGAAACACTGAACGCCGAGGCCGGCGACAAGGTCCAGGTCAACGACGTGCTGCTGTTTGGCGCGACCGTTGGCG
>RRZU013139088.1_pt1 | contig 10440 bp, 10 predicted proteins | sample 2165561 | NCBI WGS metagenome assembly RRZU01 (sample SAMN10456909, study PRJNA506462) | wastewater metagenome | isolation source: wastewater sludge | place: USA: Moscow, Idaho | reverse complement strand
CATCCTGCAGCGCACCGTGGCCGGGCGTCTGGATGCCGCAGGTCGCCCCATTCCGCTGATTGCCGAAACGGGTGGGCAGAACGCGATGATTGTGGACTCGTCCGCCCTGGCCGAGCAGGTGGTGGGCGATGCCGTGTCGTCCGCCTTTGACAGCGCCGGCCAGCGCTGCTCCGCCCTGCGCGTGCTTTGCCTGCAGGAAGAGGTCGCCGATCACACCTTAACCATGCTGCGCGGCGCCATGAGCGAGTGCCGGATGGGCAATCCGGGGCGCCTGACCACCGATATCGGTCCGGTTATCGATGCAGAAGCGAAAGAGAATATCGAACGCCATATTCAGACGATGCGCGCCAAAGGCCGCACCGTCTATCAGGCGGTGCGCGAGAATAGCGAAGACGCCCGCGAATGGAACCACGGGACCTTCGTGCCGCCGACGCTTATCGAACTCGACAGCTTTGACGAGCTGAAAAAAGAGGTTTTCGGCCCGGTACTGCACGTGGTGCGCTATAACCGTAACGAGCTGGACAAACTGGTCGAGCAGATTAACGCCTCTGGCTACGGCCTGACCCTCGGCGTGCATACCCGTATCGACGAAACCATCGCCCAGGTCACCGGCAGCGCCAAGGTGGGCGACCTGTACGTCAACCGCAATATGGTTGGCGCGGTGGTCGGCGTGCAGCCGTTCGGCGGCGAAGGGCTGTCCGGTACCGGTCCGAAAGCCGGCGGTCCGCTGTATCTGTACCGTCTGCTCTCCAGCCGTCCGCAGGACGCGGTTGGCGTGACCTTCGCCCGCCAGGATGCGGAGCGTCCGCTGGACGCCCAGCTGAAAACGCTGCTGGAAAAACCGCTGCAGGCGCTGCAGCAGTGGGCGGCGGGCCGTCCTGAGCTGCAGGCGCTGTGCCAGCAGTACAGCGAGCAGGCGCAAAGCGGCACTCAACGCCTGCTGCCGGGGCCAACCGGCGAGCGCAACACCCTGACGCTGATGCCGCGCGAGCGCGTGCTGTGCGTAGCGGATAACGAACAGGATGCGCTGATCCAGCTGGCGGCTGTGCTGGCGGTGGGTTGTGAAGTACTGTGGCCGGACAGCGCCCTGCAGCGCGATCTGGCGAAGAAACTGCCGCGGGAGGTCAGCGAGCGCATTCGCTTTGCCAAAGCGGAGCAGTTGCCTGGCCAGGCCTTCGACGCGGTTATCTACCACGGCGATTCCGACCAGCTGCGCGAGCTGTGCGAGCAGGTGGCGGCGCGCGACGGGGCGATTGTCTCCGTGCAGGGCTTCGCCCGCGGCGAAACCAATCTGCTGCTGGAGCGGCTGTATATCGAGCGTTCGCTGAGCGTTAACACCGCGGCGGCAGGCGGTAACGACAGCCTGATGACCATCGGCTAAAACGGGCTCCCCGGTGGCGCTGCGCTTACCGGGGCTACCTACCACCGCCAAAGGGTAGCCCGGATAAGGCGCTGTGCGCCGCCATCCGGGCAATCAGTCTGCGCTGCGATCAGCTAATGACAGCCGACGTCAGCTGTGTTTAATTAAGGCTCCCGGACGGGAGCCTTTTTTATGGGAGCAGAACAATGAAACGCACGTTATTTGCCGTGATGGCCCTGCTGGCCAGCGGCGCGGCGCTGGCGGACGAGTGCAGCAGCGCCAACACCCAAACCGAAATGAATCAGTGCGCGGCTGCGCAGTATCAGGCGGCCGATAAAAAACTGAACGACACCTGGCAGCAGGCCCTGCAGCGGGCGGTGGGTAAACAACAAACATTACTGAAGCAGGCGCAGCAGGCATGGATCGCCTTACGCGACGCCGACTGCGCCTTTCTCGCGTCCGGCGCCGAAGGCGGCAGCATGCAGCCAATGCTGGTCAGCCAGTGCATGACCGATAAGAGCGTGGAGCGGGAGTCTTTCCTCGCCTCGCTGCTGCAGTGCGAGGATGGCGATCAAAGCTGCCCGCTGCCGCCGGCCAATTAACGGACGCGAATGCCTTCGATAATCATCCGCTGGACATTATCGACCGTTTGTTCAAAAAAGGCCGCATCCTGCAGCGTGGCGCCGGTGACCGCCTCCACCTGGGTGGCGAAGTCGGCGTAATGCTGGGTGGTAGCCCAGATCATAAAGATTAAATGCTGTGGATCGACCGGCGCCAGCTTGCCGCGGTCGATCCAGCCGGAGACTATCGCCGATTTTTCGTCGACCAGCGCTTTCAGATCCCCGGTCAGTTCGCCCATCAGCAGCGGCGCCCCCTGCAGCATCTCGAGGCAGAAGAGCTTCGAGGCCTGGGGGTGATCGCGGGACACCTCCAGCTTCAGGCGAATATATTCGCGGATCGCCACCAGCGGGCTGATATCCTCACGAAAGGCCTTCAGCGGCGCCAGCCAGATGGCGAGGATCTGCTGCAGGACTGCCACATACAGCGCCTCTTTCGAAGGGTAGTAATAGAGCAGATTGGTTTTCGATACCCCGGCGCGCTCAGCCACCTGCTCCAGCCGCGTACCGTGAATACCAAATTGCGAAAATGCCTCCAGCGCGGCGGCCAGGATGGCCTCCTTTTTGGCGCTGACCGCTTGTGAACGTTTGCCGTTTTTCTTCACCGCGCCCTGTGCCATACATCCTCTCCTTCAGTTGACGCCACCAGCATAGCAAAAGCCCTGCGCCGACACGACCCCATGCACCCTGATTGCGCATGACTGCCGTTTTTTCGTGCACTGATTTTGACCATCCAGTCCACTTTTTTATCGTCCTTTTTAGCAACTCAAAAGTAACACATTAATAACATTAGCATTTATAAAACTGGCATCGCCTTTGCTTTACCTTTTCTGCGAGGTGGTCCAGGGAGAGGCAGGATGCCGCACCACCGCAACCCATCTTCCATGACTGTAGAGAGGTAGGTATGAAAATTGGTGTTTTCGTTCCCATTGGCAACAACGGCTGGCTGATCTCCACCCATGCCCCGCAGTATATGCCGACCTTCGAACTGAATAAGGCTATCGTGCAGAAAGCCGAGCACTACCATTTCGACTTCGCGCTCTCCATGATCAAGCTGCGCGGCTTCGGCGGGAAAACTGAATTCTGGGATCACAACCTGGAGTCCTTCACCCTGATGGCCGGCCTGGCCGCGGTGACCTCGAAGATCCAGATCTACGCCACCGCCGCCACCCTGACGCTGCCGCCGGCGATTGTCGCCCGGATGGCCTCCACTATCGACTCCATCTCCGGCGGCCGGTTTGGCGTCAATCTGGTGACCGGCTGGCAAAAACCGGAATATGACCAGATGGGCATGTGGCCGGGAGATGACTATTTCGCCAGCCGCTATGACTATCTCACCGAATACGTCCAGGTGCTCCGTGACCTGTGGGGCACCGGGCGCAGCGATTTCAAAGGCGACTACTTCACCATGAACGACTGCCGGGTCAGCCCGCGCCCGTCGCAGCCGATGAAGGTGATCTGCGCCGGGCAGAGCGATGCCGGGATGGCCTTCTCCGCCCAGCATGCGGACTACAACTTTTGCTTTGGCAAAGGGGTCAACACGCCAACGGCCTTTGCCCCGACCGCCGCACGCATGATGCAGGCGGCGGAAAAAACCGGCCGCGACGTGGGGTCCTATGTGCTGTTCATGGTGATCGCCGACGAAACCGACGAGGCGGCGCGCGCCAAATGGGAACATTACAAAGCGGGCGCCGATGAAGAAGCGCTGGCGTGGCTCACCGAGCAGAGTCAGAAAGATACCCGCTCCGGCAGCGATACCAACGTGCGCCAGATGGCCGACCCCACCTCGGCGGTCAACATTAACATGGGCACCCTGGTCGGATCGTATGCCAGCGTCGCCCGTATGCTTGATGAAGTAGCGAGCGTGCCCGGCACCGACGGCGTGCTGCTGACCTTTGATGATTTTCTTGCCGGCATCGACGCCTTTGGCGAACGCATTCAGCCGCTGATGCGCTGCCGGAACCACATTGCTTCTGTTACCCGTGAGGTGGCCTGATGATTACCCTTCCCGCTCGCCCGGAATCCCTGACCTTCGCGCCGCAGCAGAGCGCGCTGATTGTGGTCGATATGCAGAACGCCTACGCCAGCCAGGGCGGTTATCTGGATCTCGCCGGCTTTGACGTCTCCGCTACCCGGCCGGTTATCGACAATATTAATACCGCCGTCGCCGCCGCTCGCGCCGCGGGTATGTTGATTATCTGGTTCCAGAATGGCTGGGATGACCAGTATGTTGAAGCCGGCGGCCCGGGCTCGCCTAACTATCACAAATCCAACGCGCTGAAAACGATGCGTCAGCGTCCGGAGCTGCAGGGCAAGCTGCTGGCGAAAGGCGGCTGGGATTATCAGCTGGTGGATGAGCTGACACCGCAGGAAGGCGATATCGTGTTGCCGAAACCGCGTTACAGCGGCTTCTTTAACACCCCGCTCGACAGCATTTTGCGCAGCCGCGGCATACGCCACCTGGTGTTCACCGGGATCGCCACCAACGTCTGCGTCGAATCGACGCTGCGCGATGGCTTCTTTCTCGAATACTTCGGCATCGTGCTGGAGGATGCCACCCATCAGGCCGGCCCGGCCTTCGCCCAGCAGGCGGCGCTGTTCAATATTGAAACCTTTTTCGGCTGTGTCAGCGACGTCGAGAGCTTCTGCCACGCGCTGTCCCCCACCACCCCGCTGTCTTTAGCCAAGGAGAAACGTTATGCCTAAACAGGTGATTATTCCGCCAGGCACCACCGCGCCGATTGCCCCCTTTGTTCCGGGGACGCTCGCCGACGGGGTGGTCTACGTCTCGGGCACCCTGCCGTTTGATAAGCAAAACAATGTGGTGCACATCGGCGACCCAAAGGCGCAAACCCGCCACGTGCTGGAGACCATCAGGAGCGTTATCGAAACGGCGGGCGGGAGTATGGCGGATGTGACTTTCAACAGCATCTTTATCACCGACTGGACAAATTACGCCGCGATTAACGAGGTCTACGCCGAGTTCTTCCCCGGCGATAAACCGGCGCGCTTCTGCATTCAGTGCGGACTGGTGAAGCCCGATGCGCTGGTGGAAATCGCCAGCGTCGCCCATATCGGTACCCCGACATGATGAGGCTCAATATTGCTCCGGCTCCGTGGCCCGGCGCGCCGGTGGTGGTCCTCAGCGCCGGTCTGGGCGGGGGCGGCGGCTACTGGCTGGCGCAGCGCGCGGCGCTGGAGGAACAGTATCAGCTGGTGAGTTATGACCATAACGGGACCGGGGAGAACGCCGGTCCGCTGCCCGCCGACTACAGCCTGGCGACGATGGCCGGGGAGCTGTTCAGCGCTCTGCAAGCGGCGGGGATCGCCCGCTTCGCGCTGGTGGGCCACGCCCTGGGGGCGCTGATTGGCCTGCAGCTGGCGCTCGATCGCCCCGAGGCGGTGAGCGCCCTGGCGCTGGTCAACGGCTGGCTGTCGCTGTCGCCGCATACCCGCCGCTGCTTCCAGGTGCGCGAGCGTCTGCTGCATGCCGGCGGCGCACAGGCGTGGGTCGAAGCGCAGCCGCTATTTCTCTACCCGGCGGAATGGATGGCCGCGCGCCTGCCGCGCCTCGAAGCGGAAGATGCGCTTGCCATCAGCCATTTTCAGGGCAAAGAGAATCTGCTGAAGCGGCTACAGGCCCTGAAGCAGGCTGATTTTTCACGCCGTGCGTCGGCCATCGCCTGCCCGACGCTGATTATCAGCGCCGCTGACGACCTGCTGGTCCCCGCCTCCTGCTCCCGCGTGCTGCAGACGGCGATCCCCGGCAGCCAGCTCGTGGAAATGCCGTGGGGCGGCCATGCCTGTAACGTCACCGACGCCGATACCTTTAATACCATTTTACGCGACGGGCTGTCCGCTATGCTGCCGGTCGCCAGGGAGACCCGATGAACGACGCGATAAACCACACGGCCTGCGAGACGCTGTTTACCCAGGCCCGGACCCACAACGGCTGGCTGGATAAGCCAGTGAGCGATGCGCAGCTGCAGGCCGTCTGGGACCTGATGAAAATGGGGCCGACTTCTGCCAACTGTTCGCCAGCGCGCATCGTGTTCGTGCGCAGCGCGGAAGGCAAAGAGAAACTTCGCCCGACGCTCTCCAGCGGCAATCTGCAGAAAACCATGCAGGCGCCGGTGACCGCCATCGTGGCGTGGGATAGCGCCTTCTACGACCGGCTGCCGACCCTGTTTCCCCACGGTGACGCCCGCAGCTGGTTTACCTCCAGCCCGCAGCTGGCGGAAGAGACCGCGTTTCGCAACAGCTCGCTGCAGGCGGCGTACCTGATTTTCGCCTGCCGCGCGCTGGGCCTCGACACCGGGCCGATGTCCGGTTTTGACCGGGAAAAAGTCGACGCGGCATTTTTTGCTGACAACGGCTGGAAAAGCAACCTGCTGGTGAACATCGGCTATGGCGACCCCGGCAAGCTGTACGGCCGCCTGCCGCGCCTGTCCTTTGATGAAGCCTGCCTGCTGGCATAAGGAGTTTACGATGGAGTTAGCGGACAAAGCGAGTTTCCGTGACGCCATGGCCCACGTCGGCGCCGCGGTTAACATTATTACCACCGATGGCCCGGCGGGCCGGGCGGGGTTCACCGCCAGCGCGGTCTGCAGCGTTACCGACACGCCGCCGACCCTGCTGGTCTGCCTGAACCGCTCGGCTTCGGTGTGGCCGGTGTTCAGCGAACACCACACGCTGTGCGTCAATACCCTGGCGGCCGGACAGGAGGCCCTGTCGACGCTGTTTGGCGGTAAAACGGCAATGGACGAGCGTTTTGCCGCCGCCGACTGGCAGACCGGCGCCACCGGCTGTCCGCGGCTGGAGGCGGCGCTGGTCAGCTTCGACTGCCGCATCGACCAGCGCGTCAGCGTCGGCACGCACGACATCCTGTTTTGTCACGTCGTGGCCATTACCCGTCACCCGGAGCCCCGGGGACTGATGTGGTTTGACCGCGGCTATCACACGCTTATGCGACCCGCTTGTTAACCTTTAACCCGGGATATCATCATGGCACTCTTCGATTTTCCTCGCTGGAAGCTGACCTCTCCTGCCGCCGAATCCGGCGTTGTCGCCCCCGATGAACGCTTGTCGGCCGGGCAAACGCTGGTGATGGGCGTGCAGCACGCCGTTGCGATGTTCGGCGCGACGGTGCTGATGCCGTTGTTGATGGGGCTCGACCCGAACCTGTCTATTCTGATGTCGGGCGTCGGCACCCTGCTGTTCTTTGTCGTCACCGGCGGACGGGTGCCGAGCTATCTCGGCTCCAGCGCCGCTTTTGTCGGGGTGGTGATCGCCATTACCGGCTTTAACGGCCAGGGGCTGAACCCTCATCTGAGCGTCGCCCTTGGCGGGATCATCGCCTGCGGGCTGGTTTACACCCTGATTGGTCTGGTGGTGATGAAGATCGGCACCCGCTGGATCGAGCGCCTGATGCCGCCGGTGGTGACCGGCGCGGTGGTGATGGCTATCGGCCTGAACCTGGCGCCGATTGCCGTGCGCAGCGTCTCCGCCAGCGCCTTCGACAGCTGGATGGCGGTGTTAACTGTGCTCTGCATCGGCATAGTGGCGGTATTTACCCGCGGGATGCTGCAGCGACTGCTGATCCTGGTCGGCCTGATCGTCGCCTGCGCGCTGTACGCCCTGCTGGCTAACGGCCTGGGCCTTGGCAAACCGCTGGACTTCTCCCCCCTCGCCCAGGCGGCGTGGTTCGGGCTGCCGCACTTTACCACCCCATCCTTTAACGGTCAGGCGATGATGTTGATTGCGCCGGTCGCGGTGATCCTGGTGGCCGAGAACCTCGGGCACCTGAAGGCCGTCGCCGGGATGACCGGGCGCAATATGGACCCGTACATGGGGCGCGCCTTCGTCGGCGACGGGCTGGCGACCATGCTCTCCGGTTCGGTGGGCGGCAGCGGGGTCACCACCTATGCGGAGAACATCGGCGTCATGGCGGTGACCAAGGCCTACTCAACGCTGGTGGTTGTCGCCGCGGCGCTGATTGCCATGCTGTTGGGTTTCTCGCCGAAGTTCGGCGCATTAATCCACACCATTCCCGGGCCGGTAATCGGCGGCGCCTCGATCGTGGTCTTTGGCTTAATTGCCGTCGCCGGGGCGCGGATCTGGGTGCAAAACCGCGTCGACCTCAGCCAGAACAGCAATCTGATCATGGTGTCTGTGACCCTGGTGCTGGGCGCCGGCGATTTCGCGCTGTCGCTGGGCGGCTTTACGCTGGGCGGGATTGGCACGGCCACCTTCGGGGCGATCCTGCTGCACGCGCTGCTTCATCGCGGGACGCGCGAGGCGAAGGAGGCCAGGGTAACGCCGGTGTAAGCCACATTAGCGCGGCGTTGGCGCAGGGAGCGGTGTGGGCCTGGGTGGTGTGATCCTGTAGGCCGGATAAGGCATTTATGCCGCCATCCGGCACCACCACGGGCACGGAACCTGACCGCCCGGCGGCGCTGCGCTTGCCGGGCCTGGAGACTGCCACGGCCTTCCGGGAATGTCTCAGCGATTTTGAGGCCGTCAGCACCGGCAGTTTCAGCAAGAAAGGTGAATAAATTAACGGCAGGTCGTACGAACGTAGGCCGGGTAAGGCGCAGCCGCCACCCGGCATAAAAGCGACGCCGTGCCTAGAGCCATCGCCCGGCGGCGCTGCGCTGGCACGGGCCTGGAGACAATCAGAGCCGGACGAGTACCAGCCAGGATAAGCGCCGCTGTCGGGTCAGAAGGAAAATATTATGGCTCGCGGCGATCGGCCAGGTCCGTGAGCGGCTGCGCATCGTCATTCGTTGCAATCTGCGGCGGCGACTTGCGCTTCCACTTCAGCTCGCTCACCAGCACTCCCGCGAGGATCAAAACGCAGCCGAGCAGGGCCAGCAGCGGCAGACGCTCACCGGCCAGCCGGCCAAAAATACCGGCCCATACCGGTTCACCGGTATAAATAAGGGTGGCCCGCGTCGGCGAGACGCTGCGCTGCGCCCAGTTCATGGTCACCTGAATGATCGCGCTGAAAATCCCCAGCCCCAGCGCGACGCCGAGCAGGGCCGGCGTCAACGACGGCACCGATTCACCCGCCGGCTTCATGGCGGCGAAAGCCACCAGCGACGCGGTCGCCAGCTGCACCACCGTCACCCGGCGGACATCGACTTTCCCGGCCCAGGCGCTGATAAGGATAATCTCCGCCGCGATCGCCACCGCGCTTGCCAGAGTGATCATCTCCCCCACGCCAAGCGCCAGCAGATTATTTTCCGGCCCGGCCAGCAGAATTAAACCAATAAAGGCCAGCACAATCCCCACGCAGGACATCACCCCCGGCATACGTCCCAGGCACAGCCACTGCAGCAGCGGCACCAGCGGCACATACATCGCGGTGATAAAGGCAGATTTACTGCTGGAGATGGTCTGTAGTCCCCAGGTCTGCAGGCCATACCCCAGCGCAATCGCCACGCCAATCGCTACCCCGGCCTTCACCTCCAGCCACGTCAGACCGCGCAGAGTGCGCAGCGAAAGCAGGCCCACCGCCAGCGCGGCGGTCGCGAAACGCAAACCGACAAAAAACAGCGGCCCGCTGAGGCTCACCGCGTACTGTACGGCAAGGAACGTCCCTCCCCAGAACATGGTGATCATGATAAGGAGCGCTTCCTGGCGGCTAACGGAGAATTTTAACGAAGACATAAGACAGCCATGACGATTAACGGGCGACCAGTGTGCAATCCGCCCGGCGGGAGCGCAACCACCGACAGATAAAAAAACCGCCGGCAGATGCCGGCGGCGAGGGCGATGCGGTTGGGTCGGGGAGATTAACGCCGCATCAAAGAGAACAGTGCGAGTCGCGCGTTAACTTTCACGACTACCATGACTGTTTTTACCCCCTTTTTTGCCAGCCTCTGAGGCGCGCTGAGGGTCATTTTTAAAATTCCCCCCGCTATGCTGGCCACCTTTACGTCCTGCTTCTGATGCTCTTTCACGGTCTTCGGCAAAGTTGCCGGAACCGCCACGATGGTTTGCCATTACTGACCTCCATTAGGTTAGACATCATAGTGCATTACGCGGGAGCGGCGACGCCGCTGTCCTGCCGCGTATCTATAAGGTTAGTGAATGACTGCGGCTGACGGCGGCGAATGTAATATCCAGAAACAAAGCCGGGCGAAAAAAGCTTCCTCGCGCCGCGAACAGCTCCTAACCGACTCTGCTGGCGAAGAAAAAATAGTCAGCAAAAATGTATCCTGATGCTACATCCTCGCCGCAGCGGCCAAAATAGCAGGCGCAACGCTTCCTCCTTCACTTCCTTTCAGGCCGCGCGGTGCAAGGAAAAGTAAATAACGCTTTGTCATTTTGTTATAAATCATTCAAATGCTCGTTGGATTTGCACTCTCCGGCGGAGGCTTTATCTTTAAAGGTACCAGCTATTTTGCTGGCTTATAATGCAACCGAGGAGTGATGGAAATGGCTAAAATTCTGGTGCTT
>RRZU011575355.1_pt1 | contig 10440 bp, 8 predicted proteins | sample 2165561 | NCBI WGS metagenome assembly RRZU01 (sample SAMN10456909, study PRJNA506462) | wastewater metagenome | isolation source: wastewater sludge | place: USA: Moscow, Idaho | reverse complement strand
CTTTTAAAGATAGTATCCTCTGTTCTTCCAAAAGAAATGCTTGAGCTTGTAACAGGCATTGTGGCTGATTTGTATGAGAAATCGCTTAGCGTATCAGCTTTGTCGATCACAATTATCATGGCATTGTGGTCATCATCAACTGGAATCTCATTTTTAGTTAAGGGACTAAACCGCGTCTATAAAAGAGAGGAACAGCGAAATTGGTTTGTACACAGGGCATTGTGTCTTGTATATACGGGCATATTTCTAGTGATAATGCTTCTTGTCATGGCATTTCTTGTATATGGAAGCAAATTCCGTGTGTTTTTAGTTTCGGTATGGCCTGAACTTGAAAACTGGACTGTTTTGATTACCATTTTGCAAAATGGCATTGCGATTGGCGGCATGATTCTTTTCTTTCTTGCCGTTTACAACATTTTCCCGCAAAAGCGTCTGCCTTATAGAAAGCAGATGCCTGGTGCAATCGCAGCAACTATTGGATGGTACAGCTTTTCAGCGATCTACGCCACATATACGCAACAGTAAGAATCTTGCCTTTATGTATGGAAGCCTTGCGTTAATTATCGTGTTTTTAGTATGGATGTATGTCTGCATGAATATTGTGCTTATTGGCGGCGAAATCAACTTCTTGTATAACAATCGTTATTACTATAAGTTATATTTGCTGACAGAAAAGCAGATTGATATTCAGGAATATTTCATGCATGCTAAGTCAGAGACAGAGATATTAGAACCGGAAGTGGTGGACGAGGAAGAAAACACTAAAGAGTGGGAACAAAAAGAGCCAGAAGTGGCAGAAATACTAGAGGAGCCACAGCCAGAAGTGGCAGAAATACTAGAAGAGCCACAGCCAGAAGTATCAGAAGAGATACAAGAGCAGCCAGATTTGTCAGAGAAAATAGAATAAGCAAAAGATTGCACTCATGTAAACATTTGCGTGAGTGCTTTTTTATTTTTGTCAACCGAATTTCAACTCCTTTCTGTGCAATTTCTACCTTATTTTCACAAAAATAAAAAGCAAATATGATAAAGTATAGGACAAAATGCGAATTTGTTGAAAAGTAACAAAATAAAATGAGTATTTTTGAACAAAAAACCATCGCTTTTTTTGAAAAGCGTGGTATAATTTAGATGCATGCTAAGTGAAAGAGGGGATTTTAATCATGGCAAAAGAAATGATTGCAATGCTGCTTGCCGGTGGACAGGGATCACGTCTGTATGCACTGACACAGAAGCTTGCAAAACCAGCAGTACCTTTCGGCGGAAAATATCGTATTATCGATTTCCCGTTATCAAATTGTGTGAATTCAGGTATTGATACCGTCGGTATTCTCACACAGTATCAGCCGTTGGTATTAAACGAATATATTGGAAACGGACAGCCTTGGGATCTTGACCGTCTGCATGGCGGCGTTCATGTTCTTCCGCCGTATCAGCAGGCGTCCGGCTCTGACTGGTATAAGGGAACCGCAAATGCGATTTATCAGAATATTTCCTTTATAGAGCGTTATAATCCACAGTACGTAATTATCCTTTCAGGTGATCAGATTTGCAAGCAGGACTACAGTGATTTCCTTCGTTTCCATAAGGAAAAGGGTGCAGAGTTCAGCGTGGCAGTTATGGAGGTTCCGTGGGATGAGGCATCTCGTTTCGGTCTGATGGTGGCTGACGAGGATTCTCGTATTACAGAGTTCCAGGAGAAGCCAAAGAATCCAAAGTCAAATCTGGCTTCCATGGGTATTTACATTTTCAACTGGGATATCTTAAAGAAGTATCTTATTGAGGATGAGGCAGATCCAAATTCTCAAAATGACTTCGGAAACAACATTATTCCAAACCTTCTTCGTGACGGACGTAATATGTATGCATATCGTTTTGATGGATATTGGAAGGATGTTGGAACTATTTCTTCCTTGTGGGAAGCAAATATGGAGGTTCTTGATCCTGAGCACAGCGGTATCAATCTGTTCGATGAAAACTGGAAGATTTACAGCCGAAACAGCGGTATGACGGGTCATCGCATTGGTGCAGATGCAGAAGTAGAAAACTCCATGATTACCGATGGATGCCGCATCCATGGTACAGTAAAGCACTCCATTTTATTTGCAGGTGTTTCTGTAGAGCCGGGTGCAGTTGTTGAGGATGCAGTTGTCATGGGTGGCACTGTAATCAAGGCAGGTGCACAGGTAAGACATTGTATTATCGCTGAGAATGTTGTAATTGGCGAGAATGCAGTTGTAGGCGAGGCGCTCTCAGAGGGCGGCAAGGGCGTTGCGACAGTCGGTGCAGGTGTTTATATTGGAGACAATGCAAAGATTGGTCCAAATGCAATGGTCAGCGAGAATGTAAAGGGTGGTGAAGAACAATGGTAAAATCAAATGTAAATGCGCTGGGAATTATCTTCCCGAACAGTTATGATAATATGGTTCCGGAGCTGGTAACAGAGCGTCTTATGGCTTCCATTCCCTTTGCAGGACGTTATCGTATGATCGACTTTATCCTTTCAAGCATGGTAAGCAGCGGAATTGATAATATTTCTATTATTGTCCGCAATAATTATCATTCCTTGATGGATCATCTTGGTTCGGGACGTGAGTGGGATCTTACCCGTAAAAATGGTGGTTTGACAATTATTCCTCCATTTGCAGAGAAGACTGTAAAGATGTATAACGGACGTGTTGAGGCACTTGCCAGCATTCTTAGTCTTCTTCGCGATCAGAAGGAAGAGTATGTTGTAATGTCAGATGCCAATATTGCAGTTAATTTTGATTTCAGTGCAATGCTGCAGGCTCATATTGAGAGCGGTGCTGATGTAACAGTTGCATATAAGGAAGAGGAATTAGCAGACAGTCTTAAGAATTTAGATATCATGAAGGAAGATTTCTTCTATACACTTGCACTTGAAGGAGATAGAGTAAAGAAGATTTATGTAAACTCCGAAGAGTCTGGTCCACAGAAGCTTTCTATGAATATCTATATCTTAAAGAGAGAGCTTCTGATTGATTTAGTACATACTGCATTTGTTCGCGGATATGTTTACTTTGAGCGTGATATTCTTGCACATAGACTCGATAAGCTGAATGTAAAGGCATATCGTTTTGACGGCTACCTTGCAAGAATCACTGATATGAAGAGCTATTTTGATGAGAACATGAAGCTTCTTGAGGATGAAAATCTTGATGCACTGTTTGCACCAAATCCGATCTACACAAAGATTCGTGATGATAACCCGACACGCTACATCAACGGTTCTAAGGTAAAGAACGTGATGGCTGCCGATGGCTGTATCATCGAGGGTGAGGTAGAGAATAGTGTACTCTTTAGAGGTGTTAAGATTGCAAAGGGCGCAAAGGTAAGAAACTGCGTGCTGATGCAGGATACTGTAGTTGGTGAAGGCTGTGATCTTGAGTATGTTATCACAGATAAGAATGTAACCATCTCTGCCGATAAGGAAATCAAGGGCACAAATACCTTCCCGGTATATGCTGCTAAGTTCCAAAAGATTTGATAAAAATATTACAAAAGAGGGGTGGTCATTTTGACGCTCCTCTTTTTTTAATAAAACTCTTGTAGGATCTTTTGAATTTTGGTATGATAGTAAAATATGGAGAAATCTGCTGTTTTTTACTTGACAGCTTATAGATACAGGCCTGCGGGCCGGGAGGTTAATTTTATGAAACATGCCCATCAGATCAAATCGGTGGCGCCGGGCTCAATTGCAGAGGAGCTAGAGCTAGAGCCAGGTGATAAGATCCTGCAGATTAATGGTCAGGATATCGAGGATGTCCTTGATTATCGTTTTTATATTCAAAATGAAGAAATAGATATGGTTGTCCAGAAAAAGGATGGCTCAGAGGTGGAGTGGGAGTTCGATAAGGACTTTTACGAAGACCTTGGCATTGAGTTTGAGAGCGGTCTTATGTCAGATTATCGTTCCTGTACAAATAAGTGCATCTTCTGCTTTATTGACCAGATGCCGCCGGGAATGCGCGATACGCTTTATTTTAAAGATGATGATGCAAGACTTTCATTTCTTCAGGGAAATTATATTACATTGACAAACATGAAAGAGCATGATCTTTCACGTATTATAAAATATCATCTGTCACCTATCAATATTTCAGTTCAGACGACAAATCCAGAGCTTCGCGTAAAGATGCTTCACAATCGTTTCGCAGGGAAGATCATGGAAACGCTGAATCGTCTTCGTGATGCAGATATTGAGATGAATGGTCAGATCGTTTTGTGCAAGGGAGTAAATGACGGTGCCGAGCTAGAGCGTTCAATTCGCGATCTTGCAGGATTATATCCGCAGATGCAGAGTATGTCAGTAGTTCCAGTTGGTTTAAGTAAATATCGTGAAGGCTTGTATCCGCTAGAGCCGCTTACAAAAGAGGATGCAGAAAATGCCCTTGATATTATTGGTCGTTTTCAAAATGAAATGTATGAACGTTTTGGCACACATTTTGTTCATGCAAGTGATGAGTTTTATCTGCTTGCAAACCGTCCTCTGCCGCCTGAAGAAGTTTATGACGGCTACGTGCAGCTTGAAAATGGTGTTGGTATGCTGCGTCTTTTAATAGAAGAAACAGATTATGCATTGGAAGCGTTAAGCGGTGATGAGCGTGCCCATACACTGTCTCTTGCGACAGGAAAGCTGGCATACCCATTTTTAAAGGATATTGCGGCAAAGGTTCATGAGAAGTTCCCAAATGTGAACATTACAGTCTATGAGATTTTGAATGATTTCTTCGGACATGGTGTTACTGTGTCTGGTTTGATCACTGGACAGGATTTAATTAAGCAGCTTAAAGGCAAGCCATTAGGAGAGGTTCTTCTTCTTCCAGCGAATATGTTTAGAAGTAATGAAGAAGTATTTTTGGACGATCTAACAAAGCAGGATGTCGAAAAAGCTTTACAAGTTCCGATAAATATTGTAAAATCAGACGGGCAGGAACTGATTCGTGCAATGCTGATGGAAGAAAGTGAAGAAACCAAGCAGCTTCATTCTCCATATGAGCTGTAATTACGAATGTTTTTGAAGATTTATATTTATGTAAGAAAGCGAGAAGAATATGAGTAAACCGATAGTTGCTATCGTAGGCCGCCCGAATGTCGGAAAGTCTACGTTGTTTAATGTAATTGCAGGCGATTCCATCGCCATCGTAAAGGATACGCCAGGTGTAACAAGAGACCGTATTTATGCGGACTGCAGTTGGCTGAATTATAATTTTACCCTGATTGATACAGGTGGTATTGAGCCGGATTCAAGTGATGTAATTTTGTCACAGATGAGAGATCAGGCACAGATCGCAATTGATACTGCAGATGTAATCATTTTCCTTGTTGATGTAAGACAGGGACTTACCGATGCAGACGGCAAGGTAGCAGATATGCTTCGCCGCAGCCAAAAGCCAGTTGTTCTTTGTGTTAATAAGGTGGATTCCTTTAAGAAGATGGAAGCAGATGTATATGAGTTTTATAACCTTGGAATCGGTGATCCGATCCCTGTATCTGCATCAAACCATCAGGGCGTCGGCGATCTTCTTGAGGCTGTCAGCAATCATTTCAAGAAGGACGGCAGCGAGTCAGATGATGATGATCGTCCGCGCATCGCTATCGTAGGCCGCCCGAATGTTGGAAAATCATCTATCGTAAACCGTCTTGTAGGCGAGAAGCGCGTGATTGTATCTGACATTGCAGGAACAACACGTGATGCCATTGATACGCCTCTTAAGAGAAATGGCCGCGAGTATATCCTTATTGATACAGCAGGTCTTCGCCGCAAGAGCAAGATTCACGAGGATCTTGAGCGTTATAGTATCATTCGTACTGTTACAGCAGTAGAGCGTGCCGATGTCGTCGTTATGGTAATTGATGCGGCAGAGGGCGTTGCAGAGCAGGATGCAAAGATTGCAGGTATCGCACACGAGCGCGGTAAGGGTGTAATCATTGCAGTAAACAAGTGGGATGCTGTTGAAAAGGATGATAAGACAATCTACAAGATGACAGAAAAGATCAAGCAGACACTTGCATATATGCCATATGCAGAATTTGTCTTCATCTCTGCAAAGACAGGACAGAGATTAGATAAGCTCTTTGAGCTGATTGATATGATCATCGAAAATCAGTCTATGCGTATTGCAACTGGTGTGTTAAATGAAATCTTAGCAGAGGCTGTAGCTATGCAGCAGCCGCCGTCAGATAAAGGACGCCGCTTAAAGATCTTCTACATGACTCAGATTTCAGTAAAGCCGCCGACATTTGTTGTCTTTGTAAATGATAAGAAACTGATGCATTATTCTTACACACGATATATCGAGAACCAGATCCGCAATGCATTTGGCTTTAGAGGAACGCCGCTTCGCTTTATTATCCGCGAGAGAAAGGAAGATAAGTAATGATACGCGTATTATTGCTGGTGATCGGATATTGTCTGGGAATGATCCAGACAGGTTATCTTTATGGAAGAATGAAGGGAATTGATATCCGCAAGGCGGGAAGTGGAAACTCCGGTGCGACAAATTCACTTCGAGTACTTGGCAAAAAGGCTGGTCTTATCGTCTTTGCTGTCGATTTGTGCAAATGTTTTATTCCATGTTTGATCGTAAAGGCATGGGCTGTTTCAAGCGGACAGCAGCATATGGAAGATATCTATATGCTGTATCTGGCGTTTGGTGTTATTTTGGGACACAATTATCCATGCTATTTAAATTTTAAGGGCGGAAAAGGAATCTCCAGTACATCAGGCTTTATTTTAGCATTTGATCTTCGTATCGCCGCTGTGTGTCTGGCAGCATTCAGTGTAATTGTTGGAACGACACGCTACGTATCATTAGGCTCACTGACAGTTGTTTCAATCTGCTTCGTGATGGGTGTGATTTTCGGCGTAAACGGTATGCTTAGTGTAGAGCCGGCAAATATGGCAGAGTTTATTATATTGCTTGCTCTAATTACAATTCAGGCATATATTCGCCACAGAGCAAATATCAAGCGTCTGTTAAGCGGCACTGAAAATAAAACAGGTGCTAAGAAATAAATATAAGGAAGGTTTGTGTTATGGCAAAAGTCAGCATTATAGGAACGGGAACATGGGGCATTGCCCTTGGCATGGTGCTGGCGCAGAATGGCCATGAAGTAACGGCGTGGTCTGCGCTGCCGAAGGAAATTGAGGCACTAAGGGAAAGCTATACATGCAAAAATCTTCCGGGAGTTGAGATCCCGAGAAGCATTGTATTTACAGCAGACTTACAGGAGGCATGTACTGATAAGGAGATGCTTGTCTTGTCAGTTCCTTCGGTATTTACCAGAGGAGTAGCAAAACAGATGAATCCTTTCATAAAGGAGGGACAGCTGATTGTAAGCGTAGCAAAGGGCATTGAGGAAAAAACATTAATGACAATGTCCCAGCAGATTGAAGAAGAACTTCCGATGGCAAATGTTGCAGTTCTTTCTGGCCCAAGCCATGCAGAGGAAGTCAGTCGCGGCATTCCGACAACTGTTGTTGCTGGAGCAAAGGACAGACAGACAGCTGAGCACATCCAAAACTTGTTTATGTCATCTGTCTTTCGTGTATATACAAGCCCTGATATCTTAGGTATTGAGCTTGGCGGTGCACTTAAAAATGTCATTGCCCTTGCAGCAGGCGTCAGCGACGGTCTTGGCTGCGGTGATAACACAAAGGCAGCTCTTATGACAAGAGGAATCGCAGAGATCACAAGACTTGGTGTAGCAATGGGCGGAAAGCCGGAGACATTTTCCGGACTTTCAGGAATCGGAGATCTGATTGTCACATGCACAAGCATGCATAGCAGAAACAGAAGAGCCGGCATCCTGATCGGACAGGGAAAGACAATGCAGGAAGCCATGGACGAAGTTCAGATGGTGGTAGAAGGTGTGTACTCTGCGAAGGCAGCCCTTGCACTCAGCAAAAAATATAATGTTTCCATGCCGCTCGTGCAGGAAACTAATCAGGTTTTGTTCGGTGGAAAAACAGCAGCAGAAGCATTAAAGGATCTGATGCTTAGAGACAGAACAATTGAGAGTGAAAATTTGCTGTGGGAAAATAAGTAACAATAATATCCTAACGAATAAATTCCTAACGAATAAATTCCTTCATATGCGCATAGACTGACAGTAACAGCCCGGACTGTCCGGGGATGATTGTCAGGAGGCGTGTATGAAGGAATTTCACATTTATAAGGATATCAGACAGCGAACAAACGGAGAGATCTACTTAGGGGTTGTAGGCCCGGTGCGTACCGGCAAGTCCACCTTTATCCGCCGTTTTATGGAGGAGATGGTCATCCCACATATGGAGGATGGTCCGGCGAAAACGCGCTCTAAAGATGAGCTTCCGCAGGCAGCATCAGGCAAGAACATTATGACAACAGAGCCTAAATTTATTCCGACAGAGGCGGCAAAAATCTTCTTAGAGGATAAGACAGAGATGAAAATTCGTCTCATTGACTGTGTTGGCTTTTTGATTCCTGGCGCGTTTGGTGCCACAGAAGAAGAAAAAGAGCGTCTTGTACATACACCATGGTTTGATTATGATATTCCATTTTCACAGGCGGCAGAGCTTGGCACGCGAAAGGTAATTGAAGAACACAGCACAGTAGGTATTGTTGTGACGACAGATGGCAGTGTGACAGGAATCGAGAGAGCAGCCTATGAGGAAGCGGAGAAGAAAACAATAGAAGAGCTTAAAAAGCATCAAAAACCATTTGTAGTTGTCTTAAACACAAAGACACCTTATACACTGGCCGTAAAGCAGCTTACAAAAAAGCTGCAGGAAATGTATAAGGTTACAGTAGTGCCAATGGACTGCGCATCGATGGATCTTGAGGATATAAGTCAGCTGATGAAAAAAATCTTGTTTGAATTTCCAGTGTGTCAGGTTGATTTTGAAACGCCGGGCTGGTTTGATGTGCTTGAGCTTTCTAGTCCTGTCAAAAAAGCAGTAATCGAATTTGCGCAGAAAGTCATGAATCAGATCAGCTGTATGCGCGATGCAAAGGTACCAGAAAAAGAAAACCTTCCGCAGCAGATTAGCCGCTTTGTGTTAGAAGAGACAAATCTTGCACAGGGAAAGATCGTCTATGAGATAAGCTTAAAGGAAGAGCTTTATTTCTCACTGGCCAGTGAATGTGCTGGCTTTTCGCTTACATCACAAAAGCAGCTCTTTGATGCTCTTGCCGAGTATGCCAGACTTCGCTCTCAGTATCAGAAGGTACAGTCAGCAATGGAATCAGTTGCCCAAAAGGGATACGGTGTCGTTACGCCAGAGAGAAAACAGATAAATATCTCAGAGCCAATAGTCGTGCGTCACGGAAGCAGATATGGCGTCAGAATGAAGGCAACGGCTCCGTCAATTCATATGATACAAAGCATGGTAGAGACAGAGATTGCACCTATAGTCGGAAGTGAACAGCAGGCAAAAGATCTAGTCGATTACATAGAATCTGCGGCACAGAAAGAGCAGGATGGAATCTGGAACACAAACATCTTCGGAAAATCAATTGAGCAGATCGTCGAAGACGGCATGAACGCTAAAATAAACCAAATGACAGACAGCTGCCAGCAAAAGCTTCAGGATGCGCTTAAAAAGATTATAAACGACAGCAATGGCGGTATTGTGTGCATAATTATCTAACGATACCTTGACGATACGCGCAAAAAAAGGTATATTACTAAAGATAAGGCTCCTTATAATGAGCCGACAGAAAGGTAAGGAATTTTATGGACACAACGACACTATTGTATATCGGGCTTGCCGTTATTGTTGTCGGTGTGCTGGTCTATCAGGTTGTCACCAGCAACAGCCGCCGCAACAAGCGTTTTTTAAGCTCGATCATCAACTCATGGGGAAATCTGCCAAAGAGAGAGTATGATTACGGTGAGCTTGAGCACATTGCCAAATATTTTCAGGCAACAAAAAAGGAAGAGTTTACGATTGATGATATCACATGGAACGACTTAGATATGGACTCTGTGTTCTGTATGATGAATCAGTGCCGCAGCAGCAGCGGAGACGACTATCTTTACAAGCTGCTGCGTACACCGCTGACAAGCAAGAAGGAGCTTGAGGAGAGAAACCGCATCATAAGCTTCTTTCAGCGAAACGAAAAGACAAGAATAGCTTACCAGATGGAGCTTTCCAAGGTAGGTCATTCAAAGAAGTTTGCGTTGATTGATTATGTCAACAATATCACAAAGCTTCTTCCTGACAGCAATCTTGACAACTACATGCATCTGTTTTTGTATGTTGTAGTAATATTTGCGATTATCGCACAGCCGGCAAGCGGTATTCTTGTTGCAATAGGTGTGCTGATCTACAATATCTACACCTACTACAAAAAGAAAACAGAGATTGAACCATATTATGTGTCTGTTGGTGCCATTGTACATTTAGTGTCCTGTGCACAGGGACTGTTAAAG
>RRZU010558272.1_pt1 | contig 10440 bp, 9 predicted proteins | sample 2165561 | NCBI WGS metagenome assembly RRZU01 (sample SAMN10456909, study PRJNA506462) | wastewater metagenome | isolation source: wastewater sludge | place: USA: Moscow, Idaho | reverse complement strand
GGCGTCCCCAGCGGCGATTGCTTAGTCATGACAAGCCTCCGCGGAGCCATGGATGTGCTCTTGCTGCAGGGGCTGGTCAGGATAGCTGGCTTGTGCAGCAGTTGGTGTGGCGACGACATAGGACACAACAGCATCAGACAGAGCGGCATCCGGCGACAGGGTATCCCCTGCCCCCACCTGTGCCAGCAAGGCGCGAGTCACTGCGTGCGGATCGGCGGCCTCGGTGATCGCCGTGACCAAGGCCACTGAGCCGACGCCTGTCGCAAGTACAGACGCCACCCGAGCTTGGCTGATACCGCCAATCGCCACCGTAGGAACATCCGACAAAAGCTCCGCGTAGCGGCTGAGCCGCAGCAGCCCCTGGGGTGCCGAGGGCATCTGCTTAGTGGTTGTGGGGAAAATATGGCCTAGCGCGATGTAGGAAGGGCGCAGAGCCAGGGCACAGGCGATTTCATGGTAGCCATGGGTTGAGAGCCCTAACCGTAGTCCGGCACGCTGAATAGCCGCCAGATCGGCCTGTAGCAGATCCTCCTGCCCCAGATGCACGCCATAGGCACCATGCCGAATGGCCAGTTTCCAATAGTCGTTGATAAACACCTGGGCCTGATACTGCTGGCCCAAGGCGATAGCCTCCTGGATCTCCTGCTCCAATCGGGGATGGTGCGGATCCTTGATGCGCAGTTGCACGGTACGCACGCCCCAGGCCAGTAATTTTTCGATCCAGACCGCTGAATCCACCACCGGATAGAGCCCTAGCCGGCGCGGACATGGTGCAAATGACTCGGCCGGTAACCTGGCAATCGATGCCTCCGTCGCTGCAAAACCGAGCGGCGATACACCGCATAGTCCTAATGTTCGGGACAAGGCACTGCCCGGCAGCACTAACTGCGGAAAATACTCTCGTGTCACAGGCCAGCCGAGATGGGCAATCGGCCCCGGCCCCTGCCCGATACCCTGGGCTGCTGCTAACCCTTGTTGCACATAGGCGCGGGCCAGGGTGATGGCATCCACCAGCTCATAGCCCTGGGCCACCAGTGCGGCAATCGCCGAGGCGTAGCAACAGCCGGTTCCGTGCCCATGCCGGGTGTCCAGCCGTGGCAGCGCCAGCCAGAAGCTCTGCTGCTCATCGCAGAAATAATCCAGACACAAATCCCCTTGCCAGCTGGCATGCCCCCCTTTGACCAGCACCGCCTTGAGACCGCGGCGACGCAGTTGCTGCGCCGCGTCCACCAACTGCTGGGACGATGTGATGGCAATTCCGGTCAAGCGCTCCAGTTCGGGCTGGTTGGGGGTCAGTAAATCCAGCTGCGCAAACAGCATATCCACGCTCTGAAGCAAGTCCGGGCTCGCCATGGCCTGGCCCACACTGGCGATGGCCACCGGATCATAAACCACGAACGGAGTCTTGCCGGATGTCACGTTCTGGGACGAGGTTGAGTCAACCTTGCTGGCTCGCCAATGTGCCAATCGCTTGGCAAGAACCTCCAGATGCAGGCGCGTGGGCAACAAACCAATCTTGATCCCGTCGGCCGGTAGATCGGCCTCCAACGCATCGAGCTGACTGACAAAGGTTTGCATCAACACGGCGTCCACCCCAACCACCCGAGTGGAATTTTGTGCCGTGATGGCCGTAATCACCGAGCAGCCATGAACCCCCAATTGATGGCAGGTCAGCAGATCGGCCTGGATACCGGCACCCCCGCCGGAATCCGAGCCCGCAATGCTCCAGACAATCGGCCGCGGACTCACCGGATAAGTCTCATGTGGCTTGCTCATGCCTGTACCTCTGGCCCGCTTACTGGCTGAGACTGATACAGTTCGGCGCCCTGTTCACGAAACCGCGAAGCCTGTTCGGCCATGCCCGCTTGTTGCTGTTGTGCCAATTTGGCGGCTTCCAGATCCCGCACTTCCTGACTGATCTTCATCGAGCAGAACTTGGGACCGCACATGGAGCACACGTGAGCGACCTTACCGGACTCCTGCGGCAAGTCCGCATCGTGATAGGCACGCGCCGTCTCTGGATCCAGGGCCAGATTAAACTGATCCTCCCAACGGAACTCGAAGCGCGCCTTGGACATGGCATCGTCCCGCAGACGAGCCCCGGGGTGGCCTTTGGCCAAGTCGGCGGCATGGGCGGCAATCTTGTAAGCGATCAGACCTTGTTTGACATCCTCCTTGTTCGGCAATCCTAGGTGCTCTTTGGGGGTCACATAGCAGAGCATGGCGCAGCCGAACCAGCCAATCATGGCGGCGCCAATGCCGGAGGTGAAATGGTCATACCCAGGCGCGATATCGGTGGTCAGCGGGCCCAGGGTATAAAATGGCGCACCGTGACAATGCTTGAGCTGCTCATCCATGTTCTCCTTGATGAGATGCATGGGCACATGGCCTGGCCCTTCGATCATCACCTGAACGTCATATTCCCAAGCAATTTGGGTCAACTCCCCCAGAGTTCTGAGCTCGGAAAATTGCGCCTCATCGTTGGCATCCGCAATGGAGCCTGGCCGCAAGCCATCGCCCAGCGAGAGCGCCACATCGTACTGGGCACAGATGGCACAGATCTCGCGGAAATGCTGATACAGGAAATTTTCCTGGTGATGGGCCAGACACCATTTGGCAATGATAGAGCCGCCCCGGGAGACGATCCCGGTGACCCGCTTGGCCGTCATCGGCACATAGGCCAGCAGCAGACCGGCGTGAATGGTGAAATAATCCACGCCCTGTTCGGCCTGTTCGATCAGGGTATCCCGCATCACCTCCCAACTGAGGTGCTCGGCGATGCCGTTGACCTTTTCCAGCGCCTGATACATGGGGACTGTGCCTATCGGCACCGGGCTATTGCGCAGTATCCATTCCCGAGTCTGATGGATATGGCGTCCAGTCGACAAGTCCATCACGGTATCCGCGCCCCAACGGGTGGACCAGACCAGTTTTTCGACCTCCTCCTCGATAGAAGAGCTCACCGCCGAATTACCGATATTGGCATTGATCTTGACCAGAAAATTGCGGCCAATGATCATGGGCTCTGCCTCAGGATGATTGATGTTAGACGGAATAATGGCGCGCCCGGCCGCGACCTCGGTACGCACAAACTCGGCAGTGATCCCCTGCTCGCCTGCTGCCAACTGCCGCTGATTTTCTCGCAGCGCAACAAACTCCATCTCCGGGGTGATGATGCCAGCTCGGGCATAATGCAACTGGGTGACACAAGCCCCCGCTTTTGCCCGGTGCAGGTCAGTTCGCCGTTGCATGACCGGAACCTGAGGCGCCAGGTTGTCTTGTTGTGTCCGAGTGTAATCCGAGGTGGGTTGCGGAATGATCTCGGTATCCTGACGCTCGGCAATCCACGCTGCTCGCAGTGCGGGTAGACCTCGAGTCACATCAATCGACTGCTCCGGATCACCGTAGGCGCCTGCGGTGTCGTAGATCAACACGGGGGCATTGGGCTCATAGCGCGGCGCATCGGATGAACCACCCACCAGCGATGGCGCAAGGTGGATGCGTCGCATCGGCACGCGAATATCAGCGCGCGATCCCGACAGATAGATCCGATCCGAATTGGGGAATGTCTGACCCACTAATTGGGTAATGTAATGATGTGCCTGTTCCCGTCGGACGCGACGTGAAGGCGATGGAGAGCTGGTTGGCTCGGAAGATATGGCTGTAGAGATAGAGGTCGACATAGCAAAATTCACCTTATGAAAAGAGGGCGTGATTTGCTTGTCTGGAGTCGTGTTGGCTGGGAGTAACAATCTGTGGTGTGCAGATTTCAACCGCGGTATAGCCGGTTGCGGCAGGAATTTAATCGGCTTGTGACCGGAGGAGCAGAACCACAAGATAATTGAAAACTCTGATGCCTTACCCTTGTATCCCTTCGCAGGTTCTAGCCTGATCAGGTTCAACGGATCCCGAATTAACGGTCTCAGCCCAGTAGGGCACTCCGACAAGATAGGCTCGAGTATGCCGTGACTGGATCCACAGACACAAGTCGGATCAGCAAGATTTTGCAGTTTCTCGCACGCTCCCTGCCACCGCCCTACCATCACAGAGCCATGCGATCTATCGTGGTTTGCCGATCCGCATGCCGATATACTCCCTGCTCAACGACCGTTCGTTCATCCTCAGAGAGTCCTATGAAAGCATCTTGTATCCTGCTGTTATCCTTGCTGACGAGCAGCATCAGCCACGCCGTAGTCCTGTCAGAAACCAAGCTCCCGGATGGCCGCCAGATCCAGATCCATGATGATTTCACCTGGAGCTATGTCCTCACCGAGGTGTCCGCCAAATCCGCACCGGTAGCCCAGAGTCCCGGCGCAGCCAGTACGCCGACTCCGTCTGCCGTACTCACCCCGCAAGCCATCGCCGATCCAGCCATGCTCGGCACCATAGCCGCAGATGGCGTCAAATTAACTCTGCAGGATACACAACAAGGTGACGATCAGCTGGGACTGAACATTCAAGTCAGCAACCTAGCCACCGGCAGCGTGGTCAAGATCCTGGGTCGGGTCAGCTTCTACTCCCAACAAGGCCAGTTGCTCGCGCAGCATGAGGTTTCGCTCTGGCAAGCCGAATACCGGCTACCCGATACCTACCTGCGAACCCAGCAGACTCGCCCATTCCGCACGCTTTGGTTACCGATGCCCGACGGTACCCAGGCCCCGCTGATCCGCCTGGAAATAACCAGCGTCGAAAGGCGCTCGTGATATAAACAGGCGATGGCAACAGGTGCCCAATCGTACTTATTACGTTAAATGCGCCGATAAACGCTACCCGGTGACTCTTGGTACCGGGTCTAGCGTCATTAGCTGAAGGTCACAATTGCTCTGAACTGATGCAATGTGCGCGCTCGATGGGCGGCAAAACTTCTGCGGCGGGTTGTCCTGAGCGGTAAATCCACTGACTACGCCAAGGAGGAGCCATGAAGCTCTCGGGCCAATATTCCAGTTGCTTGACGATCTTGCCCTTGTGCACCGTACTGAAGGTGATCGCTCTGGCTTGTTGGACACCATCGGAGATAAACACATTCGTGACAACCTGATCGCCCTGCACTAAGAGGTTCTCGATTTTGAATTGCCAAGGACCAAACGATGGATAGTGAATATTGATCATCGCGTAGTTCCACGCCCCTTGGACGACTTCTCCAGATTGTGGCCATGTGCATTCGAAGTTATCGCCTAACCATTCGGTAGCACCAAAAAAATCGTTTAAATCCATCCGCTGCCAAAATGCCAGCACCACCTCTTTGGCATCCATATTCACCTCCACTCCATCACCAGACAGAACATTGACTGAATATATACGTTCTGAGTCCTTAGATTGTTCTCAGCTTTCACTCGAAAGTCAATGTAACCCCCTTGAACTGGCAATATCTGACAGGTTCCATCCAGTCGGCTGCAAACTCTGGCAGTCGACGGCGTAAAAAGTCTATTTTTCTTGCAAATTCAATCACAAAAAAAGAGCGCCGAGGCGCTCAGAGTTACATTCGAATAAAAGCCTAGTTTGCACGGAATTGATTACAAACCGGATCATAGTGATAGCCGATTTCTCCCATGCGCTGTGCTAATTGCTGGCGATCAAAATTGAACATGGCCAGCAGTTCGTCCAGGCTATCGCATTCCAGACGCAGTTTTTCATTGATGATTCCGAGCAGTATGGTGGCGTCCATTCGTAAATAGGCACTTAAATCCATGATGAATCCCCCTCATTCGATCAACACCTAGGTCTAACTATAGGCCGATTGCGTGTTGCTGCGACCAATACGGATCACATTTTACGAGTCGCTGGAAGCCCGCTCTCGCAGACGCAGCATAGAGGTCTATCTGTATGAGCATGTTAAACTCGAACCACGGTTTTTTTTAACTGGAGTCGCCATGCTGCGCTATCTATTTGCATTACTCCTGATTGCTTCGTACACGCTATCTGCCGAAGAGATCACCATACTTCCGCTGCACCACCGTTTGCCTGAACAGGTTCTTCCCACACTGGAACCGTTGGTCAGTCCGGGTGGCTCAATCGTCGGTGCCGGTAATCAGCTGTTTGTACGGACGACCCCGGAAAATCTGCTCGAGCTGCAAACTGTGCTTGCCGCTATCGATAAGCCGCTGCAGCGGCTACTGATCTCGGTACGTCAGGGCAATGATTTCCGGGCTGATGAGCGCGGCCTGTCGCTCCAGCAAGGTCGAATCCAACTGGGCAACAACTCTCAAATCCAGCTTGAGGGATCTGTGCAGAACAACCAAAGCCAGGGTAACAACCAGAGCAGTCAACAGGTGCAAACGGTTGAAGGGGCCGCGGCGCAGATCTACCTGGGACAATCCCTGCCGTTGGCCATGCGTCAGATCCAGCGTCAAAACCATCAGTTGGTTCTGACCGACACGATTCAGTATGTCGATGTGGGCACTGGGTTTACCGCCCTACCCCGGCTCGTTGGCGACCAGGTCGAGCTGAATATTTCGCCCCTGCAACAGCAACTCAACGGTAACCAGATTGAGCAGGCTAATCTGAGTACCGTGATCAGAGGCCCGCTTGGCGTGTGGATCCCGCTGGGCGGCGGGGAAATCAGCAGTAACCAACAACAAAGCGGTTTGGCTGGCTCCAGCAACCAGCAGAGTACCAGGCAGCAGCAAGTGTGGCTCAAAGTCGAGCGCTTGAATTGAAAACGGGGCCTCAAGGGCCCCGTCATCTGCTGTAATACTCGCTACCCCCCGACCCAGAGCAAGATAGCCAGGATCTGCGGCGAAAGGATCCGTAAAAACATCACCAGTGGATACACGGTTGCATAAGCCAATGAGGATGCTTCACTGGTTGGATGCATATTATTGGCAAATGCCAGTGCGGGTGGATCTGTCATCGATCCCGCCAACAGACCGCAGAGCGTCAGGTAGTTCATTCCCGCCAACCACCGCGCCAACACCGCGACCGAACACAGCGGGATCAGGGTAATGGCAGCGCCAAATCCCATCCACAGCACCCCATCCCCTTGCACCAGGGTTTCTACAAAGTTGCCACCCGCCTTCAATCCCACCACGGCAAGAAACAACACAATGCCTAATTCACGGAGCGCAAGGTTCGCACTGGGCGGCATAAACCAGTACAAAGGGCCAATGCTGCCAATCCGTGACAGGATGAGCGCCACCACCAGAGGTCCACCCGCGAGTCCCAGTTTCAGTGCGGCTGGAAAACCGGGCACGTAAAATGGGACCGAACCGAGCACCACCCCGAGACCTATGCCGATAAACACAGGGAGCATCTGGACTTGTTGTAATTTTTGCTGCGCGTTACCCACCAGGTTTGCCACCGCCTCAATGGCTTCGGCACGCCCGACCAGATTGAGGATGTCCCCAAACTGCAAGGAGGAATGGTTGCTGGGTACCAGTTCGATGCCGGCCCGGTTCAGCCGCGATACAACGACATCATATTTGAGCTTCAGATCCAGCTCCTGAATGGTCTTGCTCAACACCTGCTCGTTGGTGACGACCACCCGCACCACCCGTAAATCAGTGCCCTGTGTCGATAGTGATGTGTCGACTTCCTCTCCAATGACCAGACGCACCCGTTTCAGCGCTTCGGGCTCCCCGACCAGATGAACCAGATCGTTGAGCTGGATCCGGGTCGTGGCATGGGGGACCATCAGCGCCTCCCCTCGCTTCAAACGTGAACAGATCACCTGTCCATCTTCCAGACTGGGGATCTCCTGCAGCATCAAACCATCCAGATTCGGATTACGCACCGCCAGATTCATGGTTTGCAGATTGCGTTTATTTTGCCCGCTCAACTGCTCAAAATGACGCGCTTCACGTTCGATATTGATCTTGAATACCAGGCGCACCAACCACATGGTCAACAGGATGCCGCAGATCCCGAATGGATAGGCAACAGCATAACCCATCCCCATGACCCCCATCTCACCCGGTTGTGCCCCCAACTCATTGAGGATCTGCTGTCCCGCCCCCAGAGATGGTGTATTGGTCACCGCACCGGAGTAGGTCCCCAGAATAACCGGCAATGGCACATTGAAAAGCTTGTGGATCAGATAGACCACCACAAAGCCGAGTAACACCAGCAAGGCGGCAAACAGATTCAACTTCAGGCCCGAGGTCCGGAGTGAGGAAAAAAAGCCGGGCCCGACTTGGATACCTATGGTGTAGACAAACAGGATCAGCCCAAACTCCTGGATAAACTGCAGAGTATGCATATCCAGTTCGACTCCGAAGTAGCCGACAAAATGGCCGACGGCAATCCCGCCAAATAACACGCCGCCAATCCCCAGGCCGACACCATAGAAGCGCAGATTCCCAAACCACAATCCCAGAACGGCGACCAAAGCCAACAGGCTGGTCGACAACGCAACATCACTCATAGCTAGACTCCCGGTTGCGAAGACGATGATTTTGCCCAACAGGCCATAACGAGATCACCGAATGCCTAAAAGATTATCAGCCGTTCATGGTAACAAATGGGCGATGAGGCACAGTTCAGGGAGCCAATGTGGTACGGAATCACACTCTCGGTGATCTGGATCAAGCCGCCCACACGGCTTATTGGTGTTAAGGGTGCAAGCGGAAGATGACGGGCAGGCGTAATCGGGCTGCATGCCCTACGCCATTAAGGGTATGGGGTAAAAACTGATTGCGGGACACGGATCGTAATGCCGCCTGATCCAGCAGCGCAGAGCCGGAGCTTTCGATGATTTCACGTTTGAGCTGTTCGCCGTGCCCATCCAGCCACACCTGAACCAGAACACGTCCTTCAATGCCTCGCCGCCGAGCCAGGGGTGGATACTCTGCCGGCACCGGTGTTTGCCGATAGCGAGCCTGGGTGATCACAGGGCCACCGTGCTCTCTATTGACATCGGAGAGGGTGGCACCTGCCTCCAGAGCCGTACCGTGGAGAGTCGAAGGTGTGGCAGGGAGGGTGGTAGCGCCGACAGCAGACGATACCGGATGGCTAAATTGGGTCTGTGGTCTTGGAGCCTCGACCTGCGAGGGCGAGGTCTTGGCCGAATACTGAGTCGTGGCTAACACAGACGATTGGGAAGCTTCGACTGCCCTGCTGCGTTCCACGCTCGAGTATTGCTGCTCGGGATGGATTTGCCGCTTGCTCCCGCTCTTGTCATCCATCGCAGGGTGGGAGGATGGACGCAACGCGGATCGCTGCGATGGCGGCACTGAGTGTTTAAGCGATGTCCGGGATGAGCTGCTATCCGGCTTTATGGCTACGGTTGATGGGATCGCCTCTGCTCGAACAGGCTTGCGCGTTGGAACCCGAGGCAACGACACACTCGTGGATGCTGCTGACTTCGTAATTCGGTTATGCGGCGAGTCAGTTTTCATGCCCGAGGCGCCAAGCCATTGCGCCTTCAACATAGCGGTTTCGGGGACATGGGCGACCTGAAGCAACACATTCCCTGGATGATTGGCTAACCAGAAAATAGCCGCAACACCAGTCACATGCACCAACAACACCAGCAGCCAGATATGATATCCGGTACGGCGATGGGCGGAGGCACGGGGTGGCGCAGGACGGGTCATAGCGGTTCGTTGTGGCCAGTGGGGACCCGATCATTCGATAATCGGACCGAAAAGCCAAGCTTCATTTCCTGGATATCATCGCTCCGGCCAGTGTTTCATTCTCTTGCCACTCCCTGCAGGCCCGCAGCATGTCTGGCATAAAACCACGAAAATCTTGCTCCAGACCCGCATAATGAGCCTCCAGCTCGACAATTGCCCCGACCAAGCTATTCGCACGCTTCAAGCGAACACGGCTGATATGATCCAGCGACCGACCAATCATCGCCAAATCAGCATACCCACACAACCAGTCTTGACGTTGCATCGCGGCCAACATATTGAATGCTCCTTCCGGGAAAAAGGACCAATACTCGGTCAGGAGCCGGTAAAAATCCTGGCTGTAGCGTGCCAAAGGGATGTCGCAATAACAGAGCCAGTGAGTTGCCAGAAAATGGTCATACACCATATCGATGATGATGCCGGCAAACCGCCGCCGCTCTGGACTGATACGCTGGCAGCTGCGGATAAACAACGGGTGTCGATCCGTTGAGCGATCCACAAATCGGTGTAGCGCGACTCCGCGGGCCAACTCAGGCGGCAAGCCACAAGGCAAGGGGCCTTTGACAAAATCCCCCAGCAAGCCACCAATCTGATCCGAAGGTCTCGCCCCCGCTAATAACACATGCGCCAGAAAGTTCACGCCTCAAATCCTTGCTAAAGACCCATATCGACACTGATGCGCCGAGTATACCCATCCTGAAGCCATTTCGGATCGTATTGGCTAGCAACGGCAATGCACCGAAATTGTGCGCACTCCAACTAATAGAACACAAATCCCCCAAGTTGCTGACAAAATGCGCTTTGACATCATCGCGTGACAGTGGCACAACAGGATCAAGGGCTCAAGATTGCCGCAGTAGACAGCAAGACG
>RRZU010839919.1_pt1 | contig 10441 bp, 9 predicted proteins | sample 2165561 | NCBI WGS metagenome assembly RRZU01 (sample SAMN10456909, study PRJNA506462) | wastewater metagenome | isolation source: wastewater sludge | place: USA: Moscow, Idaho | reverse complement strand
AGGTACATTTCAGCGTATGTCCTCCGCTCTTTTCAACCGGATTCCACGTTTCCACGTACCCTCGTGCTACTTCCTCGTCCTGGGAAGCACCGTCTGTTGCGAATACTCCGACCAGGCACCCCGGCTTGATTATCTTCGACAGATAACCCTTGGATGTCTTATCATTCTTCGCCACAAATGAGGTTCTGACGGATAACTCGCCGTCGTTCTCTTCCCATCCGAGGTTTTCAATGTACTCCTTAATGTTGTACTGGTTCTTGCTTTCGTCCATAACCACGACCCGGTACTGGATTTTCGCCAAATCAATCATAGCGTGCCTCCTATCCCGGGATTGTCAGAACTTCTCCCGGCCATATCCAGTGACCGTGATCTGAACTGCTCTTTCCGTGTTTCTTTGCTGTGGACTCTATCGTATCCTTGTTTGCATCGTAAATTGTCGTCCACTTGGTACCGCTTCCTAGTTTCTTTGAGGCGATGCCCCACAGCGTATCTCCGGAGACTACTGTATAATTGCCTCCGCTCGATGATGAACTGGCTCTCGGCTTCGTTTTCCTTACAAACGCCGCAATTTTCAGTTCATTTGTACTGTAGATTTTCAGCGGTTTCTTCTGAACAAACGTAATGGAATACTCGACATTGCCATACGCTCCAACCGGTCTCGGCTGAAATGAAGAAATCGTAACATCCACGTTTATCCACGTTTCCGTTACGATCAATGTAAGCACTGTCTCATTCAACATATAGTCATTCAGAATTTTCACACACTCATTTGGACTTTTCCAGGCGTTCGTCTTGACGATTGCCTCATTCTTCTTTGATGCTCCAAAAAATACACCGTCCCACGAAAACTCTGAAACATCCGTCCCCTTAGGTACCTTTACGGTACCCAGGGAGATGATGTCAAAACTTTGGTACTTGGCTGCATATTTGCCCTGCACCTTTTCGGGTAGAGCCGGGAACGTAAACTTTGAACCCTTTTCCACCGGAATTAGGTTAATATCCATTGCCTACGCTCCTTTCGTGCTTGATACTGGCATATTGGCGAATACCTCGCTTAACTTGTCGGCTATGTTTCCACCGAGTTCGTCTGCGATCTCGCCTAAGTGCCTTCTGATTACGGCAACAATATCTTCCTCGCTCTGACCTTCCTTTGCCTCGATTTGGAAATTCGGGCTTACCGCAACATTTACACTGATCGGACCGGTCTGTGGTGTAGAGGTCGGAACCTCTGAACTTACCGGAGCAAATGTTTCTGCTGAGTTGTCCTCATAATTACCTTCTGTGGTTTCGTTATAGCCATAGGATGCGTTTCTTGTCGCCTCAGTGAATAAATTATGGTCTGATACCATATCGCTCAAATTTGAGCCTTCTATACGACCGCCCTCTGCGTGTTTAGAAACGCCGAGTGCTTCGCCTGCCTGCTCGTACAATTCAAGTGCTCTTGTCCTTCGGCTTGGATTTGTCGGGATAACAAACTCGTCCCAACCTTCCTCTGCCAACCATGACAGCTGAGGACCGCCACCAACTCGACCACCTGCAGCGTGTTTCGCCGGTGTGGATGTCGTTGTCGGAATTGTCGGCAGCGTCAACAGGTTGTACTTCGGTGTTACGTTTACCGTCGGACTGATGCTGAACGGACTTGCCGTTGCTGTATTAAGAGAGGTCTGCAGGCTGGTTCTCAATCCCGCCGAGCCATTGGTAAGACTCGTTGACGCTCCCGTGTTGAGTGATGTTCCGAGATTTGTACCGGCTGTCTGCCACTCTGACTGCAGCGTAGCAAAATACTCGTTCGAGATAGGACCGTAATTCTCCATGACCGTTGAAAAATCAAAATCGGCCATCTGATCCTGCATATACTGTTGCATGAATGTGCTGAGTGTTTCTTCACTACCGCTGTTCTCCAGGGCGTTGTGAAGTGCTTCTGAATAGGACGTCTTGACGCTCTCGAAATACTCGCCGTAGTAGTCCGACATCTTCTTTTTCAGATCCTCTGTATTCAAGCCGATTGACTCGCCTTCTGTCGGACCTGTGATAGACTCCATGAGTTCCGTCCAGTCCTCATTAGTCATTGAATCCCAGTCGATTGCTTCCTTGATTTCCTCTGCAGTCGGTACAGAATCTTTGAAATCCTGCATAATCTTCTCTTTGGTGCCATCCGGTACCGCAAGTGCCGTCTGCAAAATCTGAGTCGCAATGTCCGTCTGAACTGCCGTATCGAGATTGAGCTTGTCTAACCCCATCCAGCTTGCCACATCAGCTGCAGTCCAAGTCTGTACGTCCGGGTGTGCCAGCAACGCATTGTTCAAAGCTGTTTCCAACTTCTCCTTCGTGCTTCCCTCAATCTCCGGCATATAACCTTGAAGTGAGGAGTCCCACGCCTCGGCAATCGTTTCCAGGTTGAACGAAGATACTCTTGCGTTAATCTCATTCAGCTGGGCGTAGTAGCCATCGGTCGCCTCTTTCACGGCCGCATCGTACTCTTCCTGCGTGATAGCTCCGTCTGCCAGCTGCAGGTTCAGATTTGTGAGCGTGAGCGTGAGTGCCTGCTCGTACTGATCCGACGCATTGCTTACCTGCGTCTGCAGCTCTTCCTGCAAAGCATTGAAACTATCCATATCCAGCTCTGCGCCGGAATACTTAATCTTCAATGTGTCAAATTCCGCATCCGTCCTGGCCTGCGAAATCTTTCCTGTGATAGCAGAAATCTGATCCTGCAAGCTCTGAATTTCTGCAGACTCGTCAAGACTGATAACACTATCCTCTAAGGCAATATCCACTTTTCCGCTGAGTTCTTTTCCCAAGTCGTCCAGCTGTTTCTTCATACTGCCGTAGTAACTGTCGATACCGCTGGTGTCTGCGTCGGTTCCAGTGAGCAGTTTCAAAGCGACTGTCGCCTCGTAATGGTTGTTGTCAATATAGGACTGGCTGTCGCTGATGAAGTTTTCGATTGCACTCTTGTAATCGTCCTTCTGCAGTTCATCCAGTTTCATTCCTAAGCTGACTTTCCAGTTCTCCTTTTTCAAGGTCGATACTGATGATTGCAGGTCGCTAAGTGCCTGCTGTGTGTCATTGGTTGCGGTTGTGAAGGTGTTCAGTCCGTCCGTCATATCGCCGAATGTAATATCACTCGCAATACTCTTGACCTCTTCCAGGGATAACTTAATCTTTCCGAAAGCATTCTTTGCCACGTTTTCGCACTCTTCCTGGAACATAGCTGAAAACTGCTCCGCAGAAACCTCGCTATCGTTCATAGCGTCCTGCAGAGCCTTATTCTGAAATCGTACATCTTCGATTGACAAACCGGTTGCCTGGAAAATCTTCTGAGCTTTCTCGGCTTCCTTCTGCATTTCTTCGACATTATCCTGGTACTCTTCTTTGACCTTATTGCCCTTGATCCATCCTGCGATACCTCCGACACCGGCACCGATTAAAGCACCGACCGCTGTACCAAGACCAGGAATTACAGAACCAAGTGCTGCACCTGCCGCCGCACCAGCTGCTACGCCGCCTGCTTTCCAAGCGGCTGAACCACCGTAAGCGGCTTTCTCGTCCTTATTGTCGGACTTGATAGATTTATACAAATCCATTGCACTACTTACGAGCGTTGCACCACCGGCAATCGCTCCTGCTCCTGCACCCATTCCGACTGCAGATAAAGCTCCTGCACTTAGTGATGCTCCCCCGGCCAGGTTTCCTGCTCCGAGGTTGATTGCCAGCATTGCTGACTTTCCGAGAAGTCCGGTACCCATTGCGGACGAACCGAGCATTGCTGCCCCAAGTCCCATCTCTCCGGTTCCCGAACCTAATACTGTCTTTCCTGCTTTTCCCAGGCTGATTGCTCCCTTGCCAAGACTGATAAACGGACTGGCAATCTTACCGAGCAATACCGCTGAGAATACAGACGACAAATCTGCAGACTTACCGCCCGGAAGCAGTTTGCCCGCATTTGATACCAAATTACCGAGTCCGTCCATCAACTTCGCAGATACGGCATCGAAATCAAATCCCTCTGAGAAGCCTTTGGCGAACGACGCTCCGATACTGGTTCCCTCGTCGAATGTTTCCGAGATGTCAATACCGAGCATTGTCATAACGCCGATCTTAATTCCGCTACCGATGCCTTTTCCGATGTCTCCGGCGAAATCAGCAAATTTTGCCTTTCCTTTGGTGTCCCACCACTCCTTGAACGGATCAGCAATAAATTCATCCCAGCTCAGTTTCACCTTGCCGAGGAAATCTGCGTTTTTCCATTCTTCTGACTCTGTTAAGTCATGGAATTTCTTCTTCATGCGGTCCACTTTTGTATCTACCCAGTCCATCATTTCATCAAGACCGGATTCAACCGCTGGCATCTGATCGGTAAGCCAATCTGCCAGGCTTCTCACGTATGGAGATAACCTCTCGCCAAATGAGATTTTCACTCCGTCTACTGCACTCTGCAGCAATGTGATAGAACCCTGCAGGTTATCCATCATCGTTTCAGACATATTCGCTGCTGCTCCGTCTGCATTGTTGATGGCATCTGCCAACTTATTGTAGTCCTCTTCCGAGGCGTTCAAGATAGCAAGCAAACCTTTCTGTGCCTGTGTTCCTGCGATTGTATTTGCCAGGTTTGACTTCTGCTCAGCCGTCATACCTGCCGTAGCCGTCCTTAACTCACCCATCACATCGGATAAATCCCTGGCTTGTCCGTTGGAATCAAAAAAGCTGATGCCTAAGTCTTTCATAGCATCAGCCGCTCCGTTGGTGTTCGTCGATAATCTCGTGAATATTGAGTTGAGTGCCGTACCGGCCATTGTTCCCTTAATTCCAGTATTTGCCATTAAGCCTGTCATAAGGGCAACATCTTCTATGGAGTAACTGAGCGATCCTGCCATAGAGCCTGCATATTTGAAAGTCTCGCCCATTCCGGAGACTGTCGTGTTCGCATTTGATGCAGCCGCCGCCAAAACATCTGAGAAGTGTCCGGCATCACCGGCTTTCATATTGAACGCCGTAAGCGCATCCGTAACAATATCGGATGTCGTTGCCAAATCTTCTCCGGAAGCTGCCGCCAAGCTGAGAATGCCTTCGATACCGTTCAGCATATCGTCGGTTTTCCATCCAGCCATTGCCATGTAGTTAAACGCCTGCGCTGACTCTTCGGCTGTGAATTTCGTGGTTGCTCCCATTTCCTTCGCCTTATTCGTCAGTTTGACAAGCTCTGTGCTGGTGGCTCCGCTTATAGCCTGGACCTGTGACATTGCGGCCTCGAAGTCCTTGTATGTCTCTATCGTGTCTTTCAGACCGATACTGACTCCCAGGACCGCTCCGACTTGGAAAATCGGATTTTTCAACAGGTTTATGATCCCTCGAACCGGGGAGGTTATGAGGTCAATCGCTCGCATTGTAACGCTCCACGTTTTCCCTGCAAAACTCCTTAACCCATTACCCAGCGTAGAGAGTACCGGACTGATTCGTTCCTTCGCTTCAAGCAGGACTTCGTACTTTTCTTTCGCCCAGCTTGCCAGGCTCTTTTCGGTTTTCTGAGCTTGCTTGTCAAACTTGGAAACTGTGTCGCTCGCTTTCTTGGCTGAACTATTCGCACTATTGGCCGCTCGTTCCATCTTCTCGAATTTCTTCGTAGCATTGGAGACTCCCGGATCTGTATTATCAACCGTCTCAATAGGAATTTCGATTCTAAGTGTTTCCGCCACCGTCATTACCTCCTTTCTGTGATTCTAGGGTTGTCCGCATAGACGCAAGCATGAACGCCTGCACGCCTTTCGGTTTCTCGTAAAATTCATCGGGGGTTATTCCTGTCTTTTGGAATATGTGATGCAACAAGCACATCTTGCCCCCGGCTTCAATTAGTTTTTTGCTACTTCCTCAATGTTGCTCTCGTAGCCGCTGAGGGTGTCGATCGCATCAATAATACGGTCTTTCTCGCCCGCTTTAAGGGTGTACTCGATTACATCCAGGCCGGACATAATCTGAAATCCTTTGCTTTCAAGCGCCTGCCATACCTTCTTGTTGTCCCATAACTTCTCTCTATCCTCTGCGATAGTCGCCTTGTGGATGATTGCTGACTGGTACTTGATACGGTCTGTGTCCTCCGGCATCTTGATACCAAGCTGCTTATTACGAACATACTTTGTAAATTTCTTACGGCACTTGTCGTACTCCTCTGAGCCGAGAGGTCTGATAGAGAATGCAAAAGCGAGCTTGCCGTTTCTGACAATCTCAATTCTCTGTGTTTCCTCTTCATCGGAAGCGAAATCTGCAGCCGCAATCAGACCTGCGATGAAGTCCTCCTCATTCGCTCTGATTACCTGCTTTGTTTCCTCTTCGTTTGTCTCCACTGTACTTACTGCAGGCTGAGTATTCTCCTCAGCTGTTGCCTCGCCTACTGTTACGCCTTTTACAAATTCTTTAGCCATTTGAATGTCCTCCAATTCTTTTTGATTAAATAAAGGGGAACCGCTCCGGCTCCCCTACTGGTTTCGTATGTGGTACTCCTTATCTGTCTACGCCGAGTAACGACTGTAACTTAGGCGGTCTGTTGACAAAGAAGTTCCAGTTTCTCTTGATAACATCGCCGACAGTGACATTCTGAATGTCAATCTGTCCGGAAGGAATACACTCCTTGTAAACCACACGCTCCTCAGAACCATTACGTCCGAGAAGTGAACCCTGGAAGTTCCAGTGCGGCGGGATCTGAGTCTCTAATGCCTCCATGACCTCTACAAAGAACTGGTCGTCCTCTACTACGATCTGAGACATCGTGAGGCTGACAGCAAATGTGTTGGCTGTCTCATGTTCCTGTGCATCTCCAAGCACACTGTACTTAGCATTGTTGTAGTTCACGTTGGAAGTGAACGTATCAACGGTCGCAAGTAAAACGCCGTCCTCGCTGTAGAACGCTCCGTCCTTACCGGTACGTGCGTGTCTTGAATCACCGGCGGCTCTCTCGTTTCTAATCATCGCTTTTTACCTCCTTCTACTCATTGGTGCTGAAACGGAAAATAAAGCTGAGGTAGATATGCTCCATAGAATCCTTGTCGATTACATCGATGTCGAACCATGCGGAGTCACCGTCTGCTGTGTAAGCGGAACTCTCGCTTACTGTGCAGGCTACCAGCTTGCCTTCCTCTCTCATTGCATCACCGACTGCCTGCAGCTGAGAAATTACAGTTGCTCGACCGTTGGTATCATTGTCTACCTTGCCTACCAGGTTGTCAGAGGTGGTATTGATACGTCTGATAAGCTCGAAACGAGTCTTAACACGGCGAATCTTTTTCCAGCCATCGTCCTGGTTGTCCTTCGGCGTAATGAGGGTATTGATTGCATTATCAATCCACACCTGCTTAGCCTTGTTATAGCTGAGTACCAGGCAGCCTTTCTTCTCTGCAGCAATCATTTCAGTGTTTGTCAGCTTTTCCTTGATCTCGGAGAAGCCGCTGACTACTGTATGAGTGAGCGAAGAGTTTGCCGCTACTGCGCCGATCATACCAGCAATACGTGCTGCAGTCTGATAACCGTCGATCTCCGTACCCTGCTCATTCACATGGGCATTGAGAACGTAGTGCATCTTCTCGTCATTGAATGAAGCGGCGTGTGCTTCCCTTGTTTCCAGGTCTACCGTGTGCTTCTCAGCAACGACCGCCTGTGTAAGAGATGCCGCATCAAAAATACGATTGATGAAGCTCTGCAGAAGCAGATGTACCGAAGTGTCCTCGGTATCGACACAGATTGTGTTAAACTCATACGCCTCTACCTGCTTAAACGCATTGGAGTAGTCCCCATTCGTTACCTGCGGATCAGTTCCCTTTGTAAACTGGGACTGAGACACGTTCTGTAATGTTACGGTGCCGGACTTGATAACCTCTGCCTTGAAATTCTTGGAAGATGCCAGTGCATCCACAAGGGCATTAGCTTCGTCTGTTCCGGCGGCAAATTCCACCTTCTCAAACTCTGTTGTACCGGCATAAAAAATGCACTCTTTGAGAGTGCTGTCTGAGAGCTTTTCACGGACTGTTACTACAAAGTCCTTTGCTCCGGGATATTTTGCTGTGATGCTTACTGCATCTGTGCTTTCGCTGTCCTGCAACTTGATACTGCCCTGAGTGCCGCCGTTACCGACTCTGCAGGCGATGATCGTCTTTGCGCCACCGGCGATTGCCTCTTTCATTGCGTCCGTAGTAAGTGCGGTACCGAATGTTCCTTCGTAGCCATCCTCTGCAGATAACTCGATTGCCTCGTTGAGAGGACCGAAATCTGCACGGAAGATTACTGCGGTAACACCATTCATAACGCCAGCAGCGGCATTTCCGCCTTTCTTCTGAATGTTGAAATAGGTACCAGGACGCACCTTAGTTTCGCCTAAAATGAATGTTCCTGCCATTTCTACTTAACCTCCTTCTGTAAGAACTTACTTACAATTTCCTTTGCCTCTGATACTGTGTACTCGGCTTTGCCGTCAGTTTTCAGAGCGGCTACAACGCATTCCTGCATTGTGCCGAATACGCTTCTTGCGTTGCCTGCAAGCTCGCTTACTGTGTAAACGGACTCTGCAGGGGCCTTTTTCTCCGGCTTCTTTTCTGCCTTTGTTTCAGCAGGTGCCGGAGTTGCTGTTTCCTTAGCCATGCTTTACCTCCTTAACTGTAATTTCCATGAGCTGCCATAAGCACGTGAGGCTTAGCCTTGTACCTAAGCAATCCATAGTGACCTGTGATGAATACCTGGCCTTCCTTCAAGTAGTCAGATTTGTAATTCACCTGCAGTCTCTTGATGAACATAGGCGAATGGTCCAGCATAATTACCTCTCCGTCGAGTGACAGGTGGTTGGCAATATCTGCGGCCATCTTCAATCTCACTGTGCTTTCCGGACACAAAACATGGACGGCAATTCTACCGTCCATCCAAGCTACTGTATTCGTTTCTTCCTGCTTCTCAGCTGAAATCAGTCTGCAGTAAACCACCGGCTGATCCGCTGAGGCTTCTGTTATCTCCTCCATCCGGTCGTATCCCATAACCAGGCATCCCGGGTACAACTCCTTGATGTACTTATCAACCGCCATTACCGGGTCCGGATCGGACGTCTCCATAGACGGATATTCCAGGATGTCAAATCTGACTTCACAGCCGATTACAACACCGGCTTTTCCTGCATCCTCGCCCATAGTAAACGCATCCGTTCTCGCCCAAGTAAAGCAATACGGTGTACCGCCTTCCGGTAGAAGGATCACATCACGCAGGCATTCCTTCACGATAGGTGCTATATCCTCCGGGAATGTGTCTGCCGTATTCTGACAGAATATCGATACCGAAAGACTACCGGCGCTGTTTCGTTCTTCGTTTGCCTGCAGGTCATAGTTGTAAGTTACCATAGGGTACTGCGTTTCACCGCCCCACCCTTCCTGTTCGTCGCCCGGTGCTTCCGGACTAAAAACAGCAGGCACACCGTTGTAGGTTGTAAGCCTCTCTGCGAGTGCTGCCGTACTGACGAACCTTTTCTGAATCAGTTCTTCCAGCTTCACTCTGTCACTCCTTCCTCAGTGTCCTGCTTTTCGATGCCGTAGGTCTTGACCTCCGACATATCGTGTGAATATCGGATTTCCCACTGAGCGTCTACCGCTTCATCAATGGGAATCCGAAAGTGATTAGTTACATTGCCGATACCCGGATGATACTGGACGATCAGCTCCTTCTCGGTGGCTGATGTTGCAAATCCGGCTTTACCTTCCGGCCATGTGCGATGCTTGCCATAGACCAAATCGCCCCTGGCAATCTCGCTCAAATCGAAGGTTGCTATCGGCTGTTCTACTACCAATGCCATATATCATGCCTCCTTAGCCATACGGCTCCTTGTAAATTTTCTCAATTTCCGGGGTTGCCTTCTCCTTGATCTTGTCTACGAATGGTCTTGCTGCCATTTTCTTCGTTCCGTTTTCAAGGTAGCCAGCATACTTCTCTTGGCTTTCCAGCTCTGCAATGATTTGGACTCCGCCACCAGCGGTACTGCCTTCACTCTTTACCTGGCCATTCCAGTGCATACGGAGATTTCCTGTACGTCTTGCCGGTGGTTCTCCTGGTGCCGAAGCTGTGTAGGTCGCTTTGCTGTGCGGTTTGCGATATGTTCGCCCGCTTCTCTGACCTTTTAGCACTTCCAGCTCTGCGTTCCTCATGGCATTCACTGCCCTAACGCCCCTGGCTACGACTTGTCGGTTGATTTTGGCTACCTGTCCTTTGACTGTTGCCCTTATGGCGCTTCCTGCACTCCCTGCTTTTCCATCGTTCCACAGCTTCACTTGACATCCTTCCTTTCCTCGGCGTAGTAGATTGTGGATATACCCAAGCTACCCACCTCATCCAGGTCGATAATGTAAAACGTGCGATTTCCGAGTATGAGTTTATCGGACTTCTTTGCTTCCGGACTGCCTGCCTGCACAATCGTATGGGT
>RRZU013407427.1_pt1 | contig 10442 bp, 10 predicted proteins | sample 2165561 | NCBI WGS metagenome assembly RRZU01 (sample SAMN10456909, study PRJNA506462) | wastewater metagenome | isolation source: wastewater sludge | place: USA: Moscow, Idaho | reverse complement strand
GACCCGCCCGCTGGCCGGCAAGAAGGCCGTGGTCACCGGCGCCTCGCGCGGTATCGGCGCATCGATCGCCGAAGTACTGGCGCGTGACGGTGCCGAGGTGATCCTGCTCGACGTGCCGCCGGCCAAGGAAGCGCTGCAAGGCCTCGCCGCCCGTCTGGGTGGCCGTGCCGTGGCGCTGGATATCTGCGCAGAGGACGCACCGGCGCAGCTGCTGGAAGCGCTGCCCGAGGGGGTGGATATCGTCGTGCATAACGCCGGTATCACCCGCGACAAGACCATCGCCAAGATGAGCGATGCCTTCTGGGACTCGGTGATCAACGTCAACCTCAAGGCGCCACAGGTGCTGACCCAGGCCCTGCTCGACGCCGGCAAGCTGCACGACAACGGCCGCGTAGTGCTGATCGCCTCAATCTCCGGCATTGCCGGCAACCTCGGCCAGAGCAACTACGCGGTGAGCAAGGCCGGCGTCATCGGCCTGGCTCAGGCCTGGGCGCCGACCCTGGCCAAGCGCGGCATCACCATCAACGCGGTAGCACCGGGCTTCATCGAAACCCAGATGACGGCGGCCATCCCCTTCACCATCCGCGAAGCCGGCCGGCGCATGAACTCGATGAACCAGGGCGGCCAGCCGCAGGACGTGGCCGAGGCCGTGGCCTGGTTCGCCCAACCGAGCTCGGGCAGCCTCAACGCGCAGGTCATGCGAGTGTGCGGGCAGAGCCTGCTCGGCGCCTGAGGCTAGGGTCTGTCACCGCCCGGGGCCCTGAGCCCCGGCGGTGTTACCGGCGCCGGCCGGGCGCCCTTCGCAAGTTCGGCGCCATGGCCTGCCACCGACCGCTAACATGAGCTGACTCTCTGCCAGGAATCCGCCCATGCTGATCGCCCGCCTGTTTGCTCCCGCTCTTGCATTACTGGCCCTCGCCGGTTGCAGCACGCCCGCCAACGAAGCCATCCAGGTCGCGCCACAGGCCAGTGCCGCGCAGTACCAGAGTTTCAGCGTGGCGCCGATCCGCGCGCCGGGGCACCGGATGGACCTGGAACAGCGTTTCACCACCGCCGTCGTCCGCGCCCTGGAAGCCAAGGGCTATCAGCGGCTGGACCAGGGGGATTTGCAGGTGATCTATGCCCTGGGCCTGAACAAGGAAAGCGGCGTCGAACTCAAGCCGGTGCAGGTGGGTGGCGCAACTTACACCCAGACACTGACCACCGAGGAAGAACGCGCGCGCCTGGCCCTGCGCATCCTCGATGCCCGCAGCAAGGCCGTGCTCTACGAAGCCAATATCAGCCGCCAGCTGCACAATCCGGACATGTCGCAGGAAAACTTCGACCGCGGCGTCGCCAAGATCCTCGCCGACTTTCCCGCCCGCCGCTAAACGCCTGGTTCAGGCGCTCACACTTGCGCCCGGCCCTCGGCCTGGCGCAGGCAGAGAAACGCCAGTGCCGCCGACACGGCTTCGAACAGCAGCGCGGCGAAATTGAAGGTCTGCTGCGCGCCGCCATCCAGCCACAGGCCGCCGATGCGCGCCAGGGCCAGGGCGCCATACAACAGCACCAGCAGCATCCAGGTGGCCTCCTGCAGACGCGGACGCAGCAGCGCCAGTCCCAGCCAGGCGGCGAGCCCCAGCTGCAGGCCGCCGTAATAGGCGCGCACATCGGTGACCGCCGCGCTCTGCATCAGCAGCATGCCGCTGAGGTTGGCCATGGCCTCGGGCTGGGCGAAATAGGCCAGGCCGAAACCGCCCAGCACCAGCGCCTGCACGGCCAGAAACAGCTTGCTCCACGACATCACATACCTCCTTTACCGGTGCGCCCGAGCATAGGCACAAAGCCCGGCGCCCGGAAGCCCCGGCCATATCCTGCAACAGCGTGGCACTGGGCGGCCCGGCGCAGAGGGGCTAACCTGCTTTCATTTGCCGGAGCCCCTGCCATGCGCACTCTTGTTCTGACCGGCCTGCTGCTCAGCAGCGCCCTGCACGCCGCCGAAGCCCCCAGCATCGAGGTCTATCGCGACCCCAACTGCGGCTGCTGCTCGGCCTGGGTCGAGCACCTGCAAGCCAACGGTTTTACCGTCAAAGAGCACATCGAGCAGGACATGAGTGCGGTCAAGCAGCGCCTCGGCGTGCCTCCACGTCTGGCGTCGTGTCACACCGGAGTGATCAATGGCCAGTTCGTCGAGGGCCATGTACCGGCCCGAGATGTCCTCGGGCTCAAGCAGCGGCCCGAGCTGGCAGGCCTGGCTGTGCCGGGCATGCCGCACGGCTCGCCCGGCATGGAAACCGGGCGCCAGGACAGCTACGAGGTGATCGGCCTCGATCGCCAGGGCCAGGAAAGCGTGGTTCAGCGCTACCCCTGAGTCACACCCCCTTGCCGGGCGTCCGACGAAAGGCAACACTGCAGCGATATTCCTCTGCACAAGGTTCGCCGTATGCCCGTCTCGCCCAGCCTGCATGCCCGCCCTTCCGCCCTGCGCCAGCAGGGCGGCATCCTGCTGAAACTGCTGTTGGGACTGGTGATACTGCTGCTGATCGGCGCGGCGCTGCTGTTCAAGCTGCGACCCGAGCTATTCGCCACGCTCCAGACCAAGCCTGCCATCCCGGCCTCCAGCGCCGTGCAGGCGCCGGTCGAAAAGCCCAAGCCGATTGTTCCGCCAAGCGACAGCCGCCAACTGGTACAGACCGTGCTGCTCAGCAGCGAAGATGTGCTGGGCGAGCTGATGGCGCGCGGCGATCAGGTCTACAAGAAGCCGAACAGCGAGCTGTTCGAAGGCAGCGTGAGCAACCCCTGCACCGCTCCGGCCAAGGCCAGCGGTACGTTCTACTGCCCCAAGAACAAGACCCTCTACATCGATCTGGCCCAACTCCAGCAACTGCAGACGGACTACCCGGCAGAAGGCGCCGTCGCCCAGGCCTACCTCATCATCCGCCCCCTGAGCCAACACGTCACCGCTCAGACGGGGCTCTATGCCCGCTTCAACATGGCTCAGCAGATGGCCGGCAAGGGCAAGGAAAGCGACGAACTCCAGCTGCGCTTCGACCTGCTCAAGGACTGCCTGACCGGCGTGTGGGCCGGCTATTCCCGCAAACGCCTGGACTGGCTGGAGGAACGGCATCTGGGCGCAGCGCTGATCGCGGCGAATGTGGTGACCCAGCGCCGCCTGCAACTGGGCGGCACCAGCCAGTGGCCGGAACCCATCAGCCACGGTACGTCCAGCCAGCGTGAATATGCACTCAGACAGGGCTTCGCCTCAGGTGATCCGAAGTCCTGCGACCCCTTCATCCATCCCTGATCAGAGCAGCGCCAGCAACTCGGCACAGCTACCGGCGTGCAGGTCGGCCAGCTGCGGCCAGGGGTTATCCGGCAGATTGACCAGCACCGCGCAGGCTCCGGCCTGGCGTGCGCACTCCAGGTCATAGCGGTAGTCACCAACCATCACCAGACGGCTGCTGGGCACCTGCCAATACGTCGCCAGATACAGCAGGCCGCCCGGGTCAGGCTTGGGTGGCGCTTCGTCACGGCCGAGGATGGCCGCTTCGGCAAAGCACTCACGCAGACCGATCACCTCCAGCGTCAGCTCGGCCAGCGGCAGGGCATTGCGGGTCAGGATGCCCAGCTGGCAACCGCGCCGGCACAAGGTCTGCACCAGTTCACGGGCGCCCGGCGCCGGCTGCGCCGCCAGGGCCAGTTCGCGCTCATGGGCCAGTAGCCAGGCATGCTTGGCCGCCGCCTCATCCTCGGGCAGCTGCGCCAGGTGGGCGAGGATGTCGTGCTCCTGGGGGATGTCCAGAGCACGCTTGATCGCCGGGAAGTCGTGAATCGCCAGGGTCAGGGTGCCATCCATATCGAACACCCAGTGCTGGCGGTCACGCAGCGCGGCGGGGGTCATTTCCAGTCTTCGCGCAGACGGGTCAGGCCTTCCTGGGCTACCGAGGCCACCAGTTGGCCGGCACGGTTGTAGATGCTGCCGCGGGAGAATCCGCGGGCATTGCCCGACCAGGGGCTATCCATGCTGTACAGCAGCCAGTCGTCCATGCGCAGGTTGGCGTGGAACCACAGCGAATGGTCGAGGCTGGCCACCTGCATGAACTTCTGGAACACCGACACGCCGTGGGGCTGCATCGAGGTGGTCAGCAGGTTGAAGTCGCTGGCGTAGGCCAGCAGGAACTTGTGCAGCTGCGGCTCGTCCGGCAGGTTGCCGGCGGCACGGAACCAGACATGCTTGACCGGCTCGCAGGGCTTGGGCGCGAAGGGGTTGATCAGCGTGACCGGGCGAATCTCGATGGGTTTCTCACTGACGGCACGCTCGCGCAGGCGCTCCGGAATCATCGGCGCGACCATGCGCGCCAGTTCGGTTTCCGATTTCAGCTCCTCCGGCCCCGGCACCTGGGGCATCTCCGGCTGGTGGCTGAAGCCTTCCTCGTCGTACTGGAACGAGGCGGCGCAACTGAAGATCGGCTTGCCCTTCTGGATCGCCGTCACCCGGCGGGTGCTGAAGCTGCCACCGTCGCGGATGCGCTCGACCTGGTAGACCACCGGAATGGTGGCGTCGCCGGGACGCAGGAAGTAGCCGTGCATCGAGTGCACATGCCGCGCCTCCTCCACCGTCTGGCTGGCCGCCGAGACGCACTGACCAAGCACCTGGCCACCGAACAGCTGGCGAAAGCCGAGGTCCTGGCTGAGACCGCGAAACAGGTCCTCCTCGATCTGCTCAAGGCTGAGCAGGGCCACCAGGTTATCCAGCACGTGGGTCATGGGTTCTCCTATTAATGCCCAAGCTTAGGCTTGCCTGGGTCGACGCAAGGTGGGGTAGGCCGGCTGGCTGCTCAGGCGCAGATCCCAGACGGCACGACCAAGGGTGAAATGGTAAAGGCTTTGCAGGCGGCTGTCGGCAATCCCGAGCAGTTCATGCACGGCATCATCGAAGTAACAGCCGATACCGGTCCCGGACAAGCCCGCCGCCTCGGCCTCCAGATAGAGCAACTGGCCGATCTGGCCGCACTCCCAATACAAGCGCGGATAGGCCCAGCTGCCATTGGCCAGGGCGTCATCGAAGTGCGCCAGCATGGCCACCGCCAGACAGCCATCGGCGGCGATGTCCTGACCGCAGCTGAGAAACTGTGCCACTCCGCGGGCATCGCCTTCCAGCAGCCGGTACAGCGGCAGCGCCGAACTGAGCGGCTGCCAGAGGAAATCCGCACGCAGGGCCTGCGGCCCGCTGCCGGTCCGGTCCAGCCAGTACAGGCCGGGGGTCAGCCCCTCGACGCGGTGGACGAACAGCAGCAGGTCGACGCGTGGCGTATCGCCGCTCAGCGCCAGCGGCACCGGCGAATGACCCGGCAGCAGGCGCGCCAGCCAGCTGTCGAGCAGCTCGCGGCGGATGCCGCTGCGCCCGTCCATGCTTTGCGCACTGCGGCGCCGATGCAACAAGGGGCGTAGCAGCAGCTCCGGCTCCTCGACTGGCGCCTGCCCTGCCGCCACCGCCCACGACCGAGGCGGTAACTGCGGTGCACGACACAGCGCCTGCGCACGTTCCAGTTCCGGCCAGTGCCGCTGTTCGGCCGACAGCCGATTGGGCAGCCCCAGCCGTGGCAGCGCGGAAAGCCCCGCCAGCAGCGCCTCGCAGAGACGGGGCTCGGCGTGTTGCGGCGGCCCGATCCAGAGCAGGCAGTCAGCCTGCTCATGCTCGGCGAAACCGGCCTGATCCAGCCCCAGCACCGCGTCCAGCCGGGCCTCGGCCACCCCATGCAGCAGGCGTACCTGCCAGCCCAGTGCACTGGCCGCGATGGCCAGCGCCGCCTGGGCGTGGCCCAGGTCGTGCTGGCAATAGCGGTACGCCCGCTCGCCATACTTCCAGGCCTCGCGCCAGGCGATGCTGGACAGCCCAAGCAGAAAACCGCCGGCCGGCAGTGCACCGGCCAGCGCCTCCCCAAGTGCCGAGGGCAGCTCACTGCGGATCTCCAGCGCATGCTCATCCGGCGCGTAATGGGCCAGAAGACCCGACTCGCCGGCAACACCGGGCGGCAGCAGCAGGTAAGCCTCGGTCGGGTGCAGGTTGCCCGAGGAAGGGTTGACCCGCAGAGCCCAGCGATTGCCGCCGGCCTCCTTCCACGCCGACAACGCCAGGCTGTCGTAGAGCAACTGGCCGAGGCTGGCCAGATTCAGCGGCGCCGACTCGCCCAGCGGCGCGGCAAACACCGCCTCATAGGCTGGCGACTGCTCCAGCGGGCGATGCGGCAGTTCAACCAGCGCCGCGCCGGCATAGCGGCGAAACGGTGCGGGCTGGCTGGCCCAATCCAGATAACCCGGCCCCGGCGCATAGTGCTGCGGCCGGTGCTTGCTCAGCGCGTGATAGGCGTAAACGCCACGCAGATCAGTCATGTTGGAGTTCCTGTCACTGTCGCAACAGCCGCCGAGTGGTTTGACGGTTTGCGCCTCGTTGAATCCGCACAGCATACTGCCTCAAGCCCGCTGCCGAGCCCCGCCATGCCCCTGCCACTGATCTACCACGAGGATTACAGCCCGCCCTTCCCGGCCGGGCACCGTTTTCCCATGGCCAAGTTCCGCCTGCTCAAGGAGCAGTTGCTGGCCAGCGGCATCACCCGCGAAGAACAGCTGCTGCGCCCAGCCATCTGTCCGTCGGAGATTCTTGCGCTGGCGCACTGCCCGGCCTACATCGAACGGTTCATGAACGGTACCCTGAGCCGCGAGGAACAGCGCCGCCTTGGTCTGCCCTGGAGCGAAGCGCTGGCGCGGCGCACCGTGCGCGCCGTGGGCGGCTCGCTGCTGGCCGCCGAACAGGCGCTTGAGCATGGCATCGCCTGCCACCTGGCCGGGGGCACGCACCATGCCCACTACGACTTTCCCTCGGGTTTCTGCGTATTCAATGACGCCTCCATCGTCAGCCGTTACCTGCTGAACAGCCAGCGGGTGGCGCAGGTACTGATCGTCGACTGCGACGTGCACCAAGGCGACGGCACGGCCCGTCTGCTGGCGGATACGCCGCAGGCCTTTACCCTGTCGCTGCACTGCGCGAAGAACTTCCCCGCGCGCAAGGCACAGAGCGACTGGGACATCGAGCTGCCCAACGGCCTGGGGGATGACGAATACCTGCGCATTCTGGGCGATGCCCTGGACGTGCTGCTGCCGCGCCTGCAACCCGATCTGGTGCTGTATATCGCCGGGGTGGATGTGCACGCCGATGATGCCCTCGGCTACCTGCAACTCAGCGATGGCGGAATTGCCGCGCGCGACCGTCTGGTGCTGCAGCGCTGCCTGGAGCGGGACACCCCGGTGACCGGCCTGCTCGGCGGCGGCTATGACCCCGATCCGGCCAAGGTCGCCGCCCGCCACGCGCTGCTGCACCGCAGCGCGGCCGAGCTGTGGCAGGTCTGGCGCTGATTAGCGGTTAAAGCAGTACTTGGTTACGCCCCGCATGCTTGGCCCGGTACAGCGCCTCATCGGCACGCTGATAGAGCGTCCCGGATGACTCCTCCGGAACGGACAGGGCCATGCCCAGGCTCGCGGTCATGACCGGCAGGGTAGCCGAGCCGCGGTGCTCGATGGCCAGCTGCTCGATGGCCAGACGCACTTCTTCGGCCAGACCGTGCAGCGCCTGCTCATCGCAATCGAACAGCAGCAGGGCAAACTCCTCGCCACCAAGACGCACGGCCATGTCCAGCGGCCGACGGGCAAAGTCGTGCAGCACCCGCGCCACCCGCTGCAGGGCCAGGTCGCCGGCGCGGTGGCCGTAGCTGTCGTTGTAGGCCTTGAAGTGGTCCAGATCGACCAGCACCAAACCAATACGACACTTCTGCCGGCGCGCCTGGAGGAACAGCAACGCCAGCTTCTGCTCCAGGCTGCGACGGTTGTACAGGCCGGTCAGGCTGTCGCGCTCGGCCAGCCAGTTGAGCAGGTGCCGGGAGAGAAACTGCTCGCGCTGGTTGTGATCGCGCAGGTAGCCACCACCGGCACTGACCAGTACGCCGAGGAACAGGTAGACCGCCGTCAGGTTGAAGGCCCGCAGGTAATCGCCGATCAGCAGCCACTGGGCCAGCAGGAAGCTGCCGACGGAGATCACCAGCCCCACAAACAGGCTGGTATAAAAGGTCATGCCCAGGGGGAAGAACGCGGCAATGGTGAGCAGGATCACTCCGTCATAGGAGGCCTGCATGCCCAGGCGGCTGTAGAGCATGTTGATCAGCGCCGTGGCCACCCCGGTCAGCGCGATGACCCAGGGGGTCAGTGACAGGGTGAGAAATTCCAGGCGTTTGACCAGAATCACCAGCTGCGCCACCAGCAGCAAACCGAGCACAGCCCAGCGCAGATCCAACAGCCACCAGGCTGTTTCGCTGAGCTGTACGCCCTCGGTAAACGGCTGCAGGCGATGCAGGTCAACCGCAACGAAACCGCACCAGATCAGCAGGGCCAGTACAAGGGCAACGCGGCGCTGGCGAATCGCCGCCGCGCCCAGGTACTGGTCGTATTCACGCTCCAGTTGCGGTTCAAAGCGCAACCAGGCAAAGCCCTTGAGCAGTTGCTGCAGATAAGGGTTACCCGGGGTTCCGCGAAACAGTTCTTCAAAACTGGACAACATCGGTCGGCGCCACTCTTTTATAGGTGTTTTAGGCCCGCATACCCCTTAAAGGTAATGCCGCCAACACCGGAAAGCCAGCCATTAGCCAGGGGCGACTAGGCTAGAATGCGCGCCCCTGCCTGGAGACCCGCATGACTTCAACCTCTTCTGCCCCGTTGCCCGTGGTGATTGTCGGCGGCGGGCCGGCCGGTCTGATGGCGGCCGAAGTACTGGCCGAACAGGGCCTGGCGGTGGCGCTGTACGACGCCATGCCCTCGGTCGGGCGCAAGTTCCTGTTGGCCGGGGTTGGCGGCATGAACATCACCCACGCCGAAGCGCTGCCCGAGTTCATCAATCGCTATGGCGAGCGCCGCCAGCAGATCGGCCAGCTGCTGCAGGACTTTTCACCCGACCAGTTGCGCCAGTGGATCCATGGCCTGGGCATCGACACCTTTGTCGGCAGCTCCGGGCGGGTATTTCCCACGGACATGAAAGCTGCGCCCCTGCTGCGTGCCTGGCTGCGTCGTTTGCGCGAGCTGGGCGTGGTCATCCATACCCGCCAGCGCTGGCTGGGCTGGACCAACGACGGCGCCCTGCGCTTTGCCGGCCCACAGGGGGAACACAAGGTTGCCGCCCGCGCCACCCTGCTCGCCCTGGGCGGCGGCAGTTGGCGACGACTGGGCTCGGACGGGGCCTGGCTACCCTGGCTGGCCGAACGCGGCGTGCAGGTTGCCCCACTACAACCCAGCAACTGCGGTTTTGTCAGCCAGCCCTGGAGCGAGCTGTTCGGCGAGCGCTTTGCCGGTGCGCCGGTCAAGCCGGTGGCGCTGAGCCTGGGCGACGATGCGCCGCGCCAGGGCGAATTCGTGATTACCGCACAGGGCGTCGAAGGCAGCCTGGTGTATGCCCTCTCGGCGGCCATCCGTGAACAGATCAACCACAACGGGCAGGCCAGGGTCTGGCTCGATCTGCTGCCGGGGCGCAGCGTGGAGAAAGTCGCCAGCCTGCTGAGCAAGCCGCGCGGGCGCAAGTCGCTGAGCAACCACCTGCGCAGCCAGCTCGGCTTGGAAGGCGTGCGCGCCGCCCTGTTGCGCGAGCTGGGCGATGCCCGGCAGTTCGACGAGCCACTCGCTCTGGCCCACCAGCTCAAGCGCCTGCCCTTGGTGTTGCTGCGCACGCAACCACTGGATGAGGCGATCAGCAGCGCCGGCGGCGTAGCCTTCGAGGCGCTGGATGAAGGGCTGATGCTGCGCCAGCTGCCGGGCGTGTTCTGCGCCGGCGAGATGCTCGACTGGGAAGCCCCCACCGGCGGCTACCTGCTGACCGCCTGTTTCGCCAGCGGCCGCGCCGCGGCTCGGGGATTAGCCTGCTGGCTGCAGCAACAGGCGGATTGATCGGCAAGCGCCAAAACGGCAATATGGAACGAAAGTGCCATATTGCCGTTTCTACCGGAGCCTTCCCGATGAGCCTGACGATTCGACGCGCCACACCCGCCGATGCCGACGCCTGCGTGCCGCTGATCTACAGCTCCGGACCGGCAGCGTTCGAGCGCGTCTTCGCCAGTGGCCAGCTGACCGCCCAGGATTTTCTGCGCCCGGCCTTTTGCTCCGGTCTCGGCCAGTTCGGCTGCCGGCAACACTGGTTGATCGAGGAGAACGGCGAGATCCTGGCCACCGGCACCGCCTACAGCGGACGTGACACCCTGGCCTATGGACTGCGCTCGGCCCGGCAGATCATCGCCCGCTACGGCCTTGGCGCGGCACTGAGGGTACTGGGCCGAGGCCTGGCGATGGAGCGCCTGCTACCGCCACCACCCCGCAATACCTGGTACCTCGCGCACCTGGGCGTGGCCGCGCAGGCGCGCGGGCAGGGCCTT
>RRZU011437043.1_pt1 | contig 10442 bp, 4 predicted proteins | sample 2165561 | NCBI WGS metagenome assembly RRZU01 (sample SAMN10456909, study PRJNA506462) | wastewater metagenome | isolation source: wastewater sludge | place: USA: Moscow, Idaho | reverse complement strand
CGCATAAATCCCATCCAAGACAAGGCCCGCTTGGGTAACGGATGCCTGCCACCAAAGATGGTTCCGGCGACTGGTAATCGGGGAATCATCATAGGTATAGGTATAGTTCATGGCCGGGATGAATTGATTTTGCAAACTCTTCTTTAGGGCCTTGTTCACGTTGGTAATGCTGTCGAACTCATGCGTGGTATGCTGGAGCAAGTTGAACGTCAGCTTGAAAGGGGTGATGGAATGATGAGACGTGGCGGTAGGCTGGAACTCATACGAGGCGTCACCACCGAATGCCAGCAACTTGAAGAAACGGGCCCGGTTCATCTGGTCCGCATAGAGGCGGAAGGTGGTGCTGGCCGGGAAATTCATGTCCCGTTTGCTGAATGTAGGGAACAATACCCGTGGGAAAGTCAGCGTGGTAGTCAAGCCTAACTCATAACTGTTGATCTTGGAGTTGCTACCATCCAGCTTGTTGCCGGTCTGCCATTCGTAAGAGCCGCGGAGTTTCACGCCGAAGGTCTCGCCCCCTCCGAAGACATTCCGTTTGGTCACGCTGAAAATGGCGCCCGGACCCACTTGGTCGTTGCTCTTGGCGGTAACGTTCAACTCGAGCTCGCCGTCCAATGGAAGATCGTAGACCGTATTGATCCGCAGATCCAGCGTATCTTGGCGGCGCATGGTATCACGGGGGGAATATTGCAACTCGGCATAACGGAAGATACCCAAGCGGGACAGGGCGGTTTGCGTCCGTTCCTGCGCCCGCTGGTTGTAAAGTTCCCCCGGCTTGAAATATAAACGGTTGTAAATGACCGAGGGGCGAACCCTTAGCTTGCCCTCATAATGGATCGTAAGGTCCTTATAGCGGATCGAGTCCGTGGGAGTCTCATTCTGGTAACCGTTTAGCCAGACGGATATATCCCCGAGCTTCCAAGGGCGGAGGGCCGAGGGGGGCAGGCTTTCCTTCGGGGCCACCCGTAAGGCCACTTTCCCGGGGTTCAACAAGGTATCCGCTTGATAGGTGATGAAATCGGGACGGAAATAGTAATAGCCGTTGTTACGGAGCAAGGACGAGATGCGTTCCCGCTCGGCTTGCAACTGGACGACATTGAAATTCTCTCCTTTGTGGAGGATACGATCGCCGATCGTGGCATCGATCAATGAGTCGGCACGGTGACGGATATGGACGTATTGGATGCTGTCTAGCGTATACGGATCGTTCATGGTGACGCTATATTCCAGCTTCGCCTTCCGGGGATTCTTGGGATCGGGTACGACCTCGAAAGAGGTCTCTCCATTGAAATAACCGTATTCGTTCAATAGGTTCCGGGCTACCTTGACACGGACTTCCGGGTTCACGGTGGTGATCAGCACCGGTTTCGACGCCAGCTTGTTGAAGATCCACTTGCCGACCTTCCCTTTCTTGTTCACGAAAGCGTTGTAGACCCACAGGCCGAAGGGGAAGGGCACCCGGATCGAGGAGCTTCCCAGCAAGGCGTTGTTGGGGGGATAGGCTAGGGCGGCCTCGACCTCTTCCAAGGCGGCTTCGCCGGGTTTGGTCTTATCCTCGTTCTTCACCTCTATTTTCTTGATACCGGTATATAGGACCGCTCCCTCGGGAAGGTTCTTCGTGGTGGAGCAAGAGGTGAGTAAGAAGGCCAGCAGCCCGAGTAGCGCCAGCGACGATAGGATCGCTCTTTGGGTAGACACCCCCCCTCGCCCTGGGGAAGTATCCTTCCCTGCTTTGGGAAGGCATGTTTCCCTGCTCTGGGAAGGCATGTTTCCCTGCTCTAGGAGGGCATCCTTCCTAAAATATATTAAAACGTTTTTCATATTCATTCCTTTTCTGTTTCCTCTTTCACTGGTTTCACTTTCGTTTTCTTGAAGTTGAATAGCTCCCTGAGATGCATCATTTTCTTGCGGAGCACGATACCGGCTCCGGTCTCCGTGATCTCGCCTTCCAGCAGGCTCTCGTAGTTCTTGTCGTGGAAAAGTTTGACGTAACGGGAGCCACTGCTGTCTAACCGATATTCTACGGATACGTTATCGATGAACGGCTGCGCCTGTCCATTGTTAATGTTCTCGCCGGTAGAGATACGGCCGCCTAGAACCACACGGATACGGTCATTATAGAATCGCTTGGCGAAGCGGAAGGAGTAGTCGGTACGGGTACCACCTCCGGCGTCGCCATTATCGTCGTACGTCTCCATGCCGAAGCTGATATCCACGGATTTCAAGGCACTTCCGGCGATGTTGTTGATCTCGCTTTGCAAGAAGCTGGTCAAGGCGTCTCCCATATTTACGTTCACCTTGCCGCCACCACCGCCTCCGCCGAGGTACATACCGGTCACGAGCATGCTGACAGCCAGCTTCGCCCGTTCCTCCGGACCTTTCGAGGTTAGTTCCTCTTGCATCGCCATGTCTTCCGGGGCGGTGAGGGTAAATTGCAACCCTAGGTTCTCCAGTTGTTGGGTCAGTTCGATGCCTACGTCGAAATTCACCAAGCGGGGCGATGATTGCCCGGTTAGGGTGACGGACGTACGGACTCGCTCGGTAGCCGTAAGGTTCAAGGTCGGGTCCATGGGGTTGCCCGTCCATTGCACGTAGCTACCCTCCTGTACGTTGAACTCCTTCAGCGGGATGACCGGGATGGAGTACTTGATGGTTCCGCCCGTCAGCGTGTAGCGTCCGTTCAAGAACATATCGCCTTGCGGGGTATACTGGAAGGAAAGATCGCCGCCACCCTCCAGATTGATATGGTTGGACTGGTCGGGACTTAAATCCACGTTCGCTTGTACGGCGGGATCGATGTGGATCGTCATCAACATGTCCATGCCTCCCATCGGCAACGGGGGTTTACGAGGCATGCGCCGGCGTAAGGTATCCGTGAAAGAGGTGAAGGTTACCATGTCCGACATACGGTCTTGCACGGTCAACGGGGAGTCTTTCAGCACGTAGGTGATATTCGTCCCGCCCAATAACTGCAAGTCCCCTCGCATGGTCAAGGCATCCAACGGCCCGCGTACGGTAGAATTCAAGTTGACGAACAGCTTTCCGTAGACAAGGCTTTCCTCGTTTTTCTTAACGTTCAGCAGTTGCAAGTTATTCGCCGTTAGTTTAAGATTGGCGGTCATGCGGGATAAATTGTTGAAATCCACTTCTCCGTTGATGATAAACGGATTCTTGTTGTATGCGTAAATACCATATTGGTTGAACAAGATCCGGTTGTTCTTTATTTCTATCTTTTTATCGTCGAAACGGAAGGTAGAACCTGCGGCGCCTACATAAACGGAGGCGGTATCGAGAATCAGATATCCCTCGGCCATGGGTTTATCGCTTTGTCCGCTGATAGCGAGCGTACCATCGAGGTCTCCGCCCATTTTCGCCATATCATCCGGGATGAACGGGTTGGCGATATCCAAGGGGAAGTGCATGAACTCGACAGTACCGCTGATATGGTCGGTCTCGCCCATCTGGTATAAGGCGGTAATGGCACTCACCTCTTTCCGGTCCCGGAAAAGGTGCATATCCACTTGATGGTTCCCCTGCTCTAAAGGTAGATAGACTGCGTTGAACATGAGTTCGCCGACCCGCTCGTTCTCATAATACAGATCATCAATGTTCATATCCGCCACGACCATGAAGGCCGAGTCGGAAGGAGCGTACTGGAAATCGGCGTTCAATATACCTTTCATCGGCGGGATATAACTGAATGCGTTGGAGATAACCCCAAGGTCGATCTGGTTCAACTCGGCGTGGACTTCCTCCATCTCGTCACTTTCCGCTTGGGAGTGTATCCACAAGGCGGCGTTATTATCTCCGCTGAGTCGCAGGTTCGCCTCGATATCCTTCATGCTGCGTACCACGACGTAATTATCCGGATTCAGCTTGAAAGGGCGGAACGCTATGATCGGGTCATCGGGGAAGAGATGGAACTTGACCCCGTTCTGTATCTTATCGGCCCGGATTCCGAGCAACAAGCCGGTCTCGCCTTTCCCGTCCTTGAAATAAAGGCGGGCGTCGCCGAAGCCATAACGTATTTGCCCGTCCAGCCCGGCGCTGAAAGGTTGTTGCTGCCTGTATTTATTCTTGATCACTTGGGCGCTATAGAGTAATCCGAGCGAATCTTGGTGCATCTCTGCCCGGATGGTATCGATCTGCATCGTATCCCGTGCCAGATCGTAAATGGAGGCATCCATGCGTATACCCGTTTCCGGTGAGGTATAGGCGTTCATGGCGATGCTCTTGAAATCTACGTAATAGGTTTGGAGATAGTTGTAGATCGGATTGTCCTGTCCTGCCCGTACCTCAAGGTACATATCGGGGAGGAGCGGGCGAAGGATCTCCAGATTGACAGTCGAGTCCCGTTCCAATTGGAGGGTGATATCGTTCGATACCTTAGTCAACTTATCCGTGATGTGGTGTATGCAATCATTACCCGTGAGGATGATCCCTAAATCCCCGGCGTGGAAAGAGACGCGGGTGGTATCGATATCCGTCCGGGCATGCAAGGTCAGCGTTTTCGGCTTGAAACTTTGTTTTGGGGTGACGACCTCCCAGTTTCCTAACGTAACGTCGATCGTGTTATCTTCATCCAGATTACTTTCTGCCTCGGCGAAGAGCTGGAAAGAGGTGGCGAAGGGATTTGCCATTAAGTGCATACCCTGTAAATCCATGTTCTCTACATCCGCTATCAACATCGCTTTCACCTCGTGCTTGTGGAGGGTCGCGTTTAAGGAGACATCCATTTTCGCCAACGGGTATTTGCTAAGCAAGTCCACTTTCAGTAAGTTCTTTTCCAGAGAGCCATCGATGGATACGTCTGATACCGATGAGGCGCCATAGCGTATATCCGATATCTTACCGTCCAGTTTGGCCCATGTACGTTCAGAGAAAGGGTCTGTGCCCCGGCCTTCTGCTTTAACAGAGGCGGTCAGCCAAAATAGAGAGTCTTTAGGCATGAAATGAGTAGGTTCCAGACTGTCTATCCGTAAATTAGCCTCATAAGCCAGTTTTACCGGATTATAGCGGGCGGTCAGACCTACTTTGCCTTTATCTTGGGTAAGAACAAGCTCGGTGCGGTATTCTTGATTTGCGACTGTAGCTTCCCCCTTCAACTGAATTCCTGCCGGAATGGCAAATTGATCCCGTTGGGAGGCGGGAAGCATCGCCAGCAAAAAGTCCAGATTACCGGATCGAGCCTTTAACTGAATCTCACCGGTTCGCCGGATGCTATCCGTCACGGACTCCATGCTACCCGTGACGTTCATCTGAAACGCTCCCGGCAGCATGATATCGCCTTGTGTGATACGTATACTGGAGAGGTTGCCTTCTACGCCAGCCGTAATAGCGAGAGGCTTGTCCGGGTAGGCTTTCTTGAAATCCTCCGGAAGAGAACCTGCCGCTATCAATAAATCCTCTTTCCCCAACGAGGCGTTTAACAGGGCTTTCATGCTACCTTGCGGATGATCCTCGAGGGAGCTCCAAGGGATAGTCGCTGTCAATCTCACTTCGGAATTTGGTGTCTGGAGAAGTAGCTCCGGTACGTCTATCTGTTCATGGTCACTCCGGACATTTCCTGCTAATGCCGAAACCTTGAGGCCGGAACGTTCTTCCACGAAGAATTCCTTGATGTGGGCGTTTATTTCTTTTCCTTGATATAAGATGGAATCGATAGAAGTGTTCAGGTTCGTTAAACTGATATGGGAGAAATCGAGTCCTTGCTCGGGTGCCGCGTAATTCCCGTCATAAGCGAATGTAGAATTCGTTATGTCAAAGTTTCTCGCCTTATATTGTTCCGCTCCAAGATCTACGAGGCCGTTATTTAGCCCGGCTTTATTTACGAAAGCCGTAAGGCGTAAGGAATCCGAGGGCATTTGTAGGGCGAAGGCTACCCGGTCCAAACTGATTTTATCCAGCTTGAGTACCCAGTTCAGAGGTGTGGAAGTCGTGTCTTCTTTCGAGGTTGAATCATTTAATAGAAGGGTAATGGCGGTATCGGATAAATCTACGGTATTAAATGTAGCTTTCTCCTCGGACAGGTCTATACGATCGGCGTGCAGGTAAAGCTTTCCCAAGAATCCTTTGATTTCCATACCTTCAATCATAGTCCCGGTGTTAACCTTTACGTTCCGGAGGTCGATCGCCTCTACCAATACTTGCTTCCGCAAAAGAGGAAGGGCACGAACCCGTACCGTCAAGCTCTGTAAACTCAACAAGGTATCGGCGGGAGGATTTACGACCTCGACACCCTTAACCGTAAGGTCTAACGGGAAAGATAGCCTAATCTGCTCGATCCCGATTTGCATACCAGTCACTTTTCCCGCGTATTCGGTCGCTTTCCGTACCGCGAAGTTTTGGAAAGGAGGTATATATAGTAATATAGAGAGTAACAATACCAATGCGATCGGTATTAGGCATATCACTCCTATCCGTTTAATCCATACTCTCATGTTGATACGTTTCTCTTTTTCTTATTTGTTTATTTGCCTGTTTTTATGACGATCGCTCCGTTTGCGCCTCTTACCCCGTATTCACCGGCGTCTTTCAATACTTTTAATTCCGAGACATCTTCGACGGGAATCGTGTTTAGAACAGATAGGTCCATCGGTATACCGTCTACCACTACTAGCGGGTCACTAGGACTGTTTAGGGAAACGCTCGCACGGATGCGTACGGAACCATCGGCGAATGTTATGCCACTCATCCTTCGTAGCAAGCAATAGAGATCCCGGCATCCGGTTTTCTGTATCTCTTCTTTATTCATAACGCTTGAGCTTACTATTTTGTTTCGTTCCCTTTCCATAATTTCTTTCAGGGCCTCATCCGGTTCAAAACTACGCTCTGCGTTGAATGTGCTATTCTCTAAAGTAATGGTTATATAATTGTATCCGTTGACCGGGACTTTGACTACATTTCTTGTTTTCTTAATAGTGACGAACAAGGTATCATTCAGGTTAGCCCCCGGGATGGTGAATACGCCATGTTTGTTCGTTTTCACGGTGATCGGATTCTGACTGCCTAGCGTGACCGGATAGCGTTTGATTATTTTATCGCTGATGTCACGCAATACACCGACTAAAGTATCATTCTGTGCCAAAAGTATTTGACTGCTGAATGATAAGATGATGATTGAAAGATAATGTATTGTTTTCATAGCTCAATCTTTTTAGCTGAACATAACACAAAGATAATATAATATTTCTTAAAGGCAGAGTTTTAGGGCAAATTCGTAATAGGTATTATTTTTACGTTTCTATGTGGTCTCATTTGTCGCTAAAATGAGATTACTATAAATGGAAATCATTACATTTGCCAAAATAAAATGAACGGTATGGAATTAGATTTAGCCTATTTGTGTAAGGAGGTTCGAGAAATAGCTCGTGCTTCTGCGACATTCTTAAAAGAAGAACGCCGAAAGTTTGACCGGAACTTAGTGGAGGAAAAAAGTGCTCATAACTATGTATCTTATGTGGATAAAGAATCAGAACGACAGATCATAGAGGCTTTGTCTACTTTGCTACCCGAGGCCGGTTTTATTGCGGAGGAAGGCTCTGGAAGTTTGACCGATGAGGAATATTGTTGGGTAATTGATCCATTGGACGGTACTTCAAACTATATTCATGATATCGCGCCTTATTGCGTGAGTATCGCTTTAAGAAATCGGAAGGAGTTATTGTTAGGAGTAGTCTATGAGGTGTGTAGGGACGAGTGTTTTTATGCAGTGAAAGGTGGTAAGGCTTACTTGGATGGGAATGAGATACATGTATCGGATGTCTCAGTACTGGATAACGCTTTCATTGCGTTGGGTTTCCCTTATAACTCTGATGCTTATCGTCCGGTAGCCGCTCATTTGGTTGATAGGTTGTATGGTTTTGCGGGAGGTACCCGTTTGATGGGATCTGCCGCCGCTGAACTGTGTTATGTGGCAGCAGGACGTTTTGATGCCCGTATAGAGGCCTTTTTAGGCCCTTGGGACGTAGCTGCTGGTGCCTTGATTTTATTGCAGGCCGGAGGAAAAATATCGGATTTCAATGGAGGAGAGAACTGGGCTTCGGGTGAACAGGTAGTTGCCAGCAATGGCAAGGTTCACTCTCTTGTGTTGTCTTTGTTGCCCTAATACTAGAGTAATCCTGCGTATTCTAGTGCTTCTGTGTGTATTTAAAAGGTAAAAGAGTTTAAACTTACTTCTTATTTGCGGGGTGTTTGATCCGTTTTGATTTTCAAAACAGATGGAGGAATACAAATACCCGTAAATCCTTGTATGTGTCTAATTCAGTAAAAATCAAGACTTTTAGGATTAGAGATTTTACTTACATTTGTGGAAAATAAAAATGTTACAGAGTATGAAAAACAATCTATACGTCTTTTTTCTGTTCTTTATTACTGGACTAATGTCATGTAGCCATCACTCAGGTCTATATGAACATGCGGAAAAGATAATGTCCCAACATCCCGATAGCGTTTTAACATTGCTATCAACAATACAAGATGTAAATGATCTTTCAGAAAAGGATCGTGCTATGTACTATCTACTTTTGACAGAAGCTCAAAATAAAACTTATGTCAAACCTACTTCAGATTCGTTAATTACAATAGCAGTTGAATTTTTTGATAAAACGGAAGATTGGGGAAGAAAAGCAAAAGCTTGGTATTATAGAGGGAGAATAAACCAAGACCTAGGTGATGCTCTTCATGCGCAGGATTATTATTTGAAAGCGTTGCAGGATGAAAATCAGATTAATGATTATATACTTATTGGACGAATTTATAGTAGCATAGGAATGTTATATACATATCAAAATGTGTATGAAAAGGCTCTTCCTTACCAAAGGAAGGCTTTAGATCGCTTTGCTTTAATGCAAGATTCAGTTGGAATATCATATGTTTTGAGAGATATAGGGCGAACTTTTACTGCTTTAGAAAAGAAAGATAGTGCAATAGCATATTATGAGCAAGCTCTTCTTGTTTGTAGTAGTCGTAATAAACCTCTGGTTTATGGTGAATTAGCCAGTTTGTATATAGATAAGGGAGAGTATCTAAAAAGTTACAAATATATACAGAAGGTTTTGAGCTCTCCTTCCAAAAAAGTGTTGTTGGATCCCACATATCTTACTTTAGGAAAACTTTTCCATAAAACAAATCAGATAGATTCTGCCTATTTTTATTTACGACTTTGTACAAATAGCCCTATTCTTAAAACACGTGCGGGTGCTTTTTACTATTTGGCGCAATTAGAATTAGAAAAAAAGCATTGGAAGTATTATGCTATCAATCAGATACAATATGAAGAACTGAGAGATTCTATTAATCTGATTAAGCAGACTGAGTCAATTCGTAAAATGGAGAGTCTATATGATTATCATCAAGCTGAATCAAAATTTTTGAAAGCGAAGATTTTGCTTGATAAAATGAAGATAAGATATTTATATATGTGTTTGTTTGGTGGAATTTGTCTGATTTGTGTTGTAATGGGGGCAATATGTGTATATTTTTCTCTGAAAAGAAAAAAGATGAAACTGTGTGAGCAACGAGAAAGACTATTTGCTCTAAAGAAGAAGAGAGACGAAGATCAAATACGTCTTGAGCATAATGAAAAGATGATCCAGTGCTTGGAAAAGCAACTGGAAGAGTCTTCCATGGCCTATACTGAAAAAGATAAAGAACTTATGGCTTTGCAAAAATTAAAATTAGAAGCTGAAAATCAGACTTTAAAATGCGTTAAAACGGAAAAGCAGCTTCTGATTGAGGAATTTTGTATGTCGGATATTTATTATAGATTCCACCTTAAAGAAGAATGGAGGCCTAAAGAAGAGGATTGGGATGAGTTGTTTAAGGCTATAGATAATACATATGACAATTTTACTCATCGTTTAATGGGTGTCGCTCCTAGATTAACGATGACAGAATTGCGGGTTAGCTGTTTAATTAAAGCAAATGTTCCTCCTGTTACTATTGCTATGTTGATTGTGACAACTCCAACTAATGTTTCAATGATAAGGAAACGATTATATGATAAAATTCACTCAGAGAAAGGTTCTTCTGAGAAGTTTGATAAGTTTATACGTGACTTTTAATAGGATTGTGCATAATTTGTGCAATTAGTAATGCCTTGCTTTTTAACTAATCATGCTATGTTTGTTTCACAATTAATACACATTTGTTATGAGAAATGCATTTAAATTTGCTGTTTTAGCAGTTATGTTGTTTTTAGTTCAGTTTTCTTTTGCGGATACTATCCCTACAGAAGGACAATGGAATGAGGAGGATTATTATCGTTCCGTTAACACAAACCGTCCTCCAGTTGCATCAATCGAAGGAGACATCCTTTCCTTGAGCTTTGAAGATGATTTATCAAACTTGACCGTATGTGTCATGAATGATAAAGGAGTGAAAGTCTATGAAGATGTTGTTTCTTCAGAGGCAGGTGGAACTTATTCTTTCTCTTTAGCGGG